>Ga0208849_1000294_pt1 | contig 48663 bp, 55 predicted proteins | sample NGESurdeep072012_10_FD_184470 | JGI IMG/M metagenome (GOLD analysis project Ga0208849, IMG submission 184470) | Arctic peat soil microbial communities from Barrow, Alaska - NGEE Surface sample 53-3 deep-072012 (SPAdes) | ecosystem: Environmental > Terrestrial > Soil > Wetlands > Peat ... | reverse complement strand
CGCCCGGCGAGGGGCTCGCGGCCTGCACCGTCAACGCGGCCCACGTGCTCGGCCGGGCCGGCCGGCTTGGCCGCCTCGCGCCCGGCTACCGCGCCGACGTCGTCCTGCTCGACGCGCCCGACTGGCGCTACCTCGCGTACCACCTCGGCGGCGAGATCGTCGACCGGGTCGTGGTCGCAGGCGCGTTAGGCTAGGCCGCATGCCGTCGAGGAAGCAGAAGCGCCGCGAGGCGAAGACGAAGCGCCACGAATACGAGTTCGTCTACCTCGACTCCGAGGGCCACGAGCTCGAAGGGGCGCCGGACGAGGCCGGGGCGTCGTCGTCCCGCACGAAATCGCGCGTGAGCTCGACGAACGGCTCCAAGCCGGCCGGCAAGAAGCGATCCTCCCGGCCGCCCCGCGCGCGGCGCGAGCCGCAGCCGCCGTCGTGGCAGCGGGCCGGCAAGCGCGCGCTGCTCCTCGGCGCGGTCGTCTTCGCGCTCTTCACGCTCGGCGCACGGCACAAGGGCGGCTACGGCACCGCGGCCCTGCTCGCGCTCGTCTACACGGCGCTGTTCGTCCCGTTCACGTACCTGATCGACCGCTTCGCGTACAAGCGCTACGAGCTGCGCAAGGAGAGGGGCGGCACAGGATTGCCGCAGCGGCCGAAGAAGCGCTGAGCATGAGCATCGTCGTCGACCGCTACGAGCTGGGGCCGATCCAGACGAACTGCTACGTCGCCCGCGCGAGCCGCGGCGCGACCGAGGCCGCGGTGATCGACCCGGGCGGGGACGCGGCCGCGCTGCGGCTCGAGCTCGCCGGCATGGGTGCCTCGTGCGCGACGATCCTCATCACGCACGGGCACTTCGACCACGTCGGCGGCGTCGCCGACCTCGCCGAGGGCACCGGCGCCCCCGTCTACATGCCGGAGGGCGAGCGCGACCGGCTCGAGCGCTACCCCGATTTCGCGCCGCTCGGCGCGCCCGGCCGCTCGTACGCGCCCGACCACCTGCTCGCGGGCGGCGAGACGCTCGACGTCGCCGGCATGTCCTTCGAGTGCGTCGCCATTCCCGGCCACTCGCCCGCTCACGTCGCGTTCCACGCCGAGGGCTGCCTGTTCAGCGGCGACCTCCTCTTCGCCGGCGGGGTGGGCCGCGTCGACCTGCCCGGCGCCGACTGGGACACGCTCGTCGCGTCCGTGCGCACGCTGCTCGACCGCTATCCGCCCGAGACGGTGGTCTATCCCGGCCATGGGCCTTCGACGACGCTCGGCGACGAGCTCGCGCGCAACCCGTTCCTTGCGGAGCTCCGCGCATGAGGACCCCTGTGACGCGCATCGAAGCGCCGCGCGGCACGCACGACATCCTCCCATCCGACCAGCCGCTCTGGCAGAAGGTGACGGGGGAGATGGAGCGTCTCTGCGCGCTCTACGGTTACCGCCGCATCCAGACGCCGGTGTTCGAGGACACCGAGTTGTTCGCGCGCACGTCCGGCGCCGGCTCCGACATCGTGCAGAAGGAGATGTACACGTTCGCCGACAAGGGCGACCGCTCGCTCACGCTGCGCCCGGAGGGAACTGCTCCGATCTGCCGCGCGTACATCGAGCACGGGATGAAGCAGGAGCCGCAGCCCGTGAAGCTCTTCACGCTCGCGACGATGTACCGCTACGCCGCGCCGCAGCGCGGGCGGTACCGCGAGCATTACCAGCTCTCGCTCGAGAGCATCGGCTCCGCCGACCCGGCCGTCGACGCCGAGGTGATCGAGTACTACGACACGCTGCTGCGCAACCTCGGCGTGACGCGCTATGAGCTCCAGCTCAACTCGATCGGCGACCGCGAGTGCCGGCCCGCGTACGTCGAGAAGCTCGAAGCGTGGCTCGACGCGCATGCGGATGTGCTCGACGACGACGCGCGGCAGAAGCGCGCCACGAACCCGCTGCGCGTCTTCGACGTGAAGAACGAGCATGTGCGCGCGGCGCTCGAGGGCGCGCCGAAGATCGGCGACTCGCTCTGCGACGCTTGCGCCGAGCACTTCGCGCAGGTGCGCAGCTACCTCGACGCGTACGGCGTCGCGTACACCGTCGAGCCGACGCTCGTGCGCGGCCTCGACTACTACACGCGCACCGCGTTCGAGTTCCTCGGCCCGGACGAGAGCGCGCAGGCCTCGACGATCTGCGGCGGCGGGCGCTACGACTATCTCGTCGAGGAGATCGGCGGCCCGCCGACGCCGGGAATCGGCTTCGGCGCGGGCATCGAGCGGCTCGTCCTCTCGCTCGAGCTGGAGGGCGTCACCGCCGAGGTGCGGAAGCTCGACGTCTTCGTCGCGGTCGAACCGGGGCAGAGCGGGGTCACGGTCGTGCAGGAGCTGCGCGCCGCCGGAATCGCCGCCGACACCGACTACGCGGGCCGCTCGCTCAAGGGGCAGCTCGGCTACGGGCAGAAACACGCCCACGCCACGCTCGTCCTCGGCGCCGGCGGGTGGTCGCTGCGCCGGGGCGGCGAGCTCGACGTCGAGATCCGCGACACCGCCGAGCTGAAGGAGCTGCTCGCATGAGCTGGCGCGACATGACCTGCGGCGCCGTCACGGCCGACGACGTCGGCAAGCGGATCACCCTTGCCGGCTGGGCCGACACGCGGCGAGATCATGGCGGTCTCGTCTTCGTCGACCTGCGCGACTACTCCGGCAAGGTGCAGCTCGTGGTCAACCCGGAGCGCGCTCCCGAGGCGGCGGCGGTCGCGCACGAGATTCGCAACGAGTTCGTCCTCCAGGCGGAGGGGGAGGTCGTGCGCCGCGCGCCCGAGGCGGTGAACCCGAACATCCCGACCGGCTCGATCGAGGTGCAGGTCGACACACTGCGTATCCTCGCGCCGTCGGAGCCGCTGCCGTTCCAGATCGGCGACGAGAACGTCGACGAGGTTCTGCGGCTTCGCTACCGCTGGCTCGACATGCGGAGCGAGCGCATGCAGCGCAACCTGCGCCTCAACCACGCGATCATCACCGCGATCCGCCGCGAGATGGACGGTCTTGGCTTCGTCGACGTGTGGACGCCGAGCATGACGAAGGGGACGCCGGAGGGCGCGCGCGACTTCCTCGTGCCGGTTCGCCTCCAGCCGGGACGCTTCTTCGCGCTCGCGCAGTCGCCGCAGCTGTTCAAGCAGCTGACGATGGTGGGCGGGATCGACCGCTACTACCAGATCGCCACCTGCTGGCGCGACGAGGATCTCCGCGCCGACCGGCAGTTCGAGTTCCGCCAGCTCGACCTCGAGATGTCGTTCGTCGACCGCGAGGACGTGCTCGACGTGCTCGAGCGCTGCGTCGTCGCCTCGTTCGAGGCGATCGGCCGCGAGCCGCCGGAGCGGCCGTTCCCGCGCATGCCGTACGCACAGGCGATGGCGCGCTACGGCACCGACAAGCCGGACCTGCGCTTCGGCCTCGAGATCGAGGACGCGACCGCGCTCACGCGCGGCTCGCAGTTCGGCGTCTTCGCGGGCGCGCCCGTCGTGCGCTACCTCGTCGCGCCGCGCGCGTTCTCCCGCGCCGAGCTCGGGCGGCTCGAGGAGGTCGCGAAGGAGTGGGGAGCGAAGGGGCTCGCGTATCTCGTCCGGGACGAGTCGGGCGAGACGCGGTCGCCGATCGCGAAGTTCCTCTCCGTGGAAGAGCTCGCGGCGCTCGCCTCCGACCCGGGCACGACGGTGCTCTTCGCCGCGGGCGACGACGCCCTCGTCAGCCGTGTCCTCGGCGGGCTCCGCACGCACCTCGGCCGCGAGCTCGGCCTCGCCGAGACCGGGGAGGAGGTCTTCCACTGGGTGATCGACTTCCCGCTGTTCGAGCGCGACGAGGACACGGGCAACTGGACGTTCCTCCACCATCCCTTCACCGCGGCCGTCCCGGGCGACGTGGACAAGATCGAAGCCGATCCGGGCGCCGCCCTCAGCCAGCACTACGACCTGATCTGGAACGCCTGGGAGCTCGGCTCCGGGTCGATCCGGATCCACCGGGCGGACATCCAGCAGGCCGTCTTCCGGACGATGGGGATGGACGGGGACGAGCAGCGCGCGAAGTTCGGGTTCCTGCTCGACGCCCTCACGATGGGCGCGCCGCCGCACGGCGGCTTTGCCATGGGCATCGACCGGTTCGTCGCCCTCATGGCCGGCGAGCCCGACATCCGCCAGGTGATCGCCTTTCCGAAGGTCGCGAGCGGCTCTGACCCGCTCACCGGAGCGCCGACTACGATGCCGGAAGCGACCCTGCGAGACATCGGAATACGATCCATTGTCCCGCCGGATCAAGTGTAGGTGTCGCCTCGCCGATGCAGAAGTCATACTTTGTGAAGCGCGCGTTGCGCGCCTAGCCGCAGACAGGAGGACCGGAACATGGCAATCGAGGGCCCCGGGAGGGCCGCGGTGCCGTCGCTGACGTCACTGCCGAGCATCGATGACATCCCCAAGGTCGGGGACGGTCTCGACGCGGAGCGCGTGCGTGACGCCTTCGACTCCTTCCGCCGCCATGCTGCGCAGCTTCAGGCGCAGCTCCGTGTCCTTCAGGCAGCCGGCGCCGGGCGTGGCGCGGCCATCGAGCCGACCGGCCACGCCGTGCGCATGGATGCGCTGCACCTGATCCGCGCCGCCGCCGAGTTCGCCGACACGATCGAGCGCGACGCGCAGACCGCCTCCGCGACCCAGCTCGGCCGCACCGAGGAAGAGGTCAGCCGCCGCCAGAAGGATCTCCAGGACCGCGAAGCCGAGATCGAGCGCTACCGCCTCGAGAGCGAGCGCCAGCGGGCGGAGATGCTGAACGCTGCGAAGAACGAGTCGCGCGAGCTGCTCGCGAAGTCCCATGCCGAGGCGACGCAGGAGCTCCAGGAGGCCGAAGCGCGTGGCAGCCGGCTGCTCGAGCAGTCGCGCCACCAGGCGACCGAGCTGACGAACGCCGCCCGGGCCGAGGTCGAGCAGACGCTCGAATGGGCCCGTGCCCAGGCATCCGCGGTGCTTGCCCGCGCGCAGCACGGCGCCGAGCAGCTGCTCGCAGCCGCCGGGCTCGGGCAGGACGCGATCTCGACGGTCGCCACCGCGATCGTCCACGCGGCGCAACAGGCTGCCGAACCGACGCGGCCGCATCCGCCTGCAGCAGCCTTCTCCGGTCCTGCTGCGCCGGCGGCCCCGCCGGCGTCCGTCCCGCCTGCATCGGCGCCTCCGGTCTCCGCGCCGCCTGCAGCCGAGAACCCGTCCGCGCCGCCCGTGTCGCCGCCGCAGCCTGCGGCCGGCCACGACGACAGCGCGGACGAGGAGCAGTCCGAGCCCGAGCTCTAGGTCACCCCGGTGCGGCGCGTCTTCGGCCCTAGAAATATCGTCGAGGCCGCCGTCCTCATCGCGGTGCCGGTGGTCTCGCTCCACCTCGGGGAGGGGCCGTACACGATCGTCGCCGCCGCCGTGGTGGCGTATCTGCTCGTGATCGTCGTCGAGGTGACGATCGCGCGGGGCGGCGGCGTCGTGCTGCTCCAGGGCATTCTCGCGCTGCGCCCTGCGCGCACCCGGCGCGTGGCGGCGCCCGCCGCGGCGGCCGTCCAGCCGGCGGTCGCGCCCGAGCCGGTCGCCGCCGTCGAGCGGCCCGCCCCCGAGGCGCATGTGCGCGTGCTTCGCCCCGAGCCCGTGGTCGCGGCCGCACCGGCTCCGGAGCCCGAACCCGCGCCTCCGCCCGCTCCCGAACCCCCTCCCGCGCCCGAGCCCGAACCCGAACCCGAACCCGAACCGGCCGCCGCCGAGTTCCCGGTGCTCGTCGCCGTGCCGGAACTGGAGCCCGAGCCGCTGCCGGAGCCGATCCCCGAGCCGGCGCCGGCGTACGGCGTCGTCGTCCCGATCGGCGTCGGGGCCGGCCCGCAACAGTGGAACGTCTGGGATCTCGAACGCCTGTCGCGCGAGCGGGCGGGCGGCGATGCCGTCCGCGACGAGGAGCGGACATTCCTGCTCATGTACCTGCGCGAGTTCGCCGGCCCGGACGGCCTGCTGCCCGTCGACTTCGACGGGCTCGTCCGCGACAGCTTCGGCGACCTCGTGGTCAGCCGGTGACCTCCTCGCGGGGCGTGCGCGTCGGCGCCCTCGCCGCGGTCGCGGTGGTCACGGTGGCGGTCGTGCTCGTCGTCCTTCACCTCCGCCACGGATCGTCGTCGTCGGGCGGCCCGTGGTACACGGCGCTCGCCGCGTCGTACACGCCCGCGGCCGGACACACGCGAACGGCGTGCGGAAAGGTGGTCGGAGCGACGACGATCGGCGTCGCGCATCCGGTGCTGCCCTGCGGCGCGAAGCTCGAGCTCGAATACGGGAGCAAGCGCGTGGTCGTGCACGTGATCGACCGCCATCCCACGGTTCCCGGACACACCTTCGACCTGACGCCGGCCCTCGCACAGGAGCTCGGCGTCGTCGGGACGCAGCCGATTCAGTGGCGCTTCGCCAAGTAGCGCACGCGGCGAGTACAGTGGCCGCACTCGACCCGGTGCGTGGTCCGGGCTTCAATGTAGAACCAACGCCTACATAAAGGGAGCACGCGTCCTGACGGAGGCCGCCTGGCGGTTCGATGGAAGGCACGGCACCCACCTGGTTAGCCAGGTTCACATAGCTCGGATTCATCGGCAGGGTGGAGCAGGGGGCGGAGCCGCAAGGCTCCGCCTCTTCTTCGTCTACCGTGCCCTCGTGCTCGAGACATTCGGAGACTCGACGCGCGGCGGCGACTGGGCGGCAGTGCGCCTGCTCGTCGACGGCGATCGCATCGTCGAGGCGGATGCGCCGGGACTCGAGCGCCGGCTCGCGGGAGCGACGCTGCTCGAGGCGGCTGCGGTCGGCGGCGAGACGCTCGCGGTCGACGCGCTCGCGAACGCGCTCGGGCCGGTGTTTCGCGCCGAAGCGCACCCCACGCGGACTGCCGTCGCGATGAGCGGCGGCGTCGACAGTGCGGTCGCGCTCCTCCGCGCCTCGCCCGACGCGATCGGCGTCACGCTGCGTCTCTGGCTCGACCCGGCCGGTCCCGACAACGAGCGCGCCTGCTGTTCGCCGGCGGCGGTGATCGCCGCACGCGAGACGTGTCATCGGCTCGGCCTTCCGCACGTCACGCTCGACCTGCGCGAGGAGTTCCGGCGCGCGGTCGTCGCGCCGTTCGTCCGCGGCTACGCGCGCGGAGAGACGCCGAACCCCTGCATCCGCTGCAACGGCGGCTTTCGCTTCGCGGAGCTACTCGCGTTCGCGCGCCGCGCGGGCGCGTCGCGTCTCGCGACGGGCCACTACGCGCGGATCGTCGAGCATCGCGGCCGCCGCCTGCTCGCGCGCGGCGCGGACCCGGCAAAGGACCAGTCGTACATGCTCGCCCGCCTCGATCCGGACAGGCTTGGCCGCATCTGGTTCCCGCTCGGCGATCAGGACAAGGCCGAGACGCGCGCGGAGGCGGAGCGGGCCGGACTCGCGGTCGCGCAGCGCGCCGAGAGCCAGGAGGCGTGCTTCCTCGCCGGGGACGACTACCGCGCCTTTCTCGGCCGGCACGGACTCGTGCAGCGCGAGGGCTCGATCGTCGACGAGGCAGGCCGCGAGCTGGGCGCGCACGACGGCTTCTGGGGTTTCACGCCGGGTCAGCGCAAGGGGATCGGCGTGGCGGCCGCGCATCCGCTCTACGTGCTCGGCGCGGACGCCCGGTCGAACACCGTCGTCGTGGGCCCGCGCGAGGCGCTTGCGCGGCGCCGGGTGAGGGCGTCGGGCCGGCTCTACGTCGATGTCGAGCGGGCGGAGGCGAAGCTCCGTTACCGGTCGCCGGCCGTCTCCGCCCGGGTGACGCCGAGCGCGCGCGGCTTCGAGCTCGAGCTCGACGAACCCGCGTACGGCGTCGCTCGTGGCCAGGCCGCGGTGCTGTACGACGGCGACGCCGTCGTCGGGTGCGGCGTCGTCTCCTCGGCCGAAGCCGACTAAGATCGCGTTCGTGCTCGCAGCAGCTTCCCTCTGGGGCGATCTCTGGCGCGGCGCGCTCGCGGTCTTCCTGCTCGCGATCGGCCTCTCGGCCGCCTATCTGCTCGTGCGGATCGGCGGTACCGTCGCCCGGCTGTCGTCGCTCATCGCCGGCGCGGAGCAGGAGGTCCTGCCGGTGATCAACAAGGTCGGCGGCAGCGTCGATCGCGTCAACGGGCAGCTTGACAAGGTGGACAAGATCACCGACAGCGCGGTCGACGCGGCCGACAGCGTCGACACGGCGATCCGCGCCGTCAGCATGGCGATCACGAAGCCCGTCCAGAAGGTTTCCGGGTTCGCCACGGGTCTCAGCTACGGCGCGTCCGACTTCAAGACGAAGCGCGACTGGCGGCATGCGGTGCAGGCCGGCAAGGACGCGGCTGCGCGCCGCGAGCAGGAGCTCGCCGACGAGCTACGCGACGCCGGCAGCTCTTAGAGGCTCTCACACAATGAAGCGATTGTGTCGCAGACGAACGTCATGATGCGAGAGCCTCTTAGAGATTCGAGAAGCCGAGGTTCAGCAGGCGCGTCGCGTCGCCGTACATGTCGCTCGAGTTGAGCACGACGGCGATCAGCGTGACGCCGTTGCGCGTCGCCGACGCGACGAGGCACGGCCCGGCCTTGTGCGTGTACCCCGTCTTGATCCCGTTCGCGCCGGGGTACTCGCTCAGCAGCCGGTTGTTGTTGATGTAGATCTTCGAGTACGTCGGAGCCGACCACGTGACGTGCTCGACCTTCGTTCGCACGATCTGCTTGAAGCGCGGGTTGCGGAGCGCGACGCGCGTGAGCGCCGCTAGATCCCAGGCGCTCGAGAAGTTGCCACGGTCGACGACGCCGCTCGGCGAGATGAAGTGCGTGTCGTCGAGGCCGAGTTCTTGCGCCTCGGCGTTCATCTCGTGGACGAAGCTCCACTTGTCGCCGCCGGCGGCGATCGCCAGCGCGAGCGCGTCGTCGTTCCCCGAGTACAGGAGCATCGAGTAGAAGAGCTTCCACGCCTGCACGCGCTCGCCGGCGCGCAGGCCCTCGCGCACGAGCGGGACGCGCGGAACCGACGGGTCGACGGTGACGATGTCGTGCGGCTTCAGCTTCCGCAGCGCGAGCAGGGCGGTCATGATCTTCGTCGTCGACGCGACCGGCCGCCGCTCGTGCGCGTTCAGCTCCCACAGGACGCGGCCGGTGTCCGCGTCGACGAGGATCGCCGCGGAGGCGACGAGCGCCGGCGAGAAACGATGCGACAGCAGCGAGCCGGCCGTGAGGAGACGCTCGGGAGCCGCCCTGTGCGCCGGCGCGCGCTGCCCGGCGGGCTGCCCCGCGGCGACCTGGCCGTGGGCGCCGGCTTCGATCGACGCCGACGGCTGGCGCGAGCCGACCCAGGCGCCGGCGAGGCCGGCGACCGCGACCGCGACGACGAGCGGCGTCAGCCGCTTCAGCCGGTAGCGATACCGGCGGCGGCGCGGCGGTTGGCGGCGGCCGTCTCCCACGCGGCGATCCTACGCCGACCGTCCGCTGTCCTCGGCCCAGGGAACCGCCAGGCCCGCACCTACAATGGCCGCCGTGCACACGTCGGCCGAGATCCGGGAAGGGTTCCTCGCGTTCTTCGAGGAGAAGGGCCATCTGCGGCGCCCGTCGGGGTCGCTCGTCCCACGCGCCGACGACCGCTCGACCCTGCTCGTGACCGCCGGCATGCAGCCACAGATGCCGTTCTTCCTCGGCCGCGAGCAGCCGCCGGCACCGCGGACGACGCTCTCGCAGAAGTGCTTCCGCACCGTCGACATCGACGAGGTCGGCCTCGACACGTATCACCTCACGTTCTTCGAGATGCTCGGCAACTTCTCGTTCGGCGAATACTTCAAGGAGGGCGCGATCGAGTACGCGACCGAGTTCGTTCGCGACCGGCTCGGCCTCGACTGGGACCGGATCTGGGTCAGCGTCCACGCGGGCGACCCCGAGCTGAAGCTCGGCCCGGACGAGGTCTCGATCGAGCTCTGGAAGAAGATCGGCATGCCCCCGGAGCGGATCGTGCCGCTGCCGTCCTCCGAGAACTTCTGGTCGGTCGGCGGCCCCGGGCCGTGCGGCCCGGACTCGGAGATCTACTACGACTGGGGCAAGGCCGCGGGCTGCGGCGAGCCGGACTGCCGGCCCGGCTGCACGCGCTGCGAGCGCTTCCTCGAGTTCTGGAATCTCGTCTTCATGGCGTACGAGCTGCATCCCGACGGCACGCTCACCGATCTCCCGAAACAGAACATCGACACCGGCCTCGGCCTCGAGCGCACGGCGCGCATCGTCCAGGACGTCGCGTCGGTCTACGACACCGACGGCTACCAGCTGATCATGCGGTGGATCGCGGCGCAGTCCGGCGTCGCCTACGGCGAGACGCCCGACGCGACGAAGGCGCACCGCGTGCTTGCCGACCACGGCCGCGGCATGACGTTCATCGTCGCGGAGGGGGTGACGCCGTCGAATGAGGGCCGCGGCTACGTCCTGCGCCGCATCATCCGGCGCGCCGTGCAGCACGGGCTGCGCATCGGCATGCACGCGCCGTTCCTGCCCGGCCTCGCGGACACGGTGATCGAGCAGATGGGCGACGCGTATCCGGAGCTCGTCGAGCACCGCCGCGAGATCCACCGGATCCTCGCCGCCGAGGAAGAGCGCTTCGGCGAGACGCTCGAGCGCGGAATGAAGGTGTTCGAAGAAGCCGCGGCGCGCGGCGCGATCAGCGGCGAGGACGCCTTCACGCTCGCGGCCACGTACGGCTTCCCGATCGAGCTCACCGAGGAGCTTGCGCGCGAGCGCGGCGAGCCGATCGACGTGGACGAGTACACGCGGCTGATGGAGGAGCATCGCGAGGTTTCGCGTGCCGGCGTGGCCGGTGCCGACGCACAGCGTGCCGCCGAGTTCGCGACGGGCGCCGATTTCAAGAGCGAGTTCGTCGGCTACGAGAAGACCGAGGTGTTGACGCAGATCGGCGCGCTCGAGCAGCTCGAGGACGGGACGTTTCTCGCCAAGCTGCGCGAGTCTCCGTTCTATCCCGCCGGCGGCGGCCAGGTCACCGACGCGGGCTGGATCGAGAAGGACGACGGTGCGCGCGCAGAGCTGAGCGCGGCCTATCGCCTCGAAGGCGACCAGGCGCTGCTGTTCGACGGCGCGGGCTTCGCCGCGGGCGATCGCGTGAAGGCCGTCGTGCCGTGGCCGATTCGCTTCCCCACGATGGCGAATCACACCGGCACGCACCTCCTGCACGAGTGTCTGCGCGAGGTGCTCGGCGACCACGTCCGCCAGGCCGGCTCCGCCGTGCGGCCCGACAAGCTCCGTTTCGACTTCACACATCCGCAGGCCCTCACCGCCGCCGAGCGTGCGGAAGTGGAGAAGCGCGTCAACGAGCGCGTGTTCGCGAACCTGCCGGTGCGGATCTTCGAGACGCCGATCGCAGAGGCGCGGAAGCTCGGCGCGATGATGCTGTTCGGCGAGAAGTACGGCGACATCGTCCGCGTCGTCGACATCGGGAGCTGGTCCGTCGAGCTGTGCGGGGGCACGCACGTGCGCTCGACCGCCGAGATCGGCCCGTTCGCGATCCTCAGCGAGAGCTCCGTCGGCGCCGGGGCGCGGCGGATCGAGGCGGTCACGTCCGGCGAGGCGTTCGCGCTCCTCCACGAACGCGCCCGCGAGGCTGACGGCCTGCGCGTCGAGCTCGAGAAGGTGCGCAAGACGGCGGCGAAGCCGGCGCGCGAGGCGGAGACGGAGATCGTCTCGACCGAGCGCGAAGGCCCGGTCGTCCTCGCCGAGGTCAAAGGGCTGAAAGGCGGGCCGCTGCGCGACCTCTCCGACCGGCTCCGCCAGCAGGAGAAGGCCGAGGGCGCGATCGTCGGCTCGACCGACGAGGGCCGCGCCTATCTCGTGCTCAACTTCGACGAGTCGCTCGTCGCGCGCGGGCTCGACGCGACGCAGCTCGTGCGCGAGCTCGGGACGCACATCGGCGGCGGAGGAGGAGGCAGGCCGACGCTCGCCGAGGCGGGCGGCAAGAACCCGGACGGCGTGCGCGACGCGCTCGCCGCCGGCAAGCAGGCGGTCGCAGCGGTGCTGGCATGAAGGTGATGGCGATCGACTTCGGCTCCGCCCGCACCGGCGTCGCGGTCTCCGACCCGACCGGCGTGATCGCGCGGCCGCTCTGCGTCGTCGAGAGCGCGAGCAGCGAGGCCGGCATCGCCGAGCTCGTGCGGCTCGTCGAGCTGGAGCGCGCCGAGCGGGTCGTCGTCGGCCATCCGCTGACCCTGCACGGCGAGCGGGGGCAGCAGGCGCGCGCGACCGAGCGCTTCGCGAGCGCGCTCCGCACCGCGCTCGCCGCCGCGCTCGTCCCGGTCGTCCTCTTCGACGAGCGCTTCACCACCGATCTGGCGCAGCAGACGCCCTCGGACTCGTCCGAGGATGCGCGCGCGGCAGCGCATCTCCTCTCTGGCTACCTGGTGTGGTCGAGCGGCGCCCCGGCGTAATGCCGCCGAAGCCGGGGCCGCCGCCGCGGATCGTGTCGCGGCGCCGGGTGCTCGTGCGGAGGCTGGGGGCGGTCGGAGTGCTCGTCGCGGCCGGGCTGCTCGTGCTCGCGATCGTGAAGCTCGCCGGTCGCGGCGGCGGCGGAGCGGGGGCCCCGCCTGCGACCGTCGCGGCGCCGAAGCCGTTCCGCGTCGTCTTCCCGGAAGGATTCACGCGCGTGCAGATGGCACAGCGCGTCCAGGTGGTGGCCGGCATCGCGCACCGCGAGCGCGGCGGGCGACCCCTGCTCTCGAGCAAGACGTATCTCGCCGCGACGAAGCCGCGGGTGATCGTCGGCTTCGGGCGGAAGCGGCGGAACATGGAGGGGTTCCTGTTCCCGGCGACGTACGACTTCCTCACACACACGACGTCGAAGCAGCTCGTGCGCGCGCAGCTCCAGGCATTCCACGCGAACTGGTCGCAGGTGAACCTCTCCTATGCGCGCTCGAAGAACCTCACCCCGTACGACGTGCTGATCATCGCGTCGCTCGTCGAGAAGGAAGCGCTCGCCCCCGACGAGCGGCCGAAGATCGCGCGCGTGATCTACAACCGCCTGCACGCGCGCATGAACCTCGGCATCGACGCGACGACGCGGTACGGCCTCAACGTGCCGGGAACGAAGTCGCTGACCGAGTCCGAGCTGAACAGCTCGAATCCGTACAACACGCGCAACCCGCGGATCCTGGGGCTGCCGCCGACGCCGATCGCGAATCCGGGTCTCGCGTCGATCCAGGCGGCGGCGCATCCGACGCCCGGCGACTGGCTCTACTTCGTCCGCAAGCCCGACAGGGTCCACCACTACTTCACCGCGAACTACAACGACTTCCTGAAGCACGAGCAGCAGTACGGATTCAAGTAGATGAGCATCGGCGCCACGACGAAGCTCGTCGCCCTGCTCGGGCATCCGGTCGCGCACTCGCTCTCGCCGAAGATGCAGAACGAGGCGTTCGCGGCGACCTGGCTCGATTGGGCCTACGTCGCGCTCGACGTGCCGCCGTCGCAGCTCGAGGAAGCGCTGCGCGGGATCGTCGCCGGAGGGTTCGCCGGCGCGAACGTGACCATCCCGCACAAGCGCGTCGCGGCCGCGCTCTGCGATGAGGCGGAAGGCGACGCGGTGAACACGCTCGCCTTCGTGAACGGGCGCGTGCTCGGGTTCAACACCGACAAGGAGATCGTCGCGGGCATTCGCTCGGAGCGCGTCTGCCTGATCGGCGACGGCGGCGCCGCGCACACGCTTCTGCCCGGGTTCCACGGCGAGGTGCGCCAGTTCTCCCGGCGCGGGGTGTGGCCGCCGGACGCCGAGGGCTGCGATCTCATCGTCAACGCGACGCCGGTGCGGGACGAGCTGCTCGTCGAGCCGCACGCCGGGCAGGTCGTCGTCGACCTCGCCTACGGCGACGGCGAGACCGTGCTCGTCGCGGCGGCGCGCGCCGCCGGGTGTCAGGTCGTTGACGGGCTCGAGGCGCTTGTCCGGCAGGGCGCCGCGAGCTTCGAGCGGTGGACGGGCATCGCTGCACCCGTCTCCGCGATGCGCGCCGCTCTAGGCTTGACGCAGTGACGCTCGAGCTGGCCACGGCAGGCGAGTCCCACGGACCTGCGCTCGTCGCGATCGTGTCCGGCCTCCCGGCCGGGCTCGCGCTCGACCGCGCGGCGATCGACGCCGACCTGCGCCGGCGCCAGCAGGGCTACGGCCGCTCGCCGCGCCAGCAGATCGAGACCGATGAGGTCGAGGTGCTCGCCGGGCTGCGGCACGGGCGGACGCTCGGCACGCCGCTCGCGCTCGTCGTGCGAAATCGCGACCACAAGAACTGGACATGGGGGATGAATCCATGGCCGTCCGAGGGCGAGCCGGAAGGGAAGGGGACGAAGGCGGTGACGCTCCCGCGGCCCGGCCACGCCGACCTCGCGGGCGTGCAGAAGTACGGGCATGCGGACGTGCGCAACGCGCTCGAGCGGGCCTCGGCGCGGCACACGGCCGTGCACGTCGCCGCCGGCGCGGTCGCGAAGGCGCTGCTGCGGGAGATAGGCATCGAGGTGACGGGGACGGCCCTCGCCCAGGCGGGCGCCGACCCGGCGAGCGTCGACGAGGCGCGCGCGGAGCGCGACACGCTCGGCGGCGTCGTCGAGGTGCGCGCACGCGGCGTGCCGCCGGGGCTCGGCTCGTACGCCCGCAAGGATGACCGGCTCGACGCGCGCCTGGCCGCGACCCTGATGGGTATCCAGGCGGTAAAGGGCGTCGAGGTCGGCGACGGCTTCGCGCTGGCAGGGCTGCGCGGCTCGGAGGCGCACGACGAGATCCTCCGCGACGAGCGCGGTCTGCACCGGGAGACGAACCGCGCGGGCGGGATCGAGGGCGGAATGTCGAACGGCGAGGAGCTCGTCGTGCGCGCGGGGATGAAGCCGCTGCCGACGCTGATGAAACCGCTCGCCTCCGTCGATCTCGCCACGAATGAGCCGGCGCAGGCGCTCGTCGAGCGCAGCGACGTCTCCGCCGTGGAGGCGCTCGCCGTCGTCGCGGAAGCGTCGGTCGCATGGGAGCTTGCGCGCGCGGCGCGCGAGAAGTTCGGCGGCGACGCGCTCATCGACTTCGTCGCCGCGTGGCGCGCGTACCTGGAGCGAATCGACTGGTCGCCACGCTGAACAAACACGTCGCGCTCGTCGGCTTCATGGGCGCCGGCAAGACGACGCTCGCGCGCGATCTCGTCGGGCGGACGCGTCTCGGCTATACGGACGTCGACAGCTCGATCGAGCGGGCGGCGAACGCGACGATCGCCGAGTTGTTCGCGGCGGGCGAACCGGCGTTTCGCGAGCATGAGCTGCGTGTCGTGCGCAGCACCCTGCTGAGCCGGCACCGGCTGGTGGTCGACCTCGGCGGCGGCGCCGTGACCTCCGGTGCGGTGCGCGACGCGCTGCGCGAGCGCGCGATCACCGTCTGGCTCGACGAGGACGTCGATACGTGCTGGGAGCGCGCGCGCGGCAGCGACCGTCCGCTCGCGCAGGACGAGGCGGAGTTCCGGCGCCTCTACGAGGAGCGCCGCCCGCTCTACGCCGAGGTGGCGGACGTCGTGGCACACGACGTCGACGACGCCGTCCTCGCCGCAGCAGGTGTCCATGTCGAGCGGGGCGCGCTTACCCGGCTCGGCGAGCTCGTGCCGGGCGACGGCGCAGTCGCGCTCGTCTCCGACCCGAACGTCGCCGGCATCCACGGCGCGGACGCGCAGCTCGCGCTCGGCCGCCGGCTCGCGCAGATGCACGAGCTCCCGGCGGGCGAGGAGGCGAAGACGCTGACCGCGCTCGACGGACTCTGGCAGGAGCTGCGCCTCGACCGCGGCGGCACGATCGTCGCGCTCGGCGGCGGCTGCACGACGGACGCAGCCGGCTTCGCCGCCGCGACCTACCTGCGCGGCATTCCGTGGGTGCCGGTGCCGTCGAGCCTCGTCGCGCAGGTCGACGCGGCGATCGGCGGCAAGACCGCCGTCGACCTGCCGCAGGGCAAGAACCTCGTCGGCGCCTTCCACTGGCCCGTGCGGACGGTGATCGACCCGGCGCTGCTCGGGACGCTGCCGGAGGCGCAGCGCCGCGAGGGGATGGCCGAGGTCGTGAAGACCGGCCTGCTCGCCGGCAAGCCGCTCTGGGAGCTGCCCGACGACGAGCTCGTCCGCCGCTGCGCCGCCTTCAAGGCCGCCGTCTGCCTGCGCGATCCGCATGACGAGGCGGAGCGGAAGATCCTCAACCTCGGCCACACGTTCGCGCACGCGCTCGAGGCGGCGGCGCGCTACGAGGGCGTGACGCACGGCCAGGCCGTCGCGCTCGGGCTCCTCGCCGCCCTCCGGCTGTCCGGTCGGGACATCGGCCAGGTGGAGGAGATCCTCCACCCGCGGCCGGTTCGCGTCGACCGCGAGCTCGCCTGGCAGGCGATGCAGCGCGACAAGAAGGTGGTCGGCGGCGAGCTGCGGCTCGTGCTGCTCGGCGACGACGGCCCGCGCTGGGACGTACACGTTCCCGAGGCGGAGGTGCGGCGCGCGCTGGACGACGTGATCGCGGGATAGAGTCGCGCTCGTGCGCGTGCTCGTCCTGAACGGCGTCAACCTCAACGTCCTCGGCCGGCGCGACCCGGCCCTCTACGGCGGCCTCTCGCTCGCGGAGCTCGAGAGCCGGATCTACGAGTGGGGACGCGAGCTCGAGCTGACGGTGCAGTGCCGGCAGACGAACAGCGAGGGCGAGTTCATCAAGTGGTGCCACGACGCCTACGACAACGCCGACGGCATGATCGTCAACCCGGCCGCGTGGACGCACTACGCGTGGTCGATCCACGACGCGCTCGAGCTGCTGACCGTTCCGATCGTCGAGGTGCATCTCTCGAACGTCGACGAGCGCGAAGAATGGCGGCGCGCGTCCGTGATCCGCGACCTCGTCGCCGCCCGCTTCGTCGGCCAGGGGCCCGAGGGCTACCGCCTCGCCCTCCAGTACGTAAAGGAGAACGGATGAGCACACGCATCGCCCGGCTGCGCGAGCACCTCGAGGAGCCGCTGCTCGTCACCAGCCCGACGAACATCCGCTACCTCGTCGGCTTCGACAGCTCGAACGCCGTGCTGCTCGTGGAGCCGGAGCGCGTGCGGCTCTTCACCGACTTCCGGTACATCGAGGCGGCGCGAGCAGTCGCGGGCGTCGACGTCGTGCAGACCCGCAGGTCCGTGCTCGGCGAGCTGGCGGAGACCCTCTCGGGCCGGATCGCCTTCGAGGCGGCGGCGCTCTCGTACGCGCAGTTCGAGCTGCTCGGGAAGGACGGGCTCGACCTCGTCCCGCGCGAAGGCGTCGTCGAGCGCCTGCGCGCGGTGAAGGACGCGGGCGAGCTGGATGCGATTCGCCGCGCGTGCGCGATCACCGACCGCGTCTACGAGCGCCTGGCCGAGGTGCCGTTCGTCGGGCGAAGCGAACGCGCCGTCTCGTGGGATCTGACCCGGCTGTTCCACGAGGAGGGCGGCGAGGGCCTCGCCTTCGAATCGATCGTCGGAGCGGGGCCGACAGGCGCGCGCCCGCACGCGCGCGCGGGCGACCGGGCGATCGGCGCCGGCGAGCTCGTCGTGATCGACGCCGGCTGCACGATCGACGGCTACGCATCCGACTACACCCGCACGTTCGCCACGGGGCCGCTCGACGGCGAGGCCGCCGAGGCGTACGCGGTCGTCCGTGCCGCACAGGACGCTGCGCTCGGCGCGATCCGCGGCGGCCTGCCGGCGCTCGAAGCGGACGCCGTCGCGCGCCGCGTCGTCGACGTGAGCCCTTTCGCCGGCACCTTCGGCCACGGTCTCGGCCACGGCCTCGGGCTCGACGTGCACGAGCTGCCGCGCATGTCCACGGAGACGAGCGACGTGCTCGAGCCGGGCAACGTCGTCACCGTCGAGCCCGGCGTCTACCTCGAAGGCCGCTTCGGAATCCGCATCGAGGACGACGTCGTCGTCACCGCCGCCGGAATCGAGAACCTGACCTGTCTGACGAAGGACCTCGTCGAGGTCGGATAGCTAGACTCACGCGCCCATGGCCGAGACCGTCAACACGAACCAGTTCAAGAACGGCATGCATATCGAGCTCGACGGCCAGGTGTGGCGCATCGTCGAGTTCCAGCACGTGAAGCCGGGCAAGGGCGGCGCGTTCGTGCGGACGAAGCTGAAAGGCCTCGGCTCCGGTGCCGTCGTCGACCGAACCTTCCGCGCGGGCGAGAAGTTCGCACGCGTGCACACCGAGGTGAAGAACGTCCAGTACCTCTACGACGATGGCTCCGACGTGCACTTCATGGACGCCGAGACGTTCGAGCAGTTCGCCGTGCCGCGCGGGGATCTCGAGGACGAGCTCCCGTTCATGCAGCCGAACGCGACCGTGCAGGTGCTGGAGGTGGACGGCAAGCCGTCGGGCGTGCAGCTGCCCGCGTCGGTCGAGCTGACGGTCGTCGAGACCGAGCCCGGCGTGAAGGGCGACACCGTCTCGAACACGACGAAGCCGGCGACGCTCGAGACGGGCGCCGTCGTCAACGTGCCGCTGTTCGTGAACGTGGGCGACAAGCTGAAGGTCGACCCGCGCGAGAAGCGTTACATCTCCCGCGCGTAGCCGATGCGGAAGATCGTGACCCTCGTCGCCGTGGGAGCCGTGGCCGCGACGGTCGCCGGAGCCCTCTTCGACCTCATCCGCGGCGCGTCCTCGCTGGCGAGCTCGCTCGCCTTCGCGTTCTGGGTGGCGGCGACCGTATGCCTCCTGCTGCGGTTCGCGGCCGGCACGAGGCTGGCCTGGCGTCGGCTCGACCTGCCCGAGGGCTGGGTCTTCGTCACGGCGGCCCTCTTCCTCACCGGCGCGGGCGCGGCGATCGACGCGCTCGGTAGCTGACGGCTGAAGCGCGGTAAGGTCCCCGCGTGCCGAAGCTCGTCGACACGACGATTCGCCTGCTCGGGCAGGAGCCGCTCGCAGGCCAGGTGCCGACCGCCGAGCAGCTCCGGCTGGCCGAGATCCTCGACCGGGCGGGGTTCGCCTACCTCGAGGTCTCCGGCGGCGGCGTCTTCGACGCGGCCGTCCAGCGTGGGATCGAGAGCCCGTGGGAGCGCATCCGCGCGCTGAAGGCGCGGGTGAAGACGCCGCTCGGGCTCGCGCTGCGCGGCCGCTTCCTCGTCGGCTCGCGGCCGGTGGACGCTGACTTCGCGCGCCGCTTCGTCGCCTCCGCCGCCGAGAATGGCATCGACGTCTTCCGGCTCCACGACCCGCTCAACGACGTCTCCAACCTGCGCGAGGCGGCCGAGGCGATCGTCGCCGCCGACCGCGACTTCGAGGCGGGCCTCGTCTACAGCCCCGGCCGCACGGGCGAGGTAGACACGTTGATCGAGCGCGCGAAGATGCTGCCGGAGCTCGGGGCGATCCGCGTCCTCCTGCACGACCCGACCGGCTCCCTCCAGCCGCACCGGGCGGAGGAGCTCGTGCCCGCGCTCGCCGAGGCGAGCGGGCTGCCGGTCGGCATCTACCTTCAGGGCGCCGGCGGCAGCGCCCTCGCGTCGACGCTCGCCGCGGCCCGCGCGGGCGCGCAGCTGATCGCCTGCGCGATCTACCCGCTCGCGCTGACCCTCCACCGGGTCTCCGGGGAGGCGCTTGCGGAGGCGCTCGCCGGCATGGGGCTCGACTCCGGCGTCGACGTGGCCGCGCTCTGGGAGGCCTCCGACCTCGTCGACGAGCACATCGGCGACCAGCCGGTGGCGCCGCTCGCCCCGCGCGTGGCCGTCCGGGCCGCCCAGCACGACGTCCCCGCCGGCCTCGTCGCCGGCGTCGACGCGACGCTGCGCGCCGAAGGCGCGGGCGACCGGCTCGAGGAGGTGCTCGAGGAGCTCGACCGCATTCGCGCCGAGGTCGGGTGGCCGCCGCTCGCCCCGCCGATCGGCCAGGTGCTCGCCTCGCAGGCCCTGCTCAACGTGCTCGCGGCGAGCCGCTACCTCACGATCGTCGACGAGCTGCGTGCGCTCGTCTCGGGCCGCTTCGGCGTGCCGCCGGGACCGATCGACCCCGCGGTCACGCGGGCCGTCGCGTTGACGAACGACCCGGAGAGCACGGAGGACGCCGCGCCGCCGCTGAGCGAGGTGCGGGAGCAGGCCGAGGGGATCGCGGCGAGCGAGGAGGAGCTGCTCCTGCTCGGGCTCTTCGGCGAGGACGCGGAGCGGCTCCTGCTCGGCATCCGCGGACGCGGCCGGCGCGACGAGGACGAGCTCGCGGGCGTCGAGAAGCAGCGGGCGGACCGCATCCGCGAGGTCGTGCGGATCGTCCAGGAGTCGGGCATCGGCGAGCTGACGATCGAGGAGGAGGGGATGCGCGTGTCCGTGCGCTCGGTCGCAGAGGGGACTCCCGAGCCGATGACCGACTCCCCGCTCGCGATCCCGGAGCCGTCGCCGGCTGCACCCGTCACGCGGCCGTCCAACGGCCTGGTGCGCGTCGAGTCGCCGATGGTCGGCACGTTCTACCGGGCCTCGGAGCCCGGGGCGCCGTCGTTCGTCGAGGAGGGAGACGTCGTCGCTCTCGGCCAGACGCTCTGCATCCTCGAGGCGATGAAGCTGATGAACGAGGTGAAGGCGGAGCTCGAGGCGATCGTGCGCAGGATCCACGTCGAGAACGCGCAGCCGGTCGAGTTCGGCCAGGCGCTCTTCGATCTCGAGCCGCTCACCGGCCGCCCGCTGGACGCGGTTTAGCCCGTGTTCACGCGCGTCCTTGTGGCCAACCGCGGCGAGATCGCCGTGCGCGTGATTCGGGCGTTGCACGAGCTGGGGATCGAGGCGGTCGCCGTCTATTCGACCGCGGACGAGGATGCGCTGCACGTGCGCCTCGCCGACCGCTCCGTGCGCATCGGCCCGCCGCCTGCGTCGGAGAGCTACCTCAGCATGCCGGCGATCATCGCCGCCGCGACGACGACGGGCTGCGAGGCGGTCCATCCCGGCTACGGGTTCCTGTCCGAGAACGACGACTTCGTGCGCGCCTGCGCGGACAACGACCTCGTCTTCATCGGCCCGCCCGCGGACGTGATGGCGCGGATGGGCGACAAGGCGCAGGCCAAGGCGGAGATGCGCGCCGCGGGTGTGCCGCTCGTGTCCGGGACGGAGGGGACGGCGACCCTGGCCGCCGCGCGTATCGCTGCGGACGAGCTCGGCTATCCCGTGCTGCTGAAGGCGGCAGCAGGCGGCGGCGGGCGCGGCATGCGTCTCGTGACGGCGCCCGAGGAGATCGAGGACGCGTATGCACGCGCTTCGGCGGAGGCGCTGGCGGCGTTCTCCGACGGCACGCTCTACGTCGAGAAGATGATCTCGTCTGCGCGGCACGTCGAGATCCAGGTGATCTGCGACGGGCACGGCGGCGTCCTCACGTGCGGCGAGCGCGAGTGCTCGATCCAGCGCCGGCACCAGAAGCTCATCGAGGAGTCGCCGTCGCCCGCGCTCGACCCGGTGCTGCGCGAGGCGATGGAGTCCGCCGCGGAGCGCGCGTGCGTGCACGTCGGCTACCGCAACGCCGGAACCTTCGAGTTCCTCGTCGGGCCCGACGGTGCGTTCTCGTTCATCGAGCTCAACGCACGGCTCCAGGTCGAGCATCCGGTGACCGAGCTCGTCACGGGCCTCGATCTCGTCCGACTGCAGCTGCGGATCGCCGCCGGCGAACGGCTGCCGCTGACGGGCCGCGCGCCGCGCGCAGGGCACGCGATCGAGATCCGCATCAACGCGGAGGATCCGTCGCGCGGCTTCGCGCCCGCGCCGGGTCTGATCGAGCGCTTCCGGCCGCCGCTCGGGCCAGGCGTCCGCGTCGACACGTTCGTCGAGGACGGAACGACGATCTCGCCGTACTACGACTCGCTGATCGCGAAGGTGATCGTGCGCGACGACACACGTGACGCCGCGATTGCGCGCGCGCGTCGCGCACTGGGCGAGCTCGAGGTGCGCGGAGTGCCGACGACGCGCGAGGTCGCGCTCGAGATCCTCGACAGCGACGAGTTCCGCAGCGGCGAGTACTCGACCTCGTTCCTCGCGGAGGCGGGAGCGCGGCTGCCCGCGCTGGCCGGCGCATGACGGTCGTCGTTCGCAACGACGGCGACACGATCACGGTCCCGGACGGGACGCTCGCGCAGATCGTCGTCCAGGCCGCCGAAGGCGTCGAGGGCGTGCGCGTGCGCCGTGCGCGCCGCAAGCTCGCCGTGGAGATCGAAGGTGCGCGCGCGCGCGTCGAGCTCGAGCTCGCCGTCCCGTACGGCACGGTCCTGCCCGCCGCGGCCCGTGAGGTGCAGGAGCAGGTCGCAGGCGCGCTGACGCGCATGTGCGGACTCGACGTCGTTGCGGTCGACGTCGCCGTCGAGGAGCTCGAGGGGCGATGACGGCGGTCAGCCGCCGCGAGGCGCGCCGCGCCGCGGTCTTCGTCCTCTACCAGTGGGATGTGACCTCGACGCCGATCGGATCGCTCTACGAGGGCGAGGTGGACGAGTACACGCGCCGGATCGTCGACGCGGTGGCGGCGCGCACGCCCGAGCTGGACGAGCGCATCACGGCCGCTGCCGACGACTGGACCGCGGATCGTCTCGGCGCCGTCGAGCGAAACGTCCTCCGCGTGGCGATCGAGGAGCTCGACGAGGCGGAGGTGCCGCGCGAGGTCGTCCTCGACGAGGCGGTCACGCTTGCGAAGCGGTACGCATCCGACGACGCTGGGAGACTCGTCAACGGCATTCTTGGCAGGATCGTGCGGGAGGAGGAGGCAGCGTCGGCATGACGACCGAGGACTCGTTGGGAAGGGCGGAGGAGCTGCTCGCGCGGCTCGAGGCGGCGCGCGGCGAGCTCGACCTGCTCGCGCAGGAGGGCGGCGGCTCGCCCGAACGGGCGCTCGAGATCCTCAACGAGCTGTCCGAGCTCGCCAAGGCCGTCGAGGAGGAGCTCGAGCGGGCCAAGCGGGCCGCGGAGGCGGATGCCGCACACTCCTGACGCGCTGCGGGTGCTCGTCGAGGAGAAGCTGGAGCGGCTGGAGCTCTGGCCGCAGCTGCACGGCCAGGAGGAATCCGTGCGGTACTCGCTCCTCGCGGGCGGCAAGCGCGTGCGGCCGGTGATCTGCCTCGCCACGGCGGCGGCGGCCGGCGGCGAGCTCGACGCGGCGATGCCTGCCGCGTGCGCGCTCGAGCTCGTGCACACGTTCTCGCTCGTCCACGACGATCTCCCCGCGCTCGACGACGACGAGGAGCGGCGCGGGCAGCCCGCGACGTGGAAGCGCTACGGCGAGGCGGTGGGGATCCTTGCCGGCGACGCGCTCGTGGCGGAGGCGTTCCGGCTGGCGACGTCGTACGAGACGACGGCTGTGGCGCGCGAGCTCGCGGAGGCGACGCTCGGGATGATCGGCGGCCAGTACCTGGACATCACCGGCACGGCGCCCGACGAGGCGACGTTGCACTCGCTGAAGACGGGCTGCCTGTTCGCGGCCTCCGTCGGTCTCGGGTTGTGGGCGGCGGGCGTGGCGAAGGCGGAGCAGGCACCGTGGCGCGCGTTCGGCGGCGAGCTCGGGCTGCTGTTCCAGATCGTCGACGACATCCTCGACGGCGACGGCTACGTGCAGACTCACGGCCCCGCCGGGGCCCGCCGTCTCGCCGACGAGGCCGCAGAGCGCGCCCGCGCCCGGCTCGATTACATCCACGCCGACACGGCGGTGCTGCGCGAGATCGTCGACGGCCTCGCCGTCCGCACGGCATAGCTGACACCAGGACATGACCCAGAAGGGCGATAGTCGGGGGGTGACGAAGAAGCGCCTCGACGTACTGCTCGTGGAGCGCGGGCTCGCCGAGTCGCGCACGCAGGCGCAGGCGCTCGTGATGGCAGGGCTCGTCCCGGGGTACGACAAGCCGGGCCAGCAGGTCGACGAGGCCGTCGAGCTGAGCGTGGAGCGCGGGCCGGCCTTCGTCTCGCGCGGCGGCGACAAGCTCGCGCACGCGCTCGATGCGCTCGGGGTCGATCCGGCCGGGCTCGACTGCCTCGACGTCGGTGCGTCGACGGGCGGGTTCACCGACGTGCTGCTGCAACACGGCGCGGCGCGCGTGCTCGCAGTCGACGTCGGCTACGGGCAGCTCCATCCGCGCCTCCGCGCGGACGAGCGCGTGACGGTGCTCGAGCGGACGAACGCGCGCGCGCTGACCGAGCTGCCCTTCGCCCCGCAGCTCGTCGTCTGCGACGTCTCGTTCATCTCGGTGCGGGTCGCGCTCCCGCCGGCGCTGCGGCTCGCGGCGCCGGGCTGGCAGGCGCTCGTGCTCGTGAAGCCGCAGTTCGAGGCGGGACGCGCCGAGGTCGGCAAGGGCGGCGTCGTCCGCGACCCGCTCGTCCATGCGCGCGTGCTGCGCGAGGTCGCGACCGCGGCGCTCGAATGGGGGGCCGGGGTGGCCGGCGTCGTAGACTCCGGTCTGCCGGGGCCGAAGGGCAACCGGGAGTTCTTTCTCCAGCTCGAGCAGGCCGAGGACCCGACGCTTCCCGATGACCTCGACGAACGGATCGACAGAGCGGTCGCGGCCGGTTAGAACGGCCGCCGTGATCTCGCACGGCCGGGTCGACGTGCGGGCGGCCGTCGCACGCGTTCGCGCGGTCGCCGAGCAGTCCGGCGTGACGCTGCTCGCCGAGGATGCCGACCCGTGCGGTGCCGACCTCGCCGTCGCGCTCGGCGGCGACGGAACGATGCTGCGCACGCTCGGCCGCCTGCTTGGCAGCGACACGCCGCTGATCGGCGTCAACTTCGGCCGCGTCGGCTTCCTCGCCGCGATCGAGCCGGAGGAGCTCGAGCGCGACCTCGCCCGCGTCTTCGCCGGCGAGTACATGGTCGTCGAGCTACCGACGCTCGAGGTCGACATCGGCGCCGAAACGCACGTCGCCGTCAACGACGTCGTCGTCACGAGCGCCACGCTCGGCCGCATGGTCGAGGTCGCCTGGGCGGTCGGCGGCGAGGACCTCGGCACGATCCCGTGCGACGGGATCATCTGTTCGAGTCCCTCCGGCTCGACCGCATACAACCTCTCGAACGGCGGCCCTGTCCTCGTCCGCGGCCTCGACGCGATGGCGGTCACCTTCATCGCGCCGCACTCGCTCCACGCGCGGCCGCTCGTCCTGCCTCGTGGGCCGGACGTGACCATCGTCAACCGCACCCCCGACGTGGACGTCGTCGTGCTCGTGGACGGACACCGCGTGAACGAGGTCGAGGAGCGCGCCCCGGTGGCCGTACGGATGTGCGCCCAGCGCAGCCTCCTCGCGACCCTGCCGGAAACGACCTTCTTCAGCCGCTACCGCGAGACGTTCACCTCGCACGAATGACCTTTTGGGCCGATGGTCGCGGTCCTGCCGCCTCACTACACTCGATCCGGTGCTCCGACGGCTTCGCATCGAGAACCTCGTGCTCATCCGCGAGGCCGAGCTCGAGCTCGCGCCCGGGCTGAACGCGATCACCGGCGAGACCGGCGCCGGCAAGACGATCCTCGCCCAGGCGGTCGGCCTGCTGCTCGGCATGAAGGGCGACGCGTCGTTCGTCGGCCCGGCCGGCGACGAGGCGTACGTCGAGGCAGAGCTCGACCTGCCGACGGCGGACGAGGAGAACGAGGCGCTCTACGAGCTGAAGCCGGAGGACGAGGAGACCCTGGTTGCGGCGCGCCGCGTCTACGGCGACGGCCGCACGCGTGCGTACGCGTGGGGTCGCGCAGGCGCCCGCGAGGACGTCGCGGCCGCGGTCGAGCGCGTCGTCGCCATGTCCGGGCAGTTCGAGCAGCGGCGCCTCGCCCGGCCGTCGTACCAGCTCGAGGTGCTCGACCGCTTCTGCGGGGAGGAGCAGCTGCGCCGCCGCGCCGGGGCCCGCGCGGCCTGGCGCGATCTGACGGCCGCGCGCCGGCGGCACGAGGAGCTGACGGCGAACGCCGCGCTGGCCGAGGCCCGGCTCGCGGAGCTGCGCGCGCTCGCCGAGGACACGGACGGGATGGAGCCCGCCGACGAGGAACGGCTGCGCACCGATCGCGACCGCGTCCGGCACGTCGCCGAGCTGGCCGAGGCGGGCGCCGCCGCGACACAGGCGCTCGCGCCGGAGGACGGCGACGGCGCCGCCGGCCTCGTCGCGATCGCGGAGCGTGCCGTCGCCCCGCTCGAAGGGATCGCTCCCGAGTTGCGCGCCGCCGGCGACGAGCTGCGCGACGCCGAGCTGCGCCTGCGCGAGACGGCGTCTGCGCTCCATTCGTTTCTCGCCTCGCTCGAGGCCGAGCCGGGGCGGCTCGAGGAGATCGAGTCCAGGCTCGAGCGGATCGCCGAGGTGAAACGGCGCTACCGCATCGCAACGTACGAGGAGCTGCTCGCCCGCGCCGCGGAGGCGCGCGCCGAGCTCGCCGCCCTCGACGGAGGCGCCGACCCGGCAGCCGCAGCAGCCGCAGCGCTTGTCGCCGCCGAGGGGCGCGTTCACGACCTCGCAACCGAGCTGCGCGCCGAGCGCAACGCGGCAGCCCCCGCGTTCGCGGACGCCGTCGCGTCCGAACTGCACGACGTCGGCATGGGCGACGGCGAATTCGTCTGCGAGCTGCACGAGCGCGACCCGGGCGCCACCGGCGCCGACGAGACGACGTTCCTCGTGCGCCCGAACGCCGGGCTGCCGTTCGCACCGGTGGCCGAGACCGCCTCCGGCGGCGAGCTCTCGCGGATCGCGCTCGCGATCGCCGCCGTCGCCGGCGGCGAGACGCTCATCTTCGACGAGATCGACGCGGGCATCGGCGGCGAGACCGCAAACGCGGTCGGGCGCGTCCTCCAGCGGCTCGCCGAGCGCGCGCAGGTGATCACGATCACGCACCTGCCGCAGATCGCCGCGCTCGCCGAGCGGCACTTCCGGGTCGAGAAGATCCCCGGCGATCCGACGCACACGCGGATCGAGCAGCTCGCCGAAGGAGAGCGGCGCGCCGAGCTCGAGCGCATGCTCGGCGGCCAGGAGTTCCTCGCGAGCGTCAGGTAGTGCCGCGATATGTGGCCGACCGGACGCTGCTCGCGCCCATCGAGGACGTCTGGGCGTTCCTCGCCGATCCGTACAACCTCGGTGACTGGTGGCCCGGCGTGTCCGGCGTCGAGCCGGACCGGCGCGGGTTCGTCCCCGGCGCACGCTGGCGGGTGGTGGGGCCGAACCAGCCGAGCTACCTCCGGAAGCCGCAGATGACGGGCACGCTCCTCGTGCTCGACGTCGTGCCGCAGGAGCGGCTCGCGTTCCAGCTCACCGGCGACCGGATCGACGCGCAGCTGACCCTGCGGGCCCTCGACGAGAAGCGCACCGAGGTCTCCCTGCTCGTGGACGGGCCCTTCCTGATCGGGCTCCGCCGCCGCTTTCCGGCGCAGGCGCTCGCGCGCCTCCATGCGCTCCTGCGCACCGGCGAGGAATCGTGACCGCGTCCGGCCGGATCCGCTGCTACTCTGAAATCCCGTGAGCGCACGGGCCCCGAAGTACGTCTTCGTCACCGGGGGAGTTGTCTCCGCGCTCGGGAAGGGAATCGTCGCCGCGTCGCTCGGCCGGCTGCTCAAGGCCCGCGGCCTCCGCGTCCAACTCCAGAAGTTCGACCCATACCTCAACGTCGACCCGGGGACGATGAGCCCGTTCCAGCACGGCGAGGTCTACGTGACGGAGGACGGGGCCGAGACCGACCTCGACATCGGCCACTACGAGCGCTTCGTCGACGAGAACTTCCTCCGCAACGCGAGCCACAGCGCCGGCGCGATCTGGGACACCGTCCTGCGCAAGGAGCGCAAAGGCGACTTCCTCGGCGCGACCGTGCAGGTGATCCCGCACATCACGAACGAGATCAAGGCGCGGATCCGGCGCGCGGCGGAGGCCGGCCCGGTCGACGTCGTCATCTCCGAGATCGGCGGCACCGTCGGCGACATCGAGTCGCTGCCGTTCCTCGAGGCGATCCGCCAGTTCCGCCGCGAGGTCGGCCCCGAGAACGTGATGTACGTGCACGTGACGCTCGTGCCGTTCATCGAGGCGGCCGGCGAGCTGAAGACGAAGCCGACGCAGCATTCCGTGAACGAGCTGCGCCGCATCGGCATCCACCCCGACGTCGTCGTCTGCCGCTCGCACGAGGAGCTCTCGCGAGACATTCGCGACAAGATCGCGCTGTTCGCCGACGTCGATCCCGGCGCAGTGATCGCCTGCCCCGACGTCCCCGACGTCTACCTCGTCCCGTCCGTGCTGAAGGCCGAGGGGCTCGACGAGCTCGTGTGCAAGAAGCTCGGGCTCGAGACGCAGGCGGCCGATCTCGGCGAATGGGAAGAGCTGACGCGCCGCATCGACGAGCGCCACGAGCTCGTCGAGATCGCGCTCGTCGGCAAGTACGTGAAGCTTCGGGACGCGTATCTCTCCGTGCACGAGGCGCTGAAGCACGGTGGGCTGTACAACGGCTGCGCGGTGCGCGTCCGCTGGGTCGACGCGGAGAACATGTCGTACGACGAGGCGGCGGAGCTGCTGGACACCGTCGACGGCGTGCTCGTCCCCGGCGGCTTCGGCGCCCGCGGCTGGGAAGGGAAGATCCTCGCCTGCCAGGTCGCGCGCGAGCGGCGGATCCCGTATCTCGGCATCTGCCTCGGCATGCACGTCGCCGTCTCGGAGTTCGCGCGTCACGTCGTCGGGCTCGACGGCGCCAACTCGACGGAGATGGACCCGGAGACGCCCTACCCGGTGATCGACCTGCTGCCGGAGCAGAAAGGCATCGAGGACCTCGGCGGCACGATGCGGCTCGGCGCGCAGGCAGTCGAGGTGGCCGAGGGGACCCGGGCCCGAGAGCTCTACGGCGACGCCGTGATCTTCGAGCGCCACCGCCACCGCTACGAGGTGAACAACCACTACCGCGAGCAGCTGGTCGACGCCGGCCTCGTCATCTCCGGCACGTTCGAGCAGGGGCGCCTCGTGGAGATCGTCGAGCTGCCCGACCATCCATGGTTCGTCGCGAGCCAGTTCCACCCGGAGTTCAAGTCGCGTCCGACCCGTCCGGCGCCGCTGTTCCGCGGCTTCGTCGCGGCCGCCCTCGCCCGCGCGCACGAGCGCACGAAACCGCTCGCAGCCGCTTGAGCGAGACGCTCGAGCTCTTCCTCGAACTGGCTGCGCTGCCGAGCCCACCCGGCGAGGAACGCGCGGTCGCCGACGTCGTCCTCCGCTATCTGCGCGGCCTCGGACTCGAGCCTGACGAGGACGACGCCGGCGCGCGCATCGGCTCGACGATGGGGAACATCTACGCGCGCGTCGAGGCCACGGCTCCAGGGACGCCGCTGTTCTTCTGCGCGCATCTCGACACCGTGCCGCCGAGCGGGCCGCTCGAGCCCGTCGTCGAGGACGGCATCGTCCGCAACGCGGGCGGCACGATCCTCGGCGCGGACAACAAGTCGGCGGTCGTCGCGATGCTCGAAGGTGTGCGCCGCCTCCTTGCGGAGGGCCGGCCGCACGCCGGAATCGAGCTGCTGTTCACGCCGAAGGAGGAGGTCGGCCTGCTCGGCGCGGCTGCGTTCGACGCGGAGCGGCTGCACGCCACGCTCGGCTACGTGTACGACCAGGCGGCGCCGATCGGCGAGATCATCCTCGGCGCGCCGTGGGCGCAGGCCGTGGAGGTGACGTTTCACGGTCGCGCCGCGCACTCGGGGATGTATCCCGAGGAGGGGCGCTCCGCGATTCAGGCTGCGGCAAAGGCGATCGCCGACTTCCGTCTCGGCCGTATCGACGAGGAGACGACGGCGAACGTCGGCCTCGTCTCCGGCGGTACTGCCGGCAACATCGTCCCCGAGTGGTGCTCGTTCCTCGCCGAGGCACGCTGCCAGGACGAGCGCAGGCTCCATGACGTCGTGCAGGAGATGCTCGACGCGTGCTCGTTCGCGGCGACCGCGGCCGAGTGCGAGGTCGAGACGGAGCTGCGGAAGAGCTACAACGGCTATCGGTTCAAGAAGGACGATGACGTCGTCCGTCTAGCGGCCGGCGCACTCGGCCGCTGCGGGATCGAGCCCAGCTACGCTCTGTCGGGCGGCGCGGCGGACGCGAACGTCTTCAACGAGCGCGGCCGGCGCTGTGTGAACCTTGCGAACGGAATGACCGACATCCACACCCCCGACGAGCGAATCAGCGTCGCCGACCTCGACGCGATGGTCGACGTCACGCTCGCGCTCGCCGCGGAGGCGCACGGCTCGTGATCCTCGCCGTTCTCCTCGCGGCGGCGGCGGCCGGCGGCCCGCCGCACGCGCTACCGGATTGCCTCGGCAAGCCGCAGGTGCGCCCGAAGCAGGTCGTGCTCGCCTGCGCGGACGCGAACTTCGGCGTGAAGGGATTGCGCTGGACCGGCTGGGGCGAGTCGTTCACGGCGGCGACGGGCACCGCGTACGCGAACGACTGCACGCCGAACTGCGCCGCCGGCCACTTCCACACCTACCGTGCCGTCCTCGTCGCGTCCGGAGCCCGGCGCTGCCCCAACGGCGGCGTCGTGTACAAGGAGGTGACGATCGCCTTCGTCGGCCCGTCGCCGTACCCGAAGGCGAAGCCGGCCGACCTCGTCTACCCGACCCGCTGCGCGTGAAGCCGGACGAGTCTCGCGCCGTCTACGACGGTCGCGTGCTCGGTGTCACGGTGGAGCGGTGGGGAGCGGTCGAGCGCGAGGTGATCGAGCATCCCGGCGCCGTCGCGATCGTCGCCGTCGACGGCGACGGCTGCATCTCGCTCGTGCGCCAGCTGCGCGTGCCGGCGCGGAAGTACCTGCTCGAGCTGCCGGCCGGGACGCGCGAGGCGGGGGAGGAGCCGCTCGCCACGGCGGCGCGAGAGCTGCGCGAGGAGTGCGGCCTGACGGGCGGTGCCTGGCGGGAGCTCGCGGCCTTCTGGACGATGCCTGGGTTCTGCCGCGAGTACATGCACCTCTACCTCGCCGAGGGCGTCACGCAGGGCGAGGCCGAGCCGATGGACGACGAGGAGCTCGAGGTCGTCCGCTGGCCGGTCGGGGAGATCGAGGCGCGGCTCGGCGAGATCGAGGATGCGAAGACGCTCGTCGGCCTCATGCTCTATCTGCGCAGCGCCGCCTGAGCCGAGGGGCCGCCGCGCGGTATTGTCCGCGCGTCGTGCGCATCGGGGTCGCCAAGGAGATCAAGACGGACGAGTACCGGGTCGCGCTGACCCCGGCCGGCGCGCGCGAGCTCGTGCAGCGCGGGCACGAGGTGCTCGTCGAGACGAGCGCAGGCGACGGCAGCTCGTTCGCGGACGCGGACTACGAGCGCGCCGGCGCGCGCATGGCCTCCGCCGCCGACGTCTGGGAGCAGTCCGAGCTGCTGCTGAAGGTGAAGGAGCCGATCGAGCTGGAGTACGCGCGGTTGCGCGAGGGGCTCGTCCTCTTCACCTATCTCCACATCGCCGCCGACGAGCCGCTGACACGCGCGCTGACGGGGAGCGGGATCACCGCCGTCGCGTACGAGACGGTCGAGACGGACGACCGGCGGCTGCCGCTGCTCGCGCCGATGAGCGAGATCGCCGGCCGGCTGGCCGCGCAGGCGGGCGCGTACTTCCTCGAGAAGCCGCTCGGCGGCCGCGGCCTCCTCCTCGGCGGGGTGCCGGGCGTGGCGCCCGGCCACGTCACGGTGATCGGCGGCGGCATCGTCGGCTACAACGCCGGGATCATCGCGCTCGGCCTCGGTGCGTACGTGACGATCCTCGACCGCTCGATCGACCGCATGCGCCACCTCGACGAGATTCTCTCCGGCCGCGTCAGCCTCGTGATGTCGTCGAGCCTCCAGCTCGAGGAGTCGATCGCCGAGGCAGACGTCGTGATCGGGGCCGTGCTCATTCCGGGCGCGCTCGCGCCGAAGCTCGTGACGCGCGCGATGCTCGGCGACATGAAGCCCGGCGCGGTGATCGTCGACGTCGCGATCGACCAGGGCGGCTGTTTCGAGACGTCGCGGCCGACGACACACACGGATCCGGTCTACGACGTCGACGGCATCACGCACTACTGCGTCGCGAACATGCCCGGCGGCGTCCCGATCACGTCGACGCTCGCCCTGACGAACGCGACCCTGCCGTACGTGGAGGCGATCGCCGAGCACGGGCTCGGGTGGGCGGTGGCGCACGATCGCGCGCTCGCGCGCGGCGTCAACGTGCTCGACGGGCGGATCACGTATGAAGCGGTGGCCGAGGCGCACGACCTCGATTACACGCCGCTTGACGAGCTGCTGCCGCTCTCGGCGGCGTAGAGGCCCTGCTACGTCTTCGGCGCCGCGTCGGGCTTCTTCGACGGCGAAAGGCGCACGACGAGCCATGTGACGCCTGCCGCGACCCCGATCACGGTGAGGATGAAGGCGACGAAAGCGATGAGGCCGAGGGCGATGCTCATGGCCGACCTAGAATAGCCGGATGCCCAGAGCGTGCGTGATCGTGCTCGACGCCGTCGGCGCCGGGGAGCTGCCGGATGCCGAGCAGTACGGCGATGCGGGCTCCGACACGCTCGGCAACGTCGCCAGGGCGGTCGGCGGTCTCGATCTCCCCAACCTCGAAGCGCTGGGCCTCGGCAACGTCGAGCCGCTCGAGGGCTGCCCGCCGCAGCCCGGCGCGCCCGCGGTCGCTGGCCGGCTGATCGAGCGCTCGAAGGGCAAGGACACCACCACCGGCCACTGGGAGATGATGGGCGTCGTCACCGCGCAGGCGTTCCCGACGTACCCGCACGGCTTTCCGCACGACGTGATCGACCCGTTCATGCACCGCACCGCCCGCGGCGTGCTCGGCAACAAGCCCGCGTCGGGAACGGAGATCATCCAGGAGCTCGGCGAGGAGCATCAGCGCACGGGCAAGTGGATCGTCTACACCTCCGGCGACTCGGTGTTCCAGATCGCGGCGCACGAGGAGACGGTGCCGCTCGAGGAGCTGTACGACGCGTGCCGCGTCGCGCGCGAGCTGCTGACGGGCAAGGACGCGGTCGCGCGGGTGATCGCGCGGCCGTTCGTCGGCGCGCCCGGAAGCTACGAGCGCACGCCTAACCGCCACGACTTCTCGCTCGAGCCGCGCCGGCCGAACTACCTTTCGCTGCTGCGCGACAACGGCGTCCGCGTCTACGGCGTCGGCAAGATCAGCGACATCTTCGCCGGCCGCGACATCGACGAGTCGCATCCGACGAAGTCGAACATCGACGGCATCCAGCAGACGGAGAAGCTGCTCCAGGAGCTCGACGACGGGTTCGTCTTCGTCAACCTCGTCGAGACCGACATGCTCTGGGGGCACCGCAACGACCCGGTCAACTTCCACCGTTGCCTCCAGGACTTCGACCGGCGCCTCCCCGATCTTCTCGAGGCGCTGCGCCCGGGCGACCTGCTCATCGTCACGTCGGATCACGGGTGCGACCCGACGACGCCGTCGACCGACCACTCGCGCGAGCACGGGTTGCTGCTCGCATACGTCGCCGGGCGCAACGCCGCCGGCCGGCTCCACGAGGGCGAGTTCGCCGACATCGGCGCGACGGTGAACGTGTGGCTGAAGGGGAAGCCGGCTTCGCGGGGGATCCCGGGCCAACCGATTCTCGTGCCATGAGGCTCGACAACCCCGTCCTCGTGCGTTGGGAGTACGCGAGCGAAGAGCGACTGGCGAAGCGCAACGCGATCTTCCACGCGCTCGTCGAGGGCGACAACGCCGCGGATCTGGCCTTCGCCGCCGTCGCAGAGGTGCATCCCGTGCGCCTGCTCGACGTCGGGTGCGGTCAGGGTGATCTGACCGAGCGCTTCGCGACCGAGCTCGGCGCCGCCGTGCGCGCGATCGACATCTCGCCGCGCATGGTCGAGCTGACGCGCGCGCGCGGCATCGACGCGTCGCTCGCCGACGTCGAGCAGCTCCCGTTCGCCGACGAGGACTTCGACGTCGTCTTCGCGGGCTGGGTGCTCTACCACTCGCCGAACCTCCAGCAGTCGATCGACGAGTGTGCGCGCGTGCTGCGCCCAGGGGGCCGGCTCGTGGCCTCGACGTACGGCGAGGACAACCTGTACGAGCTGTGGGACCTGATCGGGTGCGAAGAGTCCCGCAGCCCGCTGAGCTTCAATCGCTCGAACGGCACGGAGCTCCTCGGGCGAAACTTCGGCCGCGTGGAGCAGCGCGACGTCGAGGCGCAGCTCGTCTTCCCGGACTCCGAGTCGATGCGCGCCTTCGTCGCGTCGACGATCGATCGCGCGCACTACGCCGGACAGGTGCCCGAGATCGAAGGCCCGTTCCGGGTGACGACGCGGCACACCGTGTTCGTCGCGGACAAATGATCCGCGCTGCGGAGTTGATCGAGCGCAAGCGGGACGGGAAGGAGCTCGAAGGCGAGGAGATCGTCGAGCTCGTCCTCGCGTACGCGCGTGGGGCGGTGCCGGACTACCAGCTTGCCGCCTTCTGCATGGCGGTGTACTTCCAGGGACTGTCGACCGCCGAGACGTTCGCGCTGACCGATGCGATGGTGCGCAGCGGCGAGACGATCGAGCTCGGCGCCGCGCTCGGCAGGCGCGTCGTGGACAAGCATTCGACCGGCGGCGTCGGCGACAAGACGACGCTCGCGGTGGGGCCGATCGTCGCCGCCTGCGGCGTCCCTTTCGGGAAGATGAGCGGACGCGGTCTCGGCCACACGGGCGGGACGCTCGACAAGCTCGAGTCGATCCCCGGCTTCCGCGTCGAGCTGACGACCGAGGAGTTCGTCGCGCAGGTGCGGAAGACGGGGCTCGCGATCGTCGGGCAGACCGCGGACCTCGTGCCGGCCGACAAGATGCTCTACGCGTTGCGCGACGTGACCGCCACCGTCGACAACGTCTCGCTGATCGCGGCGAGCATCATGTCGAAGAAGATCGCCGCGGGCGCGGACGCGGTCGTGCTCGACGTCAAGGTCGGCGACGGAGCGTTCATGAAGTCGTTGCCCGACGCGCAGGTGCTCGCGGAGACGATGATCGCGCTCGGACGACGCGCTGGCCGCGATGTCGTCTGCGTGCTCACCGACATGGATCAGCCGCTCGGCTCGGCGGTCGGCAACGCGCTCGAGGTGCGAGAGGCGCTCGCCATGCTGCGCGGGAGCGGGCCGCCCGACTTCCGCGAGCTCGTGCTCGACGCGTGCGCGCACCTGCTCGCGCTGTCCGATCTCGGCGTCGAGCGCGACGCAGGCCGCCGGCTGGCGGAGCAGGCCGTCGCGGACGGATCGGCGGTCGCCGCCTACGAGCGCTGGGTGCGCGCGCAGGGAGGCGACCCGGACGAGGACGCACTGCCACGGGCGCCGCTCGTCCGCGAGGTTCCGGCCCCGAGCGGCGGCTACGTTCGGCGGCTCGGCGCGCTCACGGTCGGGCTCGCCGCGCTCCATCTCGGCGCCGGCCGCCGCGAGAAGGACGACGCGGTCGACCACGCGGTCGGCGTCATCTGCCGGAAGAAGCGCGGCGACGCCGTCGAGGCGGGCGAGGCGCTCGCGGAGATTCACGCCCGCGATGAGCAGTCTGCGCGCGAAGCCGCGGAGCACGTGCTCGCCGCATACGAGCTGGGCGACGAGCCGCCACGCTCGAAGCCGATCGTGCTCGATACCCTCGGGTAGTGCCCGAGCTACCGGAAGTCGAGACCGTTCGCACGTACCTCGAGCCGGTGCTCAGGGGGCGACGTCTCGACCATGTCGAGATCCATGACGCGCGCCTCGTGCGCCCATTCGATCCCGCGGCAATTGCCGCCGAACTCGAGGGCGAGCGCGTCGCGTCGGTCGAGCGGCGCGGCAAGTACCTCGTTGTCGGCTTCGACAGCGGGCTCGCCCTGCTCGTGCACCTGCGCATGACCGGCGGCTTCCCGAAGGCGCCTGCGAGCCACGAGCGAGCCGTGCTGAGCCTCGACGACGGGACGCGCGTCGCGTTCCGCGACGTGCGCCGGTTCGGCACGTGGCAGGTGCACGACGGCGTCGCGGCAGAGGCGTACCTTGCCGGCCGCCTCGGCCCGGAGCCGCTCGGCCCGGCGTTCACGAGGGCGTTCCTCCTTGAGCGACTCGCCGGCCGCGCGGCGCCCGTGAAGGCGGCGATCCTCGACCAGCGCGTCGTCGCCGGGCTCGGGAACATCTACGCGGACGAGTCGCTGTGGCGCGCGCGCATCCATCCCCGGCGACCCGCCGGCACGCTGACGGCGGCCGAGGCCGGCCGGCTCCACCGCGGCATCGGCGACGCCCTTCGGCGCGGCCTCGCCACCGAGGGCGCCGATCTCGGCGACGGCGTCTACGCGAGCGGCTCGATGCAGGACGAATTCCGCGTCTACGGCCGCGCCGGCGAGCCGTGTCGCCGGTGCCGGACGCCGATCGAGAAGATCGTCGTGGCGGGACGCGGCACGTCGTTCTGCCCCCACTGCCAGCCCGAGGTCCTGCCCCGTCCCTAGACTCGGTGCGTGGCGGGGCGCTCCTACAAGACCGAGGCGGTCGTGCTCCGGTCGATCCGGTTCGGCGAGGCCGATCGCGTCCTCCACCTCTACACGCTCGACCGCGGCCGCGTCGGCGCGGTCGCGAAGGGCGTTCGCAAGACGATGTCGCGCTTCGGCGGCCGGCTCGAGCCGCTCTCGCACGTCGAGTTGCTGCTCCATCAGGGCTCGGGCGAGCTCCAGACCGTGACCGGGGTCGATCTCGTGCGGCCCCATCACGCGGTGCGCGAGGACTCCTACCGCCTCTCCGCCGGCCTGATCGGCGCAGAGGCGATGTTGCGCCTGTTCAGCGAGCAGGAGGCGAACGAGCGCGCGTTCACGGCGCTGACGCGCTTCCTCGACGTGCTCGACGAGGCGCCGCACACCGCCGACCGGCCCGCGCTCGATCCGCTGGCGCTCTCGTTCCAGCTCAAGCTGCTCTGGCTGTCCGGCTACCTGCCGCATCTCACGAGCTGCGCCGAGTGCGGGACGGTGGACGCGACGCTCGTCGGCTACTCGCCGCGCGCCGGCGGCGCCGTCTGCGGCGGGTGCGCAGCGCAGTCGGCGGCTCTCGCGCTGAGCACCGACGGGATCCGCGGCATCGAGGCGCTGCTCGCAAGCCCGCTCGCGGACGCCGCGTCGCTCGGTCTCGGCGAGCGTGCCGCGCGCGATGCGCTGAAGGTGATCCAGGCGTCGTACGAGTACCACGGCGGCTTCAGGCTCAAGACGCTCAGCGCATGAAGCGCGACCTCGGCGACGGGTACGAGCTCGACGACGATCCGGCCCGGATCGACCGCGACGCGGTCTACGCGTTCACCGGCGGCACGGCGTACTGGGCCGTGGGCCGGAGCCGCGAGCGGCAGGACGAGCTGATCGACGCGAGCGCGCGTGTCGTCGGCCTCTATCGCGACGGCCGCCAGGTCGGCTTCGCCCGCGCGGTCGACTGCGATGCCGCCGGCTTCCTGTATCTCGCCGACGTCTACGTGCTCGAGGAGTGCCGCGGCCGCGGCTTCGGCGTCGAGCTCGTCCGCGAGATCGTCGACAACGGCCCGTTTGCGGCGCGGCGCTGGATGCTCCACACCCGCGACATGCACCGCCTCTACGAGCGCTTCGGCTTCGCGCCCAACGTCCGCGCGATGGAGCGCGGCGCGCCGAGCTACTAGGAGGAGCCTTTCGGCGTCGTCCAGGGCCGCTCGAGCGCATCCTCGAGCCAGGCCTTGACGCCGGAGATGGGCAGCCGCTCCTGGGCGAGCGAGTCGCGGTCGCGGACGGTGACCGTCTCGTCCTCGAGCGTCTGATCGTCGACGGTGAACGCGTACGGCGTGCCGATCTCGTCCTGCCGCCGGTAGCGCCGCCCGATCTGGCCGCCGTCGTCGTATTCGACGATGTGATGCCTGCGCAGCTCCTCGAAGAGCGCTCGCGCGTGCGTGACCATGTCGTCGTTGCGCGGGATCAGCGGCAGGATCGCCGCCTTCACCGGCGCGATCGCGGGGTGGAGGCGGAGTACCGTGCGCTCGCGGTCGGCCACGACCTCCTCGTCGTACGCGTCGGCGAGCAGCGCGACGAAGATCCGCTCGATGCTCACGGCGGGCTCGATCACGTACGGCGTGTACCGCTCGCCCTCCTGCCCGACGAACTCGAGCTTCGTTCCCGAATGCTGCGTGTGCTGCGTGAGATCGAAGTCGCCGCGGTTCGCGACGCCCTCGAGCTCCGACCAGCCGATGGGGTAGAGGTACTCGATGTCGGTCGTACCGCTCGAGTAGTGGGAGCGCTCCTCCGCCGAGTGCTCGCGCTTGCGGAGATTGGCCTCGCGCAGTCCAACCTTCAGGTACCAGTTGAACCGCTCGTCGACCCAGTAGCGATACCACTGCTCGGCCTCGTCCGGCGGGACGAAGAACTCCATCTCCATCTGCTCGAACTCGCGCACACGGAAGAGGAAGTTGCCGGGCGTGATCTCGTTGCGGAACGACTTGCCGACCTGCGCGATGCCGAACGGCGGTTTGCGCCGGGCGAGCTGGGACACGTTCTTGAAGTTGATGAAGATGCCCTGCGCGGTCTCGGGCCGCAGGTACGCGGTCGAGCTTGCGTCCTCCATCGCACCGACCTTCGTCTGGAACATGAGGTTGAACTGGCGCGCCTCGGTGAGGTCGCAGTCGGGGGTCTCGCCCGGCCGCTTGCTCGGCCTGCGCCCGCAGTGGGAGTCCTCGAGCCGGTCGGCCCGGAAGCGGAGCTTGCACGTGCGGCAGTCGACGAGCGGGTCGCTGAAGCCCGCGACGTGGCCGGACGCCTCCCAGACCGCCGGGTTGAGGATGATCGCGGAGTCGAGGGCGACGATGTCCTCGCGCTCCTGCACCATCGACTGGAACCAGAGCGAGCGGATGTTGTTCTTCGTGAGCACGCCGTAGTGGCCGTAGTCGTACGTTGAGCCGAGCCCGCCGTAGATCTCGGAGGACGGGAAGACGAAGCCGCGCCGCCGGCAGAGCGACACGATCTTGTCCATGGTCACGTCGGTCATGGGGTCTACCGTATCCGCATGGCGCGGACCCCTGCGATTGCAGCGGCGGAGCGGGCGAAGCTCCGGTTCACGCTGCACGAGTACGACCACGATCCGGATGCCGACTCGTACGGGCTCGAGGCCGCCGCGAAGCTCGGCGCCGATCCCGCGCGCGTCTTCAAGACGCTCGTCGTCTCGGTCGACGGCGCGCTCGCGGTCGCGTGCGTGCCGGTCTCGGCGCAGCTCGACCTGAAGGCGCTCGGCAAGCGCGCGCGGATGGCCGACAAGACGCAGGCGGAGCGCGCCACCGGGTACGCGACGGGCGGGATCAGCCCGCTCGGGCAGCGGCGCCGCCTGCCGACGCATCTCGACGCCTCCGCGCTCGAGCACGCGACCATCCTCGTCAGCGCCGGACGGCGCGGGCTCCAGGTCGAGCTCGACCCGCGCGACCTCGTCCGGCTCACGGAGGCATCCGTGCACCCGATCGCGGACTGAGGCCACTACTCTCACCCCGTGCCGAACGCGCCCGTCGAGCTCCACGTCGTCTCCGACGCCACCGGCGAGACCGCCGCCCGGCTCGTGCAGGCGCTCGAGGCGCAGTTCCCCGAGCAGGAGTTCGTCGAGATCCGGCACCCGCGGATCGAGTCGGAGGACCACCTCCAGCTCGCCGTCAACCGAATGAAGGGCCGGCCGGCGGTCGTCGTCTACACGCTCGTGCAGCCCGAACTGCGCGACGCGATGCGCACGCTCTGCCGCCGGGCGAAGCTCCATTACTGCGACCTGCTCGGCCATCCGATCGACGCCGTCGCGCGCGTGTCCGGCGTGGCCGCGCGCATGACCCCGGGCTCGCGGCCGCCGCTCAACTCGGCGTACTTCAAGCGCATGGAGGCGATCGAGTTCGCCGTTCGCTTCGACGACGGCGTCGGCCGCGGCCTCCGCGAGGCGGACATCGTGCTCGTCGGCGTCTCCAGGACGTCGAAGACCCCGCTCTCGATCTACCTCGGCTATCTCGGGTACAAGACGGCGAACGTCCCCGTCGTCAAGGGGATCGAGCCGCCGAAGGACCTCTTCGACATCGACCAGCGCACGATCGTGGGGCTGACGATCGACCCGAACCGCCTCGTCGAGATCCGGCGCGAGCGGATTCGCTCGATGGGCGCGGGCGCGCGCAGCCGCCGCTACGCCGAGCTGACGGAGATCTACGAGGAGCTCGAGCAGGCGACGAAGCTGCACCGCAAGGTCGGCTGTCCCGTGATCGACATCTCAGAGCTCTCGATCGAGGAGACCGCTCAGCGCGTGCTGCGGGTGGTCGAGGACCGCAAGAGCGACGCCGTTCGCCCGTGAAGAACAAGCCGCCGATCCCGCTGTACCGCTGGCTGCTCTGGTTGGCGATCCTCGTCGTCGCCGACATCGCGTTCTACGTCGTGCTGACACCGATCTGGATCGGCCTCCGCGGCATCGCCTGGCTCGCGGAGTTCCGGTCGCGGCGACGCCGTCAGGCGAGCAGTCGCGTCGCGAGCGGCACCTCGCCGTCCGGCCCGACCCGCTAGCCGACCGCGCCGGAGGGCCCTCGAAACGTCAGTGCCGACGAACGTCGGGCGGGCAGCCCCCGTCTGTATGACAACATCTGGGCTCATGGTTCGGTACGTGTACGGCTTCGACGAGCATTCGGACGGCGGCAGGGAACTGCTCGGGGGCAAGGGGGTCGGGCTGGCGGAGATGACGCAGCTCGGCGTTCCCGTGCCCGCGGGCTTCACGATCACCACCGACGCCTGCCGCGCGTATGTCGTCGCGCACGAGATGCCCGACGGGCTCGACGCGGAGATCGAGGAGCACATCGCCCGCCTCGAGGAGAAGACCGGCAAGCGCTTCGGCGACACCGACGACCCGCTGCTCGTCTCGGTGCGGTCGGGCGCCGCGATCTCGATGCCCGGAATGATGGACTCGATCCTCAATCTCGGGCTCAACGACGACGCCGTCGAAGGGCTCGCGCGCACGACCGGCAACCCACGCTTCGCGCGCGACTCCTACCGCCGCTTGATCCAGATGTACGGCGAGGTCGTCGACGGCATCGGCGGGAACCGCTTCGAGCAGGCGCTCGGCGACCTCAAGCGCGAGCGCGGTGCGCAGCAGGATGTCGACCTCACCGCCGACGATCTCATGCAGCTCGTCGAGACGTACAAGAGCATCTACCGCGACGAGACCGACGAGGAGTTCCCGCAGGACGCCCACGAGCAGCTGCGGCGCGCCGTGCTCGCCGTCTTCGAGTCGTGGGACAACCCGCGCGCCGTCGTGTACCGGCACACGTATGGGATCCCCGACGATCTCGGTACCGCGGTGAACGTCGTCCAGATGGTGTTCGGGAACAGAGGCGACCGCTCGGCGACCGGCGTCTGCTTCACGCGCGACCCGTCGACGGGCGAGCCCGGCGTGTACGGCGAGTACCTCGTGAACGCGCAGGGCGAAGACGTCGTCGCCGGCATCCGCACGCCACAGCCGCTCGAGGAGATGGGGAAGCGCCTGCCGCAGGCGTACGGGCAGCTGGTCGAGATGCTGACGCGCCTGGAGCAGCACTACCGCGACATGCAGGACGTCGAGTTCACGGTCGAGGAGGACAGGCTCTATCTCCTGCAGACGCGTTCCGCGAAGCGGACCGCTGCCGCCGCGATCAAGTCGGCGGTCGACATGACCGCGGAGGGCCTGATCAGCCGCGAGGAGGCGATCGCGCGAATCGACCCGGGCCAGCTCGACCAGCTCCTGCACCCGATGCTCGACCCGAACGCGCAGTTCGAGGTCGCCGCGCGCGGCCTCAACGCGTCACCGGGTGCGGCCTGCGGGAAGATCGTGCTCGACGCGGACACCGCGGCGGAGCGCGGCAAGGCGGGCGAGGCGGTGATCCTCGTGCGCTGGGAGACGGCACCGGACGACATCCACGGACTGATCCAGGCGCGCGGCGTGCTCACGGCGCACGGCGGCATGACCTCCCACGCGGCGGTCGTCGCACGCGGCATGGGCAAGCCGTGCGTCGCCGGCTGCGAAGGGCTCTCGCTCGATCCCGCCGCGCGAACCGTGCGGATCGGCGACCACCAGCTGCGCGAGGGCGACACGATCACGATCGACGGTGGGACGGGCCGCGTGATCGTCGGCGAGGTTCCGCTCGTGCCGCCCAAGATCAACGAGGACTTCGAGACGATCCTCGGCTGGGCGGACGGGGTGCGCCGCCTGAACGTGCGCGCGAACGCGGACAACCCCGAGGACTCCGCCAAGGCGCGCGAGTTCGGCGCCGAGGGCATCGGGCTCTGCCGCACCGAGCACATGTTCTTCGGCGAGACGCGGCTGCCCGTGATGCAGGAGATGATCCTCGCCTCGGACGAGGCGGGACGCCGCGACGCGCTCGAGCGGCTGCTGCCGTTCCAGCAGACCGACTTCGAGGCGATCTTCGAGGTGATGGCGGGGCTGCCCGTGACGATCCGGCTGCTCGACCCGCCGCTGCACGAGTTCCTGCCTGCGCTTGCAGACGCGACGGACGACCGGATGCGGCAGCGGATCAAGGTGCTGCAAGAGTCGAATCCGATGCTCGGCACGCGCGGCTGCCGCGTCGGCATCCAGTGGCCGGAGATCTACGAGATGCAGGTGCGCGCGATCGCGCGCGCGGCCAAGAACGTGCTCGAGCGCACGGGCGAAGCGCCGCTCGTCGAGATCATGCATCCGCTCGTCGGCTTCGCCGAGGAGCTACGCCGGATGCGCGAGCTCACCGAGCGCGTGATGGCGGAGGAGGCGCCCGGCCTCGAGTACCTCTGCGGCACGATGATCGAGCTGCCGCGCGCTGCGCTTCGCGCCAACGAGATCGCCGAGTTCGCCGACTTCTTCTCGTTCGGCACGAACGACCTCACGCAGACGACGCTCGGCATGTCGCGCGACGACGCGGAGGGCAAGTTCCTCACCTTCTATCTCGAGGACGGCGTGCTCGAGCGGAACCCGTTCGAGACGCTCGACCAGGAGGGCGTCGGCGAGCTGATGCGGATCGGCGTCGAGCGCGGCCGCAGCGTCAAGGAGCACCTCAAGACGGGAATCTGCGGCGAGCACGGCGGCGAGCCGGCGTCGGTCGAGTTCTGCCACCGGCTCGGGCTCGACTACGTGAGCTGCTCGCCGTACCGGGTGCCGCTCGCGCGCCTCGCGGCCGCGCAGGCGACGCTGAAGGAGTCGCACCGCGCCGAGTACGTCGCCAGCGGCGGCTAGCGGCTACGCGAGCCCGCGAACCTGCCAGTACGCGATCGCGACGCTGGCCCCGGCGATCAGCGCAAGCCCCAGCGCACCACCGAGCCCCAGCCGGCCGTATGCGGCGTGGCCGCGGCCCCAGCGGGCGAACGCGAGCGTCGCGAGGATGCCGCCGATCAGTCCGCCGATGTGGCCGCCGATCGAGATCCCCGCGATCGCGAAGGAGAGCGCGAGGTTGATCACGATCAGCGTCATCGCGTTGCCGCCCAGGCGGCCCGTCGCCTGCCACTCGAGGATCATCATCGCGCCGAGCACGCCGAAGATCGCGCCGGAGGCGCCGACCGTGACGCCCGGCGTCTGGACGAGCGCGCCCGCCGAGCCGGCGAGCCCGGCGACGAAGTAGAGGGCGATGAAGCGCACGCGTCCCAGATACGCCTCGACGGGCGCGCCGAACCACCACAGCGCGAGCATGTTGAAGCCGATGTGGACGATGCTCGCGTGCAGGAACATCGTCGTGATCAGTCGCCACCAGTCGCCGTGCGCGACCTCGGGGCCGTACAGCCACAGCTTCGCGTAGAGCGGCCCGCCGGGATTGTTGATGCCGGCTCCCTGGGCGGCGCCGATCAGGTAGATCACGACGTTGAGCGCGATCAGCGCCTTCGTGACGAGCGCATCCGTGCCGCCGAGCCGGGTCTGCGGCAACACGATCTGCCGGCCGCCGACGCGCGGCCCTCGTTGCCGCTGTGCCCGCTGCGCGCCCGCGTGGTCGGGGCAGCGCAGCCCCACGGGAGCGACGGTCATGCACTCCGTGCAGATCGGGCGCCCGCACTCCGAGCACGACAGCCCGGTCTCGCGATCGGGATGGCGGTAGCAGGTCGGAAGCTGCGTCTGGGCCGTGGACATCGGACTAGGGTAACCCGGTGCGCGTTCACGTGGCTTTCACTCCCGGCGAGCAGACACCTGCCCCGGTCGGGATCGTCGTCGATGTCCTGCGCGCCACCTCGACGATGACGCAGGCGCTCGCAGCCGGGTACAGGCGCGTCCTCTGCTGCGCGGAAGTCGACGAGGCGCGCGCGCTTGCGGAGTCGGACGGCCCCGCGAAGCTCGCGGGCGAACGGCGCCTGGAGCACATCCCCGGCTTCGACTTCGGCAATTCTCCGCGCGAGCTCGCAGGCGAGCCGGCAGCCGAGACGCTGATCCTCACGACGACGAACGGAACGCGCCTGCTCGTCGGCGCTGCGGCGCGCTTCGAGCGCGTGTACGTCGGCTCGCTGCTCAATCTGGACGCCGTCGCCGCCGCGGCGCGCGAGAGCGGGGAGGACGTCGCGGTGCTCTGCGCCGGCGTCCTCGGCGAGCTCGCGCTCGACGACGCCTACTGCGCCGGCCGGATCGCCGAGGCGCTCGGCGGCGAGCCAGCCGACTCCGCGGCTGCTGCGATCCGGCTCGTCCACAGCTTCGGCAGCGCGCTCGAGGGGCTCGGCGCCGGCCGGAGCGCAGACAACCTCCGGCGGCACGGCCTCGAGGCGGACATCGCGTGGTGCGCGCAGGAGAACGTGCTCGCCGTCGCGCCGCGCGTCGTGCGTACGTTCGGCGGGGGCGCCGAAGTCACTCTCTGAAAAGCAGGAGGCGGTCTCCAAGGCAGATTGGAGACCGCCCCGTGTGAGCTCGGGCTTCGCGGCTTGGCGAGCTTCCCGGACGCCCAGTGCGGCTGGAGCGCCGGACGAAGTCCGAAGATCACATGATGCCGAGGTTGTTGCCGATTGTCGAGCGGCTGTCGCCGGAAGTTTCTTGAGGTTTTGTCGTGGTTGCCGGTTTGGTAATTATCCCTTGACAGGGGGTAGTCATTCTGCGACAATCCTTCTATGTCCAAGGTTGACCGGAACAATCCGACACGAGGCTCCGCCTCGGAATCGACGTACTCGATGGTCGAGTTCATGCGCGAGTTCCGGGACGACCGCGCCTGCCTGGACTACCTGTGGCGGACGCGGTACGCCGAGGACGGCGCTCACGCGGAGTGCCCGAAGTGCGGCGTCACCCGCAAGTTCCACCGGATCGCTGATCGGCCCTCCTACGACTGTGACACCTGCGGGCATCACATTCACCCGACCGCCGGGACGATCTTCCACAAGTCCGCGACCTCGCTGCACCTGTGGTTCTACGCCATGTACATCATGGCGAGCACTCGATGCGGGGTCTCGGCCAAGCAGCTTGAGCGCGAGCTTGGCGTGACGTACAAGACCGCATGGCGCATGTTCAACCTGATCCGTAACGAGGTCATGGCCGACGACACCGAAGGGCCGCTGTCCGGCTCGGTCGAGGCCGACGAGACCTGGCACGGCGGACGGATGCGCCAGTCCGACAGGCGCAAGGCAGCCGAGCGCGGCGTAAAACACGGCCCGCACGTCAAGCGGCGAGAAACCGTGTTCGCCGTGGTCGAGCGCGGAGGCCGTGTCGTAGCGATGCACGTACCGAGCAGGTACGGGTACACGCTCCGCACACAGCTTCGCGCGACGGTCGAGCCGGGATCGGTCGTCTACACCGACGACTACGCCGGATACAGCGGGGTCGAGCGCACCTACCAGCACTACCGGATCAACCACTCGGGCCGCATCTACGCCGAGGGGCACGTCCACACTCAGACCATCGAGGGGTTCTTCTCGCTGTTCAAGAACGGTGTCCGCGGCGTCTACCACTCGGTCTCGCCGAAGTGGTTGCAGGGCTACCTGAACGAGTACACGTGGCGCTACAACCGCCGCGACAACGGACGCGCGATGTTCCTCGACCTGATCGCCGCGTCTGCTCAGACCGTTCGGAACTAGCGGTTGTAAGGGCGCATCCGAACCACGTCCGCAATCCGGATGTGCTCCTTGCCGCGCGCCACCAACCACCCAGATGCGTACTCCCCATCGCCGTTCTTGATCCGCTGGATCTCGTCCGCCGGGTCCGTCCCATCGGGCACGTCGAGGGTGTACCGCTTCCCATCTGAAGTAAAGATCGTGACTGGCATGGCTCAACCAGGCTACGACCACGCCAGGACGTTGTACTACTAGCCCTTCTTGGGCTTTGCGACCTTCTTGAAGAACCCGAGCACCTGATCCCGCGTGGGAACAGGGATCTCGTAGCCCTTCAACGTCTTCTGCGTAGGGGCCGCCTGTTCCGGTTGCACAGGCTTCTCCATTCGTGTTGAGGTTAGCGCCATGGATGATTTCGTGAGAGACGTTTTCATCTCGGAGGCCGAGAGCCAATGCCGAATGATCCTCGGCGCGGCCGCCGACGCTGATGCCGCGCTCACGCGGCCAGATATTTCGAGCCTCTTCGACACGTGGCGACACCTTGAAACGATCCTGATCGCCTCGGCCAACCTCTCGAAAATCTTCTGGGGCAACTTCTCCGAGAGCCGCATTCGGGAGCGTGAACCGGTCCGAACCGTGCTCGGAGTGCCTGACGACTCTCCGCTCCGTGACCGCGGCATCCGGAACGACTTCGAGCACTTCGACCAACGGCTCATTGACCACTTCGCCCCCGGCAAGCCACGTCTCTACCTCGGCCGCAATATCGGGAGCCACGACGCGGTCATGATCGAAGGCCATCACGTGACCGACCGATTTCAGCACTATGACCCGACGACGGGCGTCGTAACGTTCTTTGAGCATTCCGTTCCTATCCCTCCTCTTGCGAGGGCGGCGGAGGCGATCCTTCAGGCGGCTCAAGCGCGACGTTTGCCTCAGATACCGCCTCACCCGGCCTAAGCTCCAACTCGGTCGGGGGCGGCCAGAAACAACGCTCACCCTCGGCGTGGGGCCATTCGCCGCAGTTCTCGACGTGTGCCGCCCACCACTGTCTCAATAACTCAGTCCGAAGCCGCTGGACTTCCCGGCGTAGTGCCCGCTTGCCATGCACGGCCTAGTATACCCCCCGTGAGGGGATAGTTACCGCCGGTTTGACGGGAACTATCCCTTGACAGGGGGTTACGATTCCGGTAGATTCTAGGCATGCCTCCGGTAGACCGAAACCAGCCGAAGCGGGCGAAATCGTCCGAATCTCAGGGCTCGCTGATGGAGTTCATGCGCCGGTACCCGGACGATGCCGCCTGCCTGGAATGGCTCTGGCGGGCACGGTTCGCCCCTGACGGTCACACGGCGATGTGCCCGGCCTGCAAGGTCGAGCGGCGCTTCCACAAGGTCAACGGACGCCCTGCTTGGGATTGCGACCGCTGCGGCCATCACGTCCATCCGACGGCCGGGACGATCTTCCACAAGTCGTCGACCTCTCTCCATCTCTGGTTCTACGCGATGTGGCTGATGACGAGCACTCGATGCGGGATCTCGGCCAAGCAGCTGGAACGCGAGCTTGGCGTGACGTACAAGACCGCATGGAGGATCTTCAACAAGATCCGCAACGAACTGATGACCCAAGCCGACGCCGAACCCTTGTCAGGCGAGGTCGAAGCGGACGAGACATTCGTCGGCGGCAAGCCGCGCGAGTCGTACCGTCGCGAGGTCGCCCGCAAGGGCTGGAACATGCAAACCGCCTACTGGGACCGCAAAGCCGTCGTCTTCGGCGCAGTCGAGCGCGGCGGACGCATCCGCGCAGAGGTCATCCCGAATAGCCGGGGTCAGACCGTGCAAGCGAAGGTGCGCGAGTACGTGCTCCCGGCGTCGATGATCTACACCGACGACTACCACGGGTACAAGAAGCTCGACGGCAAGGGCGGCTACACGCATCGGCGGATCAATCACTCGGCCCGCATCTACGTCGACGGCGACGTTCACACGCAGACCATCGAGGGATTCTTCGGCCTGTTCAAGAACGGCGTCCGGGGTGCGTACCACTCCGTCTCGAAGAAATGGCTCCAGGGCTATCTCAACGAGTACGTCTGGCGCTACAACCGCCGCGACGATGACGAACCGATGTTCGACCAGCTGCTACGACGTGCGGCTACTGCTTGATCCGTCCGCGGTCGCGCGTAGTCTCGGACGCATGGCCACGATTCACTTCTATTGCTCTGCGATCACGGAGCGCAGCGACGGTCCATATAGCCCGCAGACCGTGTGGCTGATCGAGCTCAAACCCGTCTCGGTCGAAGATCGCTCACCCTACGCCAGCGAAGGAGAGCTTGTTCTTCACGTCTACGACGAAGCGTTCGCTGGACAGTTCGCAGTCGGCGACTTCTATGCCGCGCCGTTCTCAGTCTCGGTCTAACCAGTTCGCCCGCTTCGGCTTCACGCGTTTCCAGCGCCAAGCGATGTAGGGTCTCGGGCATGAAGTTCATCGTCGCACTTGTCTGCTGCGCGACCGTCGGCGTCATCCAGATCGCTGCTGCTGGAAGTGCAACTACACGCTCGTGGCGCTACAGCGGCAATGGAACGGTGCTGCTCGCCCCGATCAAACTCACGCGGCCAGGACGGGTCGCGTGGACCGCGACGGGCGGCTTGTTCATGCTGATCGCGCTCCAGCATCCGGCCGCAACCGGGCCGAATCCTCAGCTGATCGTGTCGCAGGCAACACATGGCACCGGCTATCTACCCGCCGGACGTTACCGCTTCAAGATCAGCGGGTT
>Ga0208849_1000293_pt1 | contig 48680 bp, 42 predicted proteins | sample NGESurdeep072012_10_FD_184470 | JGI IMG/M metagenome (GOLD analysis project Ga0208849, IMG submission 184470) | Arctic peat soil microbial communities from Barrow, Alaska - NGEE Surface sample 53-3 deep-072012 (SPAdes) | ecosystem: Environmental > Terrestrial > Soil > Wetlands > Peat ... | reverse complement strand
CCCGCCATACCCTTTGCAACCGGGAAAAAACGGGCGTGCGGCCGGGTTTGGCACTGTCTTCCAGCCAAAAGTGATCATTCGCCGGACGCGCCGATTTGTCGCCGGTGCAATAATAGTGTCACGCTGCCAGAGACGAGAAGGCGTAGCGCGGCCCAATGAATTATCGATGAACCTACCCAACTCCATCACGATGACGCGGATCATCATGATCCCGCTGTTCCTCTGGATATTGTCGCCGCATTTTCCGTGGGCCGGACCGAGCGGGACGCAGGAGATACTGGCGTCGATACTTTTCGTGCTGGCATCGATCACCGATGGGCTGGATGGGTATCTCGCCCGCAAGCGCGGCCAGATCACCACGATGGGAATGCTCCTCGACCCACTGGCAGACAAGATCATGGTCACGGCGGCCTTTGTCGCTCTGGTCGCCTACAACCCGCAGGTCGTCAAGGTTTGGATCGTGGTGGTCATTGTTGGCCGCGAGTTTCTTATCTCGGGCCTGCGCTCAATCGCCTCGTCTGAAGGGTTCACTGTCACGGCCAGCGACCTGGGAAAACTCAAGACAGTTGTCCAGATTGTCTCTGTGACTTTAGCCATTCTGGCGCACCACTGGGATCATTGGCAGATCGGGGTGCTCACGATCCCGGTCAAGTGGTATGCAATCGCGGCAATTTACTTTACCGTGCTCGTCTCTACGATCTCGGCGATCGACTATTTCATTGGCTTCTGGAAGAAGATCGACCACGCCTCAAAGGACCGGCGCAAGGCCGCTGTGCTTTCGCGCGGCAAAAGCGTGCGCATCTCGTAAGGGCAGGGAATAGCGAACAGGGAATAGAGAGTAGCCAATAGGGAATAGCCAGTAGGAAGTAGAGACCAGACAGTTGAAGAATTAGAGCGGTGAAAGCTGAGAGCTAGAAGCCCCTACTCCTACTGGCTACTCCTATTCCCTGTTTCTCGCTAATTGGCGACGGCGGTTTCAGCCACTGCGGCGGCCGCCATGGCGCGAATCGCATCGAGCACCAGATCGGGCTCGTCGAGATGGATCCAGTGCTCGCTCTCTCGGGCGAAGATCTGTTGCGTTCGGTCTCCGATGCGGTCAAGATGTTTCTGAGTGAGTGGCGACGTGTTGCCGGGTGTGAGCACGGTGACAGGAATTCCGCCGATCGGCTCGGCCGCACCCATCTCCGTTACGGTGTCGGGGATCGACTTCAGATGGCTACGGATTCCAGCATAGAATCCGGGGCGCGACCAATGAGCGGCGACGGCCGGCCACACCTTCCGAGGCATTTTTCTCACCTCGGTTTTGAGCCGCGTCAGAACGTGGCGCTTGTGCGCGCCGGCGGCCCCGGCAATGTGATCGGAAAGATGGCTTGCGCGGCTGAACAACAAACTGACCATCAGGCGCGCGAATCCGGAAGAAGCAACGGGAATCGCAAAACGAATCAGTCTGCACCCCAGATCGATCTGAGATTGTTTTGCTGGGTCAAACGGCGGCCATTGTTCCGAGCGCATGGGATCGATGAGCACAACGCCGGCAACCTCTCCGGAATAAAGCGATGCATAGCGGCGCATGACGAGCCCGCCAAACGAGTGCCCGACCAGAATGAAAGGCGGCTTGAGCCCGGCACGGCCGAGCATCTGGTGCAACTCGACGGCAATGTTTCCGGGAGTGCGAGCGGTGCGGCAGCGGCTGCTCCAGCCCAATCCCGAGCGATCATAAGAAACTGTGCGCGCAGACTCCGCGATCGACTCCTGAATGTGGCACCAGTTGAGGTGCGTGGCGCCGATGCCCGCTTCAAAGATAACCGTGGGCTCGCCCGCTCCCAGTCCCGTTCCCAGTTCAGAAATGTACAGTTTGGCCCCGTTGCCGATGGTCACCCAGCGCCCCGATGCGGTAAATCGCCGCCGGTCGCGCCAACTGCCGATCAGTTGGTAGCACACACCGGCCGTGAGCAAGACTGCTGCAACGGCGACAATCCAGACGGCGATGTGCATCGGTCTCCTAGAAGTGTGCGAGCGCGGAAGAGCTGAAGTCTGCAGCTGAAAGCTTTGCCTTTGCGCTGCCGCGGTCAAAGATTAGCAATGTCGACCCGGCTTGTCCGCGCGTTTTAACTTCCACCTGGTGCGCGAACCAATGGCCCTCTTCCTGGCGCACGCCGTATGACGTGAATTCCTTCACCGTTGCGGATTCCTTGGTTATTTTTTCCGCGTAAACCGGGAAGTCGATCGTGGGGTCGACCCAGGTTCGGACTTGCGCGTAGTGCGTTCGATCGGCGGGGCCGGGCGTGCTCTTGATGACCTCGCAATTGCGCGCGCCGAATGTGGCCATGCCCTCCGAAGTTTGTCCGGGCCAGAAATACTGCTGCTCGAGAAAATCTTCATAGGTGAATCCCGGGCCGAGCAGATGAGTGTCCCACTTCTCAAAGGGCAGCAAATGGGCCACCGTTTCGCCGGGATGAACGATTTGGATTGTGTGTTCGCCGTTGGGACGCATCTCTATAAGAATATGCTCGCGCAGATCGCCATGCGTCGAGGAATCGTGTGTCGAGGGCGGCTGCCCAAGATCGACAAACTCGCGCAGCACTCCAGGAAACCAATGCGTCTTGATGGTGATTGGATAGTTCACGCGCGCACCAGTCGCGTCGATCGCGACCAGATGGCCGGTGACGCGAAAGTCCGCCGTCTCAATCTGCTTTCGTTCTAAAGCGAAGAGATCATTGACATTTGCAGTTTGTGCCCACAACGCCGGAAGGAGCGCAGCGGTCAGGAACGAAAATCGTGCCGCAAACCGGACCGCACGCCGGGCCATTATGCTTCGCGCGATACTCATGCCCCCGACGATTTTCATGCTTCGGCCGACGTTCATGCTTCAATTCTGCCATCGCGAATGCGAATGTGGCGCGGCGCGCTCAAGGCGATGTCGTTCTCGTGGGTCACAATCACCAGCGTCATGCCGCGGTTCTCCCGAATGCCGCGCAGAATGTCCATAATGTGGCCTGTATTCACGCTGTCGAGGTTTCCCGTTGGCTCGTCGGCAAGCAAAATGGCCGGCTCGTTGGCCAGGGCGCGGGCGATGGCCACGCGCTGCCGTTCCCCCGCCGATAGCTCGTTCGGATAATGCAGCATGCGATCCTTCAGCCCCATCTCCTCGAGCAGAGCGGACGCGCGCTCCACGCGGTGATTTGAGCGACCTTCGACCGCCAGCATGGCCACCTGCACGTTTTCGACCGCGCGCAGTGTCGGCAGCAGGTGAAAAGCCTGGAAGATAAATCCCACCTGGCTGGAACGGAAGGTATCCAGATCCATTTCCGTGCCCAGCTTCGCGCCCCGGAAGAGAACCTCGCCGTTCGTCGGCAGGTCCAGGCCGCCCAGCATATGCAGCAAAGTGGATTTTCCGCTTCCGCTGGCTCCGCTGATGGTCACATACTCACCGGCATCGATTTTAACGTCAACTCCGCGCAAAGCCGTTACGCGCCCGTCGTCATAGCTCTTTACCAGCGCGCGACCCTCGAGGATGGGGTTACTCATAACGCAATGCCTCCACAGGCGAAAGTCGCGAGGCGCGCCACGCGGGATATGCTCCTGCGACTAGCCCCGAGCCCACGGCGATCAGAAGCGACTCGACCAGATGATCCGGCGAGACGGACAACGAAACCACGCTGGCGGTCTGGGGCATGATGGAGAGAATCCACAAGGCGCCCAATCCTACAAGGATTCCAAGCACACCACCGGCAAGGCCAAGAACGCCCGCCTCTGTAAGAATCAGCAGAATCACGTGCCGCCCCTTCCATCCAAGCGCGCGCAGAACTCCGATCTCGCGGGTGCGCTCAAAAACCGACATCGCCATGGTGTTGGCAATGCCCACGATGCCGATCAGCAGGGCAATGGAGGATGTGCCCCAGGCCACCGCGTGGGCCATATCCACAATCTGGTTGTTGCCGGCACGTTCCGCGGCAGCCTCGGCTCGGATGCCCGGATCGAGGGCTTCGATCTCCTTTTGCACCTGCGCAACGTAATGCTCGTACGATTCTCCCGCAGGCGTGGGCCGAAGCCGCACATGGAACGCAGTCACTTTTCCCTGTCTGCTTGAGATGTTCTGCATTTGATCGAGCGGGATGATCACCGCGCCCGTCTCGAGAGCCGTGCCCCCATGAAAGATTCCCGTAATCGTGAACGATTCGCCCAGGATAGTCAGGGTATCGCCGGTCTTCTTCTTCAGATTTTGCGCCAGCAGTTCGCCCAGCACAACTTCGGGCTGGTTGGCGCGAAAGCGGGTACCTGAAGTGAATTTGAGTGAATCCATCTCATAGGAATCGGCTTGCCATCCGTAGACCAGCGCATTCACGTCCGGCGTGAGATCGATGAGATTGAAGACCATCGGCGCAACCGCTGCTACCTGCGGCAGTGCCTTGATTCTGGGGCCCAGCGACTCGTCAATCGAGCTGTTGAACATGCTCGATTGCAAGACGGCGATGTCAGTTCCCGAGCTTTGGTAGAGGCGCAGCCATTCGTGTTCAAACGATCGCGAGAACCCTACCAATGCCACAAATGCCCCTATCCCCATGGTAATCCCGCACAGGGTCAGCAGCGTTCTGAGTCGCCGTCGCCGCAGGTTTTTCCAGGCGAATCCGGTGAACGAGAGCTGAGAGGACATGGCCTTGGAAAGTTTCCTTAAGTACACGGATATTGAGGGGGGTCCGTGACAGCTAGTTTATCCAGCGTAGAGACATCTGTCCAACTTCAATTGGCTGTGCGCTCAGGGGCCGAACATACCGAGTCATCTTGCCTCAGCGAGCGCAGAGCCGGCTGGTCAAAACTGATCACCACTAAGAATTAGACAGATTACCGTTACAACTAGCCGCGGCAAGCGAGGACGAGTCTAAACCAGCCTGGACGAAACAAACGAAGCCGGGAAGGAACACAGAAGGAACGCAAGACGATCGGCGGGCAATGCCCGGCACTAGATGCATGGGCGAGGCCAGTTTGCTTCGTAAGAAGACACAAATCCACTCGCGCAGGCGTCTTCTTACGATGCCGCAACCGTGCAGACACAATCCGTCCGTTGTCAGGAGTAGTCTGCTCAACCGGGGAAACCGGCAAGCGCCAACCCCGCTCTAGCGCCCGCGTCCGCCGCCGCCGCCAGTGCCCTTACGCGCCGTGTAGCAATCCCGGCAATACACCGGGCGGTCGCCACGCGGTTCAAAAGGCACGGTAGTGGGCTGGCCACAACCCGAACAAATCACAGGGGTTCCCTGTGAAGGAGCCGAACGGTGGCCAGATCCCCCTTGATCGTTCTTCTTTGCCTGGCGGCAAGGTTTGCATCGCTTTGGGGTCGAGTATCCGCGTTCCTGAAAAAACTGTTGATCGGCAGAGCTGAAGGTAAAATCCTGCCCGCAGTCGCTGCACGTAATTTGCATATCTCCGGCCATAAGACTCCTCGTGAGGGGATTGTACAGCCCAAATGGTGAGTTTTTTGCAAGGATTCTTTTTGATGAGGCAAAAAAAGACGGTGATCCAGGTGACCAGCAGCCCCAAAGGCCTGGGCCACGCAGCCAAAAGGCTTAGGCCCCAATCACGATATAGTTCTTTCTGAGATGCAGGTCAACGCGCCGCAGACTAGCCCCCAGGGCCCCAGGCAAGATGAAGAACGCACCCAATCCGGAGGCCGAGGCGGACTGTATACGCCGCATTCTGGCCGGCGAAAAGCAGCTTTTTCACGAGCTGATCCGCCTCTGCGAACGCCCCATTTACTTTCTCCTGTTTTCGATTGTGCGCAATGAGGCCGAGGCCGAAGACGCCGCGCAGGAGACGGTCCTGAAGATATACCGCAACCTGCATCGGTTTCGCGGCGAATCTCAATTCCGCACCTGGGCGCTATCTATTGCGCGGAATGAGGGCCTGGGCCGCCTGCGCAAGGCCGAATCGCGCCGTGAGGACTCGCTGGACGCGCTCAGCGACGACCAGGCCGGCGACTTTACGCCAGCCCTCCTGACCAGTTGGCGCGAGGTTCCAAACCTGGCATTGGAGCAAAAAGAGCTGGCGGCCGTGTTGCGCCAGGCCATCGACGGCCTGCCGGAGATTTACCGTAACGTCGTGCTGCTCAGGGACATCGAAGAGATGAACGTGAGTGAGACTGCTGCCGCACTCGGCATCACCGAGGGAGCGGTAAAGGTCCGCCTCCACCGCGCGCGGGCGCTTTTGCAGCGCAGCCTGGCGCCGCGGTTGAAGGCGTTTGCACCCAAGCGCAGCGGTTTGTTTGGGTGGGCCCAAAAGGGCCGAGACAAGATGGGGCGAGACAAGACGGGACGAGACGAGACGGGGGAAGAGGACGAGAAACGATGAGGCAAGGCGAAGCAGAATGAGGCAAGGCGAAGCAAAGTGAGGATCGAATGCAAGCACGTCTGGGAGTACATCTCCGCCTACATCGACGGCGAGGTGGCGGCGGACCTGCGCGCCGAAATCGACCGGCATCTTGAAACCTGCGAGATCTGCTCGGCCGTCCTCGACTCCACGCGCAACGTCGTTGTGCTCTACGCCGACGATCGCGTCTTCGAACTGCCCACGGGATTCAGCGAGCGGCTGCATGAGCGGCTCGAAAAAGAAATGGAAGTGTCAGGACCATAGCACGAACCTGGGTTGCCCCATCCTTGTCGGCCGCGCAGCGGACGAAAGGGTGGGAGAAAACACGTCTGCCCTCAGAACGCCGGCGCCCCATGATTCACAATCGGATGCGCATAGATTTCAAGCCCGACCAAAAGCAACGTGACGATCGCCATGGCCACTTGCAGCCGCTCCGACCAGCGCTGCTTCTTCGTGATCTCCTGCTTGCGCCATTGCGCTTCCGGTCGCGCGCGCAAATGCCACACCCACGCGAGCACGGCAAGATTGACCACCGCCCCAATCACCGCAATCGACAGCATGGGAATGCGAATGGCATCGCGATGAAACGAGAGCAGCGGTGCGGCAATGCTGCTGGCGGCAAGCGCCGCAACGCCAATCCCCATGCGGATGCCATTAATAGTCAGAATCGCAGTGCACAAGCTCTGCAACAGCGCAAACACCACCGACGCGCCCGACACTGCTCCAAATCCCTTTGTGCTTTGCAATCGACCTCCCGAATACGCAAGGGCGCAACTGAGCCCAAACTGAAAAGGCTCCCCGGCTTAGCAACCCTCAGCGCGGCCCGAGGCTCAAACAGACTAGCGCACTCAGCGTGGCCGGGCCAATCGATGTGAGGCAGCCGTGTGCGCCAGCCAATGGAGCGTGGGCCAATCGACAATGTGATGACAATTGCGCCAGCCAGGTTACGCCGGGAAGTGATAAATTCATCCTGCCCGGTGGTTTTCTCAGTAACCTTTTCCCGCGCAGGCACATCCAAGGCTGCGTACCACCGTATTCTGCGGGATGGAAAAGCAAATCATCCTGCTTGTCCCCAACCTGCGGAGCACCTCCGCCCCATCCCCAAAAATGAGGTAAAGATCGCTATGAAGAACCAGATCAATGCAGTAATTCTGTCAGCTGCGCTCGCGGGCCTTTCAGGCGGCTGCGCCGTTGCCGCCCACGCGGCTACGCAAACCAACGCAACCGCAAGCTCCGCCAAGATCATGCAGGCCGGTTTGCGCTACAGCGGTTCGAACTTCGACACCGCAAAGCACTCTTGTAAAGGCAAGAATGACTGTAAGGGCCAGGGCGGCTGCAAATCCAGCGACAACGGCTGCAAGGCCAAGAACAGTTGCAAGGGCAAGGGCGGCTGCGCCACTGACGGCTCCAAGATGCCAGGCCTCGCCTAAAAACACTGGTCGGTCGTCAGTGATCGGTGGTCCGCACAAGGCTCAAACAGTTCTGAGTTACAGTTCCGAGTGCCAACCGCCTTTCACTGACGACCGACCGCAATCCTAGGTTTATCGTTTTTCTGTTCCCTATTCCCTAATCCCTGTTTCCTGTCTCTTTATGCCCGGAAATCGCTTTAATGCGTTTCAAGACCACGGCGTCGGCATCGGACTGCGCATTCCTCACTATGCCCATATTTTTTCCCGCAAGCCGGTAGTCGACTGGTTTGAAATCATCTCGGAAAATTACATGATCGATGCCGGCCGTCCGCTGGCCACTCTCGATCGCATCCTGGAACAATACAGAGTCGTCCAGCACGGCGTGTCGATGTACTTCGGCTCGGTGACCGCGCCCGATCCGGAGCACCTCAGGCGCCTGAAGCAACTCGTGCGCCGCACCAAGACTCCCTGGCTCAGCGACCATCTCTGCTGGGGTTCGGTCGACGGCACCTACACTCACGACCTGCTGCCGCTGCCTTACACATGGGAAGCGGTCGAACGCACCGTCGAGCGCGTGCGCATGGTGCAGGACTATCTCGAGATTCCTGTCGCTGTCGAGAATGTGAGTTCGTACGCCGCGTTCACCGGATCCGAAATGACGGAGTGGGAGTTTTTGACCGAAGTTGCCGAGCGCGCTGATTGCGGCATTCTCTTCGATGTGAATAACGTCTACGTCTCGGCCATGAATCACGAGTTCAATCCGCTGGACTATGTAAACGCCATTCCCGCGCATCGCGTGGCGCAGATTCACATCGCCGGACATTCAAAGTACCAAAAGTACATTCTCGACACGCACGATCATCCCGTCATCGATCCCGTGTGGCAGCTTTATGCGCGCGCTATCGAGCGCTGCGGGCCTACTCCAACGCTGCTCGAGTGGGACGACCACATTCCCAGCTTCGATGAGGTTCACGCCGAAGCGAAGAAGGCTGAGCGCTACCTGCATACGGCGAAGCAATCGGCGCCAGCTCTGGCCGCCGAAGTCGTTGGAGCCGCGAAATGAGCGCGCACGTAAATCAAAACACAATGGATCTTGCCTCGCTACAGCGCGAGATGGCCGCCGCCGTAATGCAGCCGCTTACCAAAGACGAGAACATGCGCGCGACCGCGTCCGATGGGCGGCCGATGGCTGATGTCGCATCCTCATTCATCGCGCCGAACTCGCGCCTCACGGCCTTCGAGCGCCTGGAAATCTACAACCGGCAATACTGGTATCGCATACTCGGCGCATTGGCCGAAGATTTTCGGGCGCTCCGGGCTCTGATTGGCGCCGAACGTTTTGACGCGCTCAGCATTGCCTATCTCACAGAGCATCCCAGCCGCTCCTTCACGCTGCGCAATCTCGGATCGAGACTTCCTCAGTGGCTCACCGCACATCCCGAATACGCCGGGCGCCGTCACCGGCTCGCCGTCGATCTCGCACGCATGGAGTGGGCATTCGTTGAAGCCTTCGATGTGCCGGAGCGCGATCCGCTCACGCAGCGCCAGATTGCAGCTCTTCAAGGCGACTCGAAGCTTGCCTTGCAGCCCTGCCTGCAATTGGTTGCGCTGACCTACCCTGCCGACGACCTTGTGCTCAAGTTGCATCAACGCGAGAAACGCCAGACCAGTGAAGCGGGAGTTGCGCATGAGGATGATTCAGCCGCCACTGCAATTCCATCTCTCCGACCGCGGCCGACATGGCTTGCCGTCCATCGCGTCGACTTGTCGGTCTACTACCGCCGCATTGCGCGTGAAGAATTTCAGACTCTGGTTGCGCTTCGCGGGGGATCCGCGCTGGGAGAAGCGCTTGAGGCCGGATTTGTAGGCTCGCGCATTCCCGGTCTTCGGCGCCCCGAGCGCGTGCAACAATGGTTCAGCAGTTGGGCGGAGTTGGGCTGGATATGTCTGGCCTGATCTGCGTGACCTGATTTGCGCAACTTGAACCGCGCTGCTGCTTCTCCCGCCAACTCGCTCCACGGAGGAAGTTTTTATGTCCACTCTCGCAAGAACCGCCATCGTCGGATATGGCGGGATGCGAACGCTTCTCAGCAAGCTCAAGAGTCCGCTGCTGCTCGCTATCCGGCTCTACTGGGGCTGGCAGTTCGCCACCGACGGATGGGCAAAGCTGCATCACCTCGATCGCGTGGGCCAATTCTTCGCGTCGCTCAACCTGCCCATGCCGCACCAGACCGCTCTGTTTGTCTCGCTTCTCGAATTTGTCGGCGGAATTCTTCTTGTCGTTGGCCTGGGCACGCGACTCGTCGCGCTCGTGCTCTTCATCAATATGACCGTCGCCTTCTGGGCGGCAGAAAAAGACGCTTTCCTCGGCGTCCTTTCCAATCCCGACAAGTTTCAGGGCGCTGACGCGTATAACTACTGGTTTGCCGCGCTGCTCATCATGATTCTGGGTCCCGGCCTCTTCGCGCTCGATACACCGATCGCCCTGCGCCTCTCCGGACCGGCCAGAGTTGCGCACTCTGCGGTATCATCGATCAAATCCAGATTCAAATAGTATTTGGCTTCAAGTCATAGGTCGGTTTGGAGGGCGCGGGCTTTAGTTGAAGGGTACGGGCTTCAGCCCGTACATCAATCAAGCCGAGTCGATCGGGGCTTTAGCCCCTGAGTAAAGTCCCTCAATCCGACCCATGGCCTGATTTCAAGTAAGGTCGGCCCCATGCGCATCGTCTACCTGCTTACGTCGCTGGGCGTGGGGGGGGCAGAAAAGCAGGCTCTGGCTGTTGCAGAGCGGATGGCCAGCGGCGGCCACACCGTTGCAATCATGGTGCTGATGCCGCGCCTTGATGAAGAGTGGCCAACCGCAATTCCCACCATTCATCTCGATGTGCGCAAATCGCCAGGCAGCGTGCTCAAAGGTTTCTTGCGTGGGTGCGCATTCCGGCGCGAATTCCGGCCGGATCTGGTGCACGGCCACTGCTTTCACGCGAACATCTTTGCTCGCCTGCTCCGCTTCTTCAGTCCGAAATTCGTCGTGCTTTCGACCGTCCACAACGTATATGAGGGCGGGTGGGGCCGCATGATGGCCTACCGGCTTACCGACGGATTAAGTTCGCGCACCGTCGCCGTGAGCCAGGCCGCCGCCGACCGTTTCACGCGGCTCAAAGCCGTACCGCAACTGAAATGCACCGTCATTTTGAATGGAATTGATGTCGCCAGCTTTGCACCCTCGGCCGAGCGGAGGGAAAAGATGCGCGCGGAGATGGGAATCGAATCCGAGAGCCGAGACTTTATCTGGCTCGCCGTCGGTCGCCTCGCTCCCGCGAAAGACTATCCGAGTCTGCTGCGCGCGTTTGCCGCGGTGCGCGCGAAAAAACCGGACGGGAAGCTGTGGGTTGCCGGCGACGCGCGGGGCCGCGAGAAAGCGGCACTCGAGACACTCGCAAAGGAATTGCAAATCGACGCCGCTGTTCGCTGGCTCGGCCTGCGCCGCGATATGCCCGCATTGCTGGACGCGGCCGACGCATTCGTTTCCGCTTCGGCGTGGGAGGGGATGCCGCTCGCAGTCGGCGAAGCCATGTCCATGGCCAAGCCCGTCGTCGTCACCGATGTGGGGGGCGTGCGCGAGCTTGCCGGAGATGCTGGCGCGGTGGTTCCAGCGAAAGATTCGCGAGCGCTTGCTGAGGCGATGATAGAGACCATGCAGCAGAGCAGGGAAGTACTTGCAGCGCGTGGCCGCGCCGCGCGCGAACGCATCCTTCGCCACTTCAGCATGGACGCAACCGCCGAGGCGTGGGAGGCACTCTACGAATCGCTGCTTGTGAACCGGGAGCCGGGATCGGGGAATAGGGAGTAGCCAATAGGGAATAGAAAAAGAGGCACCAGGAAGCAGCCACACCCGACGGGCGAACAAACGCAAGAAGCTTAAAGTTCCTGCCGCCGGCTTACTATTCCCTATTGGCTACTTCCTACTCCCTGTCCTTAAAACTGGAACGCTGCCTGCACAAACACACGCCGCGCCGCCGAACTCGTCGAAAAAATTCCGCCTGCAAGCCCGCTCGATCTTCCGAACTGCTCGCCCGCGCCATAAAGTCCAGTAGACGAATTGAAGGTGGGCTGAATGCCTCCTACCGGCTTGCCACGGTCGATGTCATTGAACAGGTTCAGAGCCTGCACGTTGAAGTTCAGCGAATATTTCTTGTTGTTCGTGGGGCCGCCGCCGAACATGCCGCCGCGCCCGCCACCCCCGCCAAAGGGTCCGCCGAAACCACCGCCGCCATGTCCGCCGCCATGTTCGCCGCCTCCAGGCGCGGGGCCGCCCGACGACGCCACTTTTGGCCCGATTCCGAATGACCGGCCGACCCGCAGGTTCACCGCGACCGAAGACGGGCTGTTGCCAAGCGAAATGGGAAGGAGTGTTTCACCGGGTTGCGGAACCACATCGAGCGCGCCGAATCCGGTTTGCACAGTGTTGCTCGCCGACGCCGTCGTACCTGCGTACGAAGGCCGGTCATTGAAGAAGTCATCGCCGGTCAGATCGTACGGCGAAGTGACGTTATACGGCTGTCCCCCCTGAGCGATAAGAAACGGATTGAAGGTAATTGCCCACGGGCCGGTAAAGTTGCCCATCAGGAATACCATCTGCGGACGGACAAACGCCGCGCGACCGTAATCCTGCCGCAGGTTGTAGGAGTTCGATGGGTTCGATCCGCCGCCGCCGTCGGAGTTTGCCCAGCTCCCCGCATAAAAGCCCAGCAGACTGATTTTGGGCGACAAGCGGGCATTGAAATTCACAATGACCTGGTTCTCGTTGATTACCGCCTCTGGAAAATACTGCTTCACAATGCCCTGTGAAGGATCAGGGCGCGTACCGGTCAGCGTTGTGCTTCCGTATTGAAATGTTCCCGGTAGATACGCGTTCGAATCGCGTACCACAAGTTGGTGGAAACCGGATGTGTGCATGTAGGAGAATGTCACCGTCGCCGCTTTGGTCACCTGGTGTTCCAGGCTTACGTCGAGCTGCTCGAGATACGGCGAGCGATAGGTGGGCGAGAGCGAATAGATCTCCGAGGTCGCCGCCGTACCCAAGCCGCACGACGCCACGCCGCCGCTGATCGCGCTCAGGCTCGCGCCGTTGAAGCAGCTTGGATCGGCGATGGTGATCTGCGTCTGGCTCTTGGCGGTGCCATTCAGCTCCTCCAGGTTCATCAGACTTCCAGTCTCGAAGCGGTCGAAGAAGAAGCCGAATCCGCCGCGCAGAACGGTCTTGGTAGTGGTGCCCTTCTTGTGACCGTCGAGCGCGTAGGCGAACGCGACGCGCGGAGCCCAGTCGCTGTGGTCGCCGATGTGGTTCTGCCCCTCCCAGCGCAACCCGCCGGAGAGCGTGAGCAGTTTGTTCAGCGTCCAATCGTCCTGAAAGTAGACGGCGGCGTTGAATACGTTCCCCTGGAAGGCGTTTGGGCCGGTGGTGTAGGTCAGCTTCGTCGGAAGGCATCCGCCCGTTTGCGTGGGCGGGCAGGCAGCTGCGATGCTGGCAAACGACTCACCGCTTTCGACGCCGTTCCACGTGTCAACGAAGGCTGCAACCGACGGAAAGGTGAAACTGCCGTTGAAGTTTCTGTCCGATGAAGTCGCCTCCCGGTCGTCGCGCAGCCATGTGCCGATTTTGATGGCCTGTTTCCCGGCGCTTAGCGTGATGAAATTCTGCAGTTCAAAGTGATCGTTGTGCGATCTGGAAGACTGGCTCCCGTCGCCGCCGGCGGAAAACACGCTGGGCACTCCATAGCTCGGATACGTGCTCACCGGCGTGGAGCTCGAGATGCCCCTGGTGTACTGGAAGCGCGTCTCGTTCACGATGCGGTCGCTGATGATCTGTGTATCGTCCAGTTGTATGTCGTGTTCTTGCGAGTCGGCAGTGCTCGATGTGGATGGCAGCGAGGTCTGGCCAAGCGAGCCGCTCACATTGTTGCGTTCGTATTGGTAGCGCATTGTGAGCGTGTTCTTCTGGCCCAATTCCAGATCGATGCGCGGCGAAACCTCCAAGCGGTTCGCCGCGCTGAAGAGGCTGCCCGCGACCGTGCCAGAGCTGATCGACCACGTGTTTGCGGTCGCGTCGTATACCGGGCCGCCGGGAATCGAATACACGTTATCGGTTTGCGTATCGCGCTGCTCCACGCTGACAAAAAACGACGCCCATTTAGAGAGCGCGCCGCTCAGCGTGCCGTTGTACTGGAAGCTGTAGTAAGAAGGCAACTCGGTGGTAAACGGATTGCCGGTGTTGAAGACGTTGTCATTCCCCTGGCTGTAAACTCGCCCGTGCAGGGTGTCGGTTCCCGGCTTGGTGAGAATCTCAATGCGCCCGTAGCCGATCTTGTCGAACTCGGCGGAAAATGGATTCTGATTGATGCGAATCTCGCGGATGGCCGACTTGGGCGGCAGTTGCCCGCCGGTAAACCCATCAATATAAATCTGCCCACCGTTGGGGCCTGCCGAGGGACCTGCGAGCGCGCTCAGCTCATTCGACAGCTCATCGGGATCGTCGGAGAGTGCATCGAGGTCGCTGCCTTTGAGCACCGTGGAGCTCGCGTTGCTGCTCGCTTCCGTGCTCACCGTGGGGGCGCCTTCGTCCGTGACCACAACCTGCTGCTGCGCGGCCTCGACCGCCATTTTGATGTCGACGTTCTTGGTCTCTCCGGCGTTCAGCGCAATTGGCGCGGAGACGAAGGGCGCGAAGCCCGAGAAGTTGGCCTCGATCACGTAGCTTCCCGCGGCGAGCCCGCGAACCTGGTAGCCGCCGGCTGCGTCCGCGGCCGCGTTGCCCACATTCTTGCCGGCTGCCGTCATCACCGTCACCTGTGCGCCGGGAATCAGCGCGCCCGTCTGGTCCTCGATGTGGCCGTGCAGTGTTCCGGTTGCCTCTGGCGCATTCTGCGCCCCGGGACTTGGAGCCGTTTGCGCTCCGGAGGCTGGCGCCGGCGGTGTCGCTGGAACAGGCGGGGCTTGCGGCGGCGTTGCAGCAGGCGCCGACTGGTCTTGCGTCGCCGGTGGTGCCGCGGACGTGGTCTGCGCCCGCGCTACTGCGCCGCCAAACGTCAGCACCAAGGCAACCATGGAAGTCAAGAAAGCGAACAAGGAATGCGATAGGAATAAATTTGATTTTGAAGGCAAAATTTCCTCACTTGTGTATGTTTGCTTGCGAATGAAAACCCGATGGGATTACTCCACACCTGCCGCGGAATCGCCCGAGCTGAGGCTCCAGCTTGAGAGGAGATCCTGCGCCTGCGGAGCTTCGAGCAGCGGTTCCACTCCGGCCAGCAGCTTTACCGCGCTTATGCCGGAAGAATCTTCGGTGGCGACGATCATCACCGCTTCGCCCTTCTCTAAACTGGCAAGCTGGATCACCGGCGCTCGTTCGAGCACGGTCTCGAGGTCCATTCGTCCCCCGCCGCCTGCCTGGTTGAAGTTGCGTGGTGCGCCTCCGCCTGCACCCGGTCCGCCGCCTGGTCCACCTGCTTGTCCACCGCCAGCTGGTCTACCGCCCGCCTGTCCACCGCCCGCCTGTCCGCCGCCCGCCTGCCCGCTCTTGAGCCGCGCGGCCAGAATCGTGGCCATTGTGTCGGGGAGGCGCCGCAATTGCGCGTCGGAAGTGAAGCGAATTGTCACCGGCTTCTTGGTGGTCAGGTCCTTTACCGTCAGCGTGGAGGCAGTGGTGTCGGTCGAAAGAATCGTGCCAGCAATACTCAGGAAGCTGCCCGAAACAATTCCATCGGCCGCGATCGAAGAACCATCAGCGCTTTTTGTTCCACGCGCCCACAACTGGTCGCCCGGCTGGATGGCGGCGATCGGCGCCGGCTGTGCCTGATCGAAGCGCACCGATCCGGGAGCGTAGCGCTTGAGCACCGTGGAGCTGGTGGTATTTACGGCGACTTCTTTTGTAGCCGCTCCCACGCGCATGCTGACTTGAATGACGCCCGCAGCGGCATCGACGCTCTTTACCAGGCCGTGCACGCCCTGGTTCCACTGGGCGGCTTCGGTCTGCTGTTTCTGGGCCACGTCAGCCTGCTTGATGGCGATGACGCGCAATGCCTGCGGCGTACTTCCCGTCGCATTTGGATCGAGGTTCACCAGCACACGGTCGCCGACGGTGATGCTCGCGAAATCGAGCGGCTCGGCCTTGCTCAGATCGGTCTGTCCCGGCGCGATGCGCTTCAGTTGCGCGGTGGAAGGGACCTCGACCGTATTCAGCTGCCCGGCGTCGGTTTTAACAGTAAGCGTGTCGCCGTTGATTGCCGTCACGGTTCCCAGGTACCGGGCGACTTGTGCCTGCGCGGGCGCCGTTTGCGCCTGAGTCTGGGATGTAACCACCAGGGGTGTAACAGCAGCGAGCAGCGCAGCCAAGGCCACAAGCCCGGTTCCGCGCTTTATCGTTCCCAATCGCATAAGTTCTTACTCCTCAAAGGGTGAGCGCAAGGCTATGGCGAGAGACACCAAGCCTGATTGCGTAGACGATCTGCGCCGGCAAAAAGTTGAAACCCCGTCCCAGAATAGGGAACAGGCTGCAGCAATTAGGGAATAGGGAATAGGGAATAGGGAATAGCCAATAGCCAATAGCCCGCAGGGAAAAGTTGACGGGAAAAGGGAATTAGGATGAAAAGCGGAATCCGAGGGTCGCGACGTGGGAGCTAGAAACCAGAAGCTTCTATTCCCTACTGGCTATTCCCTAATCCCTGCTTCATCCCTTCCATGTCCCCAACAGCCGGCGCACCAACACCAGCTCTCCCAAGTGATACGCGTTGTGATCGGCCGCGAGCAGCGCCTCACGCAGAACTGTCTGCCCGCTGCCGTGCGGAAGGCGCGCGAACAGATCGGTCCTTGGATTCGCGATCAGATCGCTCATCAGTTTTAATTCGTGGCGAAAGGCGCGCGCGCTTTTATCCCAGGCTTTCTCATCGGGCGGCGCGGCAGTCGCTGGCCAGTAGCCGCTGGGCCAGTCCGGCGATTTGTGACTGGGGTCGCGCGAGAACTCCAGAATGTCACTTTGCGCGATGCGCAGATGCTCCAGGATCTCCCATGGCGAATGTTCCGCGCCCTTGGGCCGCTTGCCGCGCAACGCCGCGGGAACGTCGCGCACTGTTGCATCGAAGTCCGGGTGCGCGTGGCCGCCGTTCAACAGCTCGAGCAGATGATGGCGCAGCGGCGCGTCATGGTCAACTGCGGCAGAGGGCTGTTTCTTTGGCATAAGAAATCTCTTCAATGATTTATGAAGGGAAAATCCGGTGCCCGAAGAACTGCACTCTACGGAGTTGATTCGATTGGAAGGCTGATAGCCGCAATTATTTTCTAAAGGAGCGCAGCCGTCTGATACTTTCTTGGTCCCTTGGTCCCTTGGTCCCTTGGCCCATCGTCTCTTGGTCCCTAAATCTCCAGCACCGCCCGCTGCGCCGCAAAAATCCCCTTCAGCCCGGCCTCCGCCAAGTCGAGCAGCGCATTCAGCCCGGCGCGGGAGTATGAACCTTTTTCCGCGGTCGCCTGCGTCTCTACGAGCCCTCCATCGGCGGTCATGACCACGTTCATGTCCACTTCTGCCTGCGAGTCTTCTTCATAGCAGAGATCGAGCAGCGCTTCGCCACCCACAAATCCCACAGACGTTGCCGCTATTAGCTGTTTGAGCGGCGATTTCTTAATCGTTCCCGCCTTCACCAGAGCATTCAGAGCCAGAGCCAGGGCCACGGCAGCGCCCGTAATGGCCGCCGTGCGCGTGCCGCCATCGGCCTGAATTACGTCGCAGTCGAGAATGACGGTTCGTTCGCCCAGAGCCTGCATGTCGATCACCGACCGCAGGCTCCTCCCGATCAGCCGCTGAATCTCGTGCGTCCGGCCGCCGATCTTGCCTCGCTCGCTTTCACGCGGTGTTCTCGTCACGGTCGACCGCGGCAGCATCGCGTATTCGGCCGTCACCCAGCCGCGTCCCGAGTTGCGCAGCCAGCCGGGCACTCCTTGCTCGATGGTTGCGTTGGTCAGGACACGTGTGGCGCCAAGCGCCACAAGAACGGACCCTTCGGCCGTCTGCACATAGCCGGGCGTCAGGGTGAGCGGGCGAAGCTGTGCTGTGCTTCTTCCGCCGGGACGAAGGGAGATTCCGCTTGCCGACCCGGTAGTGATTTCAGTTGCGCTCATAAGCGGATTGTAAGGGAGCGGCGCCAAAGTCGAGTCAGGCAGGGCTTAGCGGTCCCGCAACGGGAATCGGCGATATTGAAGTGCCGAAAGGGGAATCGTCGTGCAACTCATTGATAGTAAATATCTTTTTCGACAAGCCTACGTGCAGCCCGTTCCGATTCAGGACTTTTACCGGCACCGGCCCTGCGGCGGATTACCGCTGATCGAAGACGTATCCCTTCCATAAACAAGAACTTAGGAACGGGGATCTGGTTTGGCACGCAACGTGTATGAAAAGGGGAAAAGCACGACGGCAAATCGGGAATCAGAAAACTGGCCAGCGACACGCAAAAATCCGGCGAGCGACAAGCAAAGCGAAACCAACACAGGAAAGGGAGCGGCATATGCAACAGGCTGACAGTTTGAGAGAGACTGCACACAAACCGGACGGTCCGGCAATTTTGAACGCCACGGTCGGGTTAACCGCGCACAGGTCGACACATGAACCGATGGCTAAAACGGCCGGCCCCACAAGCGACGATGCCCGCATGTACGAGCGTGACCGGATTGCTCCGGAGCGCATTCGGACGAGCCCGAACCTGATGAGCCCGAACCTGATGAGCCCGGACCTGATGCCCCCAGTCCGGACGAGCCCAGACCTGATGCGCGCCGAAACCTTGGCCGCGACTTTGGCGACCCTGCGCAGCGAGAGCGAGACCCTCACTGAGGTGGCGCACGACGCGCGGAATATGGTCACGGCCCTTGGCCTCTACTGCGAATTTATCGACGAGCCGGGGGTGCTGGCCACTCCCTTCCTGCATTATGGGCAGGAATTGCGGCTGGTGGCCGCAGCCAGCCGCCGGCTGGTGGAAAAGATCGTTGCGCTCAATTACCAAACGACCGCCCAAGCCAGCGTCCAAACGAACGCGAACATCAGCGCACGGGCGGCGGAACGGTTGGCGATACTGGATTCGGGCATCGCGCCTGCGGGCCTCAGGCCTCCGCAACCAGCCGCCGTGGACGGGGATGGAGAATCCGGAGCCGCGCACCAGGCGCGAACCGCAACCGCCGCCACCGGCACTCAAAGAGAATCCGGCACCTTTTCGAATCCCAACCGGCGCTGGGATCTGCTGCCCACGGTGCCGGTCGCGAACCTGGCTGCCGAGCTGGCCGTCAACCACAATCTTCTGGCGGCGCTGGCCGGTCCCTCCATCGTGCTCACCGTTCACGCCGAGGGCTGCGCGAGGCCGGTGTGGCTCTCTGGAGAGGACCTGACACGCGTGCTCGTGAACCTGGTCAAGAATTCGGCCGAGGCCATGATCTCGGGCGGCCGCATCGACATTCGACTACGCGAAATCGGTCTGCGCGAAATTGGCCTGCGCGAACAGCCGGCCGAGCAGGACGCTGCTGCATGTCTTCTCCTCACCGTCGAGGACAACGGGCCGGGCATCCCCACCGAGCGAGAGGAAGCGATTTTTGTTTCCGGTTTTACCTCGCACGGCATGAGTGAAGGCTCGACTCAGGGATCGCCGGGCCCCTGGTCTTCCAATCATCACGGCCTCAGCCATCGCGGCCTCGGCCTCACCATCTCGCGCTCCATTGTCGAAGGCGCGGGAGGGCGCATCACCGCGGCCAATCTGGAGCAGGGCGGGGCGCGGTTCGCGCTGGAGTTGCCGCTGCGCGTGGCGAGCTGAGACGCCGCCTGCAGCGAGAGCTTTCCCACCGGCGGCAGCGAGAGCTTTCCCACCGGCAGCAGCGAGATCAACGACATCAATCAGCCGGAAGCGGCGAACTTCGAGTTTAGGTTTTTCCCAACAGTTTTTCCAAAGATGCGAAAGGCGAATAGAATGCTGGATACAGTCTTCAACACACGAGAGATGGAGTTCATTCCCCAACCTGCCGATCCGGCGATCCGTCTGCGCCTGCTTGTGGTAGACGCGGACACCGCCGTGCGCTCCGCCTGCGCGGAGATCGCGGCGAGCCTTGGTTATACCGTCGAAAGCACCGGCGACCTCGGCCAGGCGCGCGGCCAGCTGCGCGCCCACATTGCCGACATTCTGCTGGTCAATCTGCCCTCGGGATCGAATGAAGGCCTGGAACTGGTCTCCGAAGTCAGGTTGCTCTACCCCGACACTTCGGTGATCGCCATGACGGCGACCGGCTCGGTGAACGCGGCCGTCGAGGCCATGCGCTGCGGCGCGTCGGACTACCTGACCAAGCCCTTCGCCATGGACGAGCTCTCAACCGTGCTCGACCGTGCCGCGCAGTCGCACATGAGCGACACCGCGACGCGCCAGTTGCGCGAGCGCCTGCACCTCTCCGAGGGCCTGGGTTCCATGATCGGCCGCTCGCCGGAGATGGAGAAGATCTACCGCATCCTTTCGAAAGTCGCCCAGAGCACGCACCCCGTTCTGATCCTCGGCGAGAGCGGCACCGGCAAGGAGCTGGTTGCGCGCACCATCCACGCCTACGGTCCCAACTCGCAGAAGCCTTTTCTGCCTGTCGATTGCGGCTCGCTGGTGCCTACGCTGATCGAGAGCGAGCTGTTCGGCTACGTGAAGGGTGCGTTCACCGGGGCCAATCGCTCCAAAGACGGCCTGCTGATCTCCGCCGAGGGCGGCACGGTTTTTCTTGACGAGATCGGCGAGCTTTCGCTCGACCTGCAGGCCAAGCTGCTGCGCGCGCTGCAGGAAAAAGAAGTGCGGCCGGTTGGGGCCACACACCGCGTGCCCATCAAGGCGCGGATTGTGGCCGCCACCAACCGCGACCTGGGAGTGATGGTCGAAAATGGCACCTTCCGAAAGGATCTCTTTTACAGGCTCAACGTGGTCAACCTGCGCCTGCCGTCCCTGCGCGACCGGCGCGAGGACATTCCGCTGCTGGCCGCGCATTTTCTCGACCGCATTAGCCGCGAGCACAACCGCAAGTTCACGCTGAGCGACGAGGCCCTGCGCACCATGATGCGCCATGATTGGCCGGGCAACGTGCGGGAACTGGAAAACTCTCTTGACCGGGCCACCGCGCTTTCCTCGGGACCGGTGCTGAGGCTCTGCGACCTGCCTACGCAGTTGCAGCAGCAGGGGCTCCAGCAGGATATCGATGCGCGCCGCGCCGGCGTCCTCGAAGAGGCCTCGGCTCCCGGCTTGCCGGACGTGAAGCCGCTGGCGGCGCTCGAGCGCGACGCAATCCTGAGCGCCATCCACACCCTCAATGGCGACAAGCTGCAGGCGGCCAGGCTACTCGGCATCGGCAAGACCACGCTCTACCGAAAGCTGAAAGAGTACGGCATCGCCGGGCCGTCGCAGGAAGAGTGAAGAAGCAGCTTCCAGCCTTTAGCTGTCAGCCCTTAGCTCATGGATACGGGATCGGCGTTCACCGCAGACGTCTGGCCCAGCGCCCAGATCAAATCGAAATCAAGATCAAAACGAAATCAGGAATCGAAAAGCCAAAAGCTGAAAGCTGACAGCTGACAGCCGAGACCTGCAACAAGGAGATTCACATGAGCATTCTTTTGGTGACCGGAATCGAAGGCGCGCGCAACTGCGCCGCCATGGTAGGCGAGCAACTGGGCATGGAAGTTGAAGTGGCCGAGGGCCGCCGCGCGGCGCTGGCGTCGCTGCGCAAAAGCGAATTTCTCGCCGTTGTGATCGACGAAACGCTGGCTGAGTGCGACCCCGCCGCCGCCGACCGCATTTGCGAGCACGCGCGTCTCGCCATTCCGCTCCAGATCAACTTCGCCGTCTCGGGAGCGCCGCGCCTGGTGCGCGAGATTCGTTCCGCGCTGCATCGCCGCGAACGCGAGCAGGCCGTGGCCCGCCGCGCCGCTGCGGCAGCCATTGAAGCCGAGCTCAAGTCCACGGTCGCGGGCCTGCTGCTGCACTCGCAATTGGCGCTGTCGGGCGGTGAAATTCCCGCACCCGTCGCCGACCGCCTGCGCGTGGTCGCCGATCTGGCCGGCAGCCTGCGCCGGCAGTTGAGCGTGCCCATCGCTGACGGCGCCAACGCCGCAAGCTGAACGGCAAACTGGGCCCCAAACCGAAGCGCAATCCAGGCTGCGCGTCCCCGAGCAGTTGCCCTGCGGTTTACAACTGCCATGCGGCATCGAATACCCTAGACTGTGCAGGGAGCCGTCATGACCGTTATCCGCCAAGAAGATTTCATCTCGAGCGTCGCGGGCGCGTTGCAGTACATCAGCTACTACCACCCCGAGGACTACATTCGCGCGCTCGCCCAGGCCTATGAGCGCGAGCAGTCGCCCGCCGCGCGCGATGCCATGGCGCAGATTCTCATCAACAGCCGCATGTGCTACGAGGGCCATCGACCCGTCTGCCAGGACACGGGCATCGTGAACGCCTTCGTCAAATTAGGCATGGACGTGCGCTTCGAACCGGCGCCCGGCGAAGAACTTCTTGACCTGCAGCAAATGGTTGACGCCGGCGTTCGCCGCGCCTATCTCGATCCCGACAACAAGCTGCGTGCATCCCTCCAGTCTGATCCCGCAGGCAAGCGCATCAACACCAAAGACAACACGCCGGCGGCAGTTTTCGTAGAAGTGGTCCGCGGCTCAACCGTCGAAGTCACCGTCGCCGCCAAGGGCGGAGGCAGCGAAGCCAAATCAAAGTTCGTCATGCTTAATCCCAACGACTCGGTCGTCGACTGGGTTCTCAAAACCGTTCCGACAATGGGCGCGGGCTGGTGCCCGCCGGGAATACTCGGCATCGGCATCGGCGGCACTGCTGAAAAGGCCATGCTTCTCGCCAAGCAATCGCTCATGGACCCCATCGACATTCAGGAACTCATAGCGCGCGGCCCAAAGACCACCGCCGAAAAACTGCGCGTCGAGCTGTACGACAAAGTAAACCGCCTCGGCATCGGCGCGCAGGGATTGGGCGGCCTGACCACCGTGCTCGACGTCAAAGTTGTCGACACGCCCGCGCACGCGGCGAATCTGCCCGTAGCCATGATCCCCAACTGCGCCGCCACGCGCCACGCGCACATCGTGCTCGACGGCTCCGGCCCGGTCTTTCTCGATCCGCCCCCGCTCGACGCATGGCCGAGACTCACCTACGACGTTTCCGGCGCGCCCCGCGTGAATCTCGACACGGTCACGCGCGAAGAAGCCGCCACATGGAAGCCGGGCGAAGTCTTGCTGCTCTCCGGCAAGCTGCTCACCGGCCGCGATGCCGCGCATAAGAGAATGTCCGATATGTTGAATCGCGGCGAAAAGCTGCCCGTCGATCTCAAGGGCCGGTTCATCTACTACGTCGGCCCCGTCGATCCTGTCCGCGGCGAGGTCGTCGGCCCTGCTGGCCCCACCACTGCCACGCGCATGGACAAGTACACGCGCCAGATGCTTTCGCAAACTGGCCTGCTCGGCATGGTGGGCAAGGCCGAACGCGGTCCGGAAGCGATTGAAGCGATCCGTGAATTTGGCGCCGTGTATCTGATGGCCGTCGGCGGCGCGGCGTATCTGGTCTCGAAAGCCATTCACGGCTCGCGCCTGCTTGCCTTCGAGGACCTCGGCATGGAAGCTATTTTTGAATTCGAGGTGCGGGACATGCCCGTCACCGTGGCCGTCGATTCGAAGGGAACCAGCGTGCACCAGACCGGCCCCGCCGAGTGGCAGCAGCGCATCGCCAGGATACCGATCCTGCAATAAAGCTCGGAATGAGGCGGCCCGGACAAGGAAGCCGGCACATCTCCCGGTTTTTTCCGGCTGAATCGTTGGCTCGTTGGGCACAAAGGTTTGTTTGGTCTAGCACTCTGCCTCGGGATCGATGCAATTGCAGGGACTCTGGGGCGAAAAAGGAGATTCCGAATGAAAAGGCCATGTATCTATACGGTGGGCCATTCGACACGAACGATCGATGAGTTTGTCGAGTTATTACGCGCGCATGGCGTCAAGGAAATTGTTGACATCAGATCGATACCAAGGTCACGCCATAACCCACAGTTCAACGCCGATGTGCTTGAGCATTCTCTCCAAGCGAACCACATAAGATATAGACACATCAAAGAACTTGGCGGTCTTCGTCATGCTAGAAAGGATTCGCTTAATCGCGGCTGGCGAAATGTTTCCTTCAGAGGTTTCGCGGATTACATGGCGACCCCTGAGTTTTCAGAGGGATTGGAAACGCTCATCGAAATCGCACGTGCCAAAGAAACGGCCATTATGTGTGCTGAAGCGGTGCCGTGGCGCTGCCATCGGTCCCTTATCGGGGACGCGTTGACGAAAAGAGGATGGATGGTGCGGGATATTATGAGCCGTACCGTTGCCGCAAGACACCTACTGACGCCGTTTCTAAAGACAAGGAAAGGGCAGCTCACATATCCGGAAATACCTTTAAAAAAGCGCATGAATTCGCATGGCTAAACGGGCGGATCCCGTACGAAATGGGTTCGCTGCCTCGATGGTCATAGGTGCCCGGAGGCGGCGAGTGGCCAGCGAATTTCCTGGCCGCACGTCATCCAGGTACTCGAACGGCAGCAACATTACGCCGATTCCAATCACGCTTTGGCGACCGGCGCGGCCTCACGCAGAGGGAGCTTGCGGATCTGCTGGATGAATATCAACCCAACGTCAGCAATCTGATGAATGGAAGAATCGGTAAGGTAAGCATTGAGAGATTGCTTTACTACGCGGCCCGTCTCGGCCTGAGGAGCAGAATTGAAATGCGGCCATCGTGAAGACGAGAGCCGCCACGAAGAGCTTCTCGGCCGCCTGCGAGCGCGCCGTGGCATAGAATCCAAGACCGGCCGTATAGGCCGACCCCGCCGAGTGGCAGCAACGTATCGCCGGCTTTCCGATTCTGCAGTGAGCACGGCAAACTTGTGATTCAACGAGTGCCGAACTCGAGATTTGCGATATTGGCAAAAGGTCAGAGGTTCCTTAATGGTGGGTATGGATCGTACCCACCACGACCACCGCCAACAAAGCTAGCGCAATCAGAATAAAGAAGGTGATCACCAGTCCGTTAATATGTTTGCCTGCCAACCTATCGCTTTGCGAGGAATCATGAGGACTATGTGCCTCACGCTCTATCTCTTGCTCAAAATCTTCGTACATTTCTACGACCTGGTCCTTCACCGTTTCATGGGCGTCCGTTGCAGAGGGTTCCCTGGGCATGGTGATTCTCCTTGGCGGCATCATCCGTGTATTTGCCGGCCCTAGCGATTCTCGTACCTTGTTGGATGCGTTGAATGGCCAATTCGGTACATGTTGGCCGCCACCAAGGCGTCGCCAGTAGGATTCCGTCGCCCGTCTGGCTCGCTCGCATGAGCCCGACGCGCTCAATCAGGCCGGCCATTGGATCGTGAGAGTGAATCTCCAATTCCGCAATAAGCCCGCAGCGGCTAAGCTTCGTTCTCACGAGCGTCTCAGAATTCAGACGTCGAGCACCACATTAGTCAACGCCTTAAGACGGACAAGCTGGTACGCTGCTGGAACCGTGATGAAGTTTATTGTTCTCGCGCTCTGTGTGGCACTCTCCGTTGGCTGCGTCTATGCGCAAACACCCGTCTGGCAGCCATCGCCCGGTCACAAGCAAATCCCAATTTGGCCGGCGGAGCCGCCTGACTCACGCCCTCCCGCAGGACCGGAGATCGCAAAGACAGACACCAAGGACCCGGTCGCCGCGAGGCCGTGGATTTATGTCGAGAACGTGACCACTCCGACGATGACTGTCTACTCACCGACGGGCGCAAACAATTCGCCAAACGCCAAAAACGAGGGCGCCGCGGTCGTCGTTTTCCCTGGCGGCGGCTATCAGATTCTCGCCATCGATCTCGAAGGCACCGAAGTTTGCGATTGGCTCACGCAGAAGGGAATCACCTGTGTGCTGCTTAAGTACCGCGTCACGAACGTGGGGCCCTATCCGAAATCGGGCCCTTACCCTGAGTCGCCGATGGCGCTTGAAGATGCGCAGCGAGCCGTCAGTCTGGTGCGTTTTCACGCGGCGGAGTGGCACATCGATCCGCACAAGATCGGAGTGCTCGGGTTTTCCGCGGGCGGACATTTGACTGTGGCAATCAGCATCCACTTTGACAAGCGTCTGTATCCGGCCGTCGATGCGGCCGACGAGGTCAGCTGCCGTCCCGATTTTGCCGTCGCGATTTATCCCGGCCATTTGTCGCGGGCTGCCGCGGAATGGGATGCGAAGCAGGGCACGAAAAACTTCGCCATTCTTGAGCCGGATCAGCTTTCACAGGCCGACAAGAATCTCGGCCTGAACCCCGATATTCAAGTCACCAGCCGGATGCCGCCCACATTCCTGATCCAGGCCGAGGACGACCACATCGACAGCGTGTACGACTCGCTCTCCTATTACATTGCGCTTCAAAAAGCCGGCGTTCCGGCGGAGATGCATTTGTACTCGCAGGGCAACCACGCGTTCGGGCTGCGTCGCACGAAACACCCCATCACAGACTGGCCGAAGCTGGTGGAGACGTGGCTCACAACAATCGGCATGATTTCGGAGTCGCCGACGGCCATCGCGCCTTATAACTAGCGGGTACCCCCGGCCTCGATTCTGAGACCGGGGATAGCACGAACCTCGCTAGCTCGCGAACTTGCAAGCTCCACAAACCCCGCTGACTCGCTGGCTTGCTAACTCCGCTGCTTCTCACGCATGCGTCAAATACCCCATCCCGTCCAGCACGCCGCGCATGAACGCGAAGCTCTCGATCACGCCAGGCATGGGATCGTCAGGGTGAATCTCGTATTCAAGATCGATGAATCCCGTGTACCCAATTTTGATTAGCGCCTCGAACATCTCTCGAAACGGCAGGATGCCCTCGCCCACGGGAACCTGGCTTTCTTTGTCTGCAAAGCTGGTCAGGTCCTTCACATGCATGTCGTAGAGTCGCGGCCCCGCGGCGTGGATCGCCTCGACCAGATTCGTTCCCGCGCGCGCAGCGTGACCCACATCGATGCAGCAGCCGATGCGCGGGTCCATATCTCTGACCACCTTAAGCACATCGAATGGTGAAGGATAGAGTTTATCCTCCGGCCCATGGTTATGGATCGCAATGCGAATGTCGTACTCGCGCACAAACTTCTCAATCCGCGGCAGCGTCGCCGGCGCGGGATCGCCGGCCACAATCACGCGAACGCCTGCGCGCTTGGCATATTCAAACTTGGCCCGAATGTCGTCGTCATCGTCCTTCGGGAAGGCGATCGTCCCGACAGCGTGCAGCTTGATGCCCGCAGCAGCGTAGTCGGCCAGCGCCTGCGCTTCCAGCGTCGGGTCCATCGGCAGATGGTCCTTCACGTCCTTGCAGTTCAGGGCGGCAAGGTTCAACTGCTTCATGAAGCCGATCAACTCGGCGCGCGTGAAGTTTCGGAAAGTGTAGCTGGCCAACCCGAGGCTGAGCGGCGAAAACTTGCCCGAGGCTGGAATGGCTTCCGCGCCTGCTGGCGTGGCCCGCACCAATGCGGGAACAATTCCAGTTGCGGCTAGGCCGGCAGCAATCGCACTCGACTGCACAAATTGACGGCGGGAAAATCTGTTTCTCATAGTTTCAACTCGCGATCGGCGTTCCGATGTCGAAAATTCCCGGCAGCCTCTGCGCCCCCGCGTAACTCCGAGGCTGACCACTAATCACTAACCACTGCCTCTACTGCTTTCCCCACCGGTAAACCAATCCACCGGTGAATCCGCGGCTGGTCTGAAGGGACGAACCAAATCCGTTGAAAAAATACTCGGGCGCCAGCTTGAGAGCGATGTTCGGAGCCACGTTGAACTCGCCGATTACGCTCACGCTGACTGCAAAAGTGTCGGAGGTGGGATACATGCCAAGAAGCGCAGGTGGAATGCCATTGGTGTCGCCGGAAAAATTTCCGTGCGCCCAACCGCCCATCGCGCGACCAGAGATGGAGTATTTCGGCTGAAGATAAAACCGATAGACAGGACCGCCGAGCACATCGTACTGGCTGATGGCATATCGCGTGTCGTTTGTGAAATTCTGGCCCACGTACGCTGTGCCGAAGTAGCCACGGCCGATCAGCGTGTAACCCAGCCGCTCGGTAGAAAATCGCGTCAGGCCCGTCTCCCACGCATAATATGTGAGCCGCTGTAGCGGCTTGCCCGCCACCAGCCCAGGCCCAGGCTGGAAGCGCAGGTAGCCCGTGTCCATATACGATTCCCAGCGGTGGTCATAGGCATCGTGGATGGCCGTGGCGCGGCGCTGCGAGCGGCGCAGGCGAATGCGCTCTTGCACGCTGATCTGGCCCTGGTTCTGCTCAGGTGTTTGCTGCGCGTCGCCACCCGGCGCGTTCTGAGCCTGGTTCTGAGCCAGATTCTGGCTCTCGTCCCGCGTTACGCTGGATGACGAACTGATCGAGCTTTGTGCCTGAACGGCGGACATCACCGGCAAACTGAGCGCCAGTAAAATTGCAAGACGGCGAAATGAGAACATCGGGTTCGAAATTCCTCCAAGGTACAACCGGTTTTACCTTTCACCGGGACATCAACTAACGGCAACTTATGAGACCCGCACCAAAGCGGGGCTCAGAATAGCGGCGACTCGATGCGGCCGGTTGGTAAAACCGGTTCGATTGCGGAAACTCGCGCGCTAACGGCCCAAAGTCGGCCGGTCCAAAATCAACCGGCCCAAAATTGACCAGACTAAGTCCCGATTTCGCGCGTTCGCAGCGGCGCAGTCGCTTTTCCAGTATCGTGGCTTCGATCGTGATTTCACAGCGGTTCAAATGCGATGTTCCCCCATCTGGTATTAAATCACCTCGGGGCAACCCCAGTAATGAGACTCGCCCGAGACTCGGTCAGAACTCGCCACTTAACTCAAGCCAACGCGCCCTTTTTAGACGCACACGGCAGCCAAGCGGCATAGTCCGGCGCTCTCGCATCCACCTTATGTAGTGGGCTTAACCCGCGGTAGACTCTGCGATGATAGCCAATGGAGGCGCGAAGAAAGATGGGACGAATTCTACTTGGCATCATTTTGTGTTTGATTTTGTTGCCGCTGGCCGTGCTGGCATGGTTTCGTTTCGGCCATCCACCCGTGGCCGTAGCTGATGTGCCGTTTCCCTACGAGCAGCAGATCGTGCAAATTCCGCTGAACGCTCGCATCGATCGCGAAATGCCCGGCAACCCGCCCATTCAACCGGACGAGGGCACTCTCACTGCCGGCGCGCAGGTTTATAGTGATCAGTGCGCCGTGTGCCACGGCTTTCAGGGCAGGCCCTCGACCCTGGGCCCAAGCATGTACCCGAAAGCCCCGCAACTTTGGGTGCAGCACAAGGGCTCAAGCGTTGTGGGAGTGAGCGACGACCCTCCCGGCGAGACCTACTGGAAGGTTGTCAACGGCATTCGTCTCACCGGCATGCCGGAGTTCAACAGCACGCTCACCGACACCGAGATTTGGCAGGTGACCCTGCTGCTGGCCAACGCGAATAAGCCGCTGCCTCCGGCAGGGCTCGCGATCGTGCATGGCGAACTGCCAACCGACCCAACGCCAGCCGCGACCGCGCCTCCAAAGAAACCCTAAACGCTGAAGTTCGCAACCATGCTTCTGGCCACGAACTAAGAACTACGAACTGCACCCTGCGAGATGCCGCAATGAACATAATTGATCTGCTGCGCAAGGGATTCGGCTACGTGCTCCTGAGCATGGGCGTCTCGCGCCCGGCTGCCAGACCGAAATCAAAATCCGAAGTAAAAGCCGCCCCCGACCCCGAAAGCGACAGCCCATCCATCTGATGTTCCGCCTGAGGTTCCGCCGGCCGCTGCGGTGCAAAAGCTACGGGCAGGCGCGAAGTGTCAGGGCACGACTTCATTCGTGCTGCAAACGTCGCAAATGAAGTTGGGCTTTCGCCCCGGGCGTGTTCCTCAAAGCCCGCGCCCCCGTACAATAAAGAGGGAATCGCACTCCTACTCACGCGATGGCGGAAAAAGAAGAAAAGCAAACCAAGCCGAAGGAATCCCCGAGCGGATCCGTGACGCCGAAGCGCAGGGCCGACGATGAAGTCGCCGGCAAAGTCTACGACGCGCGGCTCATGCGGCGTCTCGGTCGTTTCGTCCGTCCCTACTGGCTCCAGGCCGGCATTGCCTCGCTCGCAGTTTCGCTCAAGTCACTCTGCGATGTAGCCGGGCCCATCCTCGTCATGGTCGCCGTCGATCGCTACATGGCTCCGGAACCCAGCGATCAGGATCCATCGAACGCGGTCGCTCATTGGGTAGCCATCAACAGTCCGCTCGCGCATGTGCTTCCCCACGCCGCCGTGCAAGGCATCACGCGGCTGGCCGCAATTTATCTCGCCATGCTGGTCACGGCGTATCTGCTCCAGTTCGTCCAGGTTTACCTGATGCAGTGGATCGGCCAGAAAATCATGTTCGATCTGCGCCGCGATATCTTTCGCCACATGCAGTGCATGGACGTTGGATTCTTTGACATTCATCCCGTCGGCCGCCTCGTCACGCGCCTCACCTCAGACGTGGACGCCGTCAACGAAATGTTCACCGACGGCGTGCTGGCCATTGTCAATGACGCCTTCATGCTCACCATCATGGCCGCCGTTATGCTGGCCATCAGTTGGTGGCTGGCGTTGCTCGCTTTCGCCGTGCTGCCGCTCATTCTCATCGTCACGCGCATCTTTCGCGACCACGTTCGCGAGAGCTATCGCCGCGTTCGCACCGCCATCGCGCGCATCAACAGCTTCACGCAGGAGCACATCTCCGGCATGGCCGTGGTGCAGCTTTTCAACCGCGAAGACCGCGCCTACAAGGACTTTGAAGACGTCAATCGTCAGCACATGATCGCGTTCATCGACACCATCTTTGCCTACGCACTCTATTACCCGGCGGTCGACTTTCTTTCCTCGGTGGCCATCGCGCTCGTCGTCTGGCGCGGCGGCTTCGGAGTGCTTCATTTGCCGCCCACGGTCACCATCGGCGTGCTCATCATGTTCACGCAATTTTCGCTACGCTTTTGGCGGCCTATTCAGGATCTGTCTGACAAATACAACATTCTGCAAGCGGCAATGGCGGCCTGCGAGCGCATCTTCAAGCTCATGGATTCAGAGCCGGAGATTGTAAGCCCCGCGCATCCAATTTTGGGCGACGGCTCCAATCGAATTGAGTTCGATCATGTCTGGTTCACTTATCAGAAGCTCACAGATGAGCAAAAGGCCGCCGTCGCTGCCGCTTCTTTGAAACGGCACGACTTTAGTCGGGCCAATCAAGTCACAAATTCAGATGGGGCTTTGGCCCCTGCTCCAGACGCCGCTGCCCTGGCCGCGCTCGACGGCATCGAATGGATCTTGAAAGACGTCTCCTTCATCATCGAGCCGGGACAGACAGTCGCCATCGTGGGCCATACCGGCGCTGGCAAAACCACGCTCACCAGCCTCATGATGCGCTTCTACGAGGTCACCGCCGGCCGCATCTTGTTGGACGGCGTCGACCTGCGCGATCACGATCTCACCGAGCTACGTCGCCACTTCGCCGTCGTTCTGCAGGATCCGTTCCTCTTCTCCGGCACCATCGGCGAAAACATTCGCCTCGGCAACGACCAGATCACGAGCGAGACCATGCGCCGTGCCGCCCGCGACGTCAATGTGCTCGATTTTGTCGACAGCCTGCCGCACGGTTTCGACGAGACGGTACGCGAGCGCGGTAACTCGCTCTCCACCGGCCAAAAGCAACTCATCAACTTTGCCCGCGCGCTGGCTTACAACCCACACATCCTCATCCTCGACGAAGCCACTTCCAGCGTTGACACCGACACTGAGCTGCGCATCCGCGGCGCGCTCGAGCGCATGGTCGAAGGCCGCACAAGCGTTTTGATTGCCCATCGCCTCTCCACTGTGCAGCGAGCCGACACCATCCTTGTCATGCACAAAGGCCAGTTGCGCGAGATGGGCTCGCACCAGGAGCTGCTCGCTCAGCGCGGCCTCTACTGGAAGCTCTACCAGTTGCAATACAAAGATCAGGAAATGGGTGTCCTCGCGCCGCCCTCGACCGAGCCGTCTCCCGCGCAGGCAGTTTGAGGGCAGGGAACTGGCGCTTATGTAAGGTGGCGTCTCACTTTGTGTGCCCGGCTCGCACCAAGTAGCAACTGACGGGTTGCCGATGATTCGACCGGAATCCCGCTTCAGTCGGGAAGGTTCAGTATTTCGATGCCCTTGTCCCCGAACCAAACATCCCCTGGGCCAAGCATCACTAAGAGGCTAGAGTCACCAAGCATGTCATGCGGCAAATCCTTCTTGATCCGTGACAAGTATTCCGGGGTGAATATCCTATCCCACTGGTTGGAGAAATCCTGCGGCGAGCGGACTGTCCTGTGCCGGTGATCTACGTTCACCCGCAAGGGAAAATGTGTGTACTTGGCTGCTGCCTTGCGGTTGCCGGAGAGCACTGCAACGCGCCAGTTGCGCACAATCGACTCTAGTTCCGCATCGTTCAGATCAGTGGTAAAAGCATAGCGACGACATCCGGGACACTCCCCCGCGCTTTGTCCCACCGTGAGGATTCCAAAGTTCACTTTCTCGACCTTGCCGTTGAATTGCCGGGTTCCGACGAGGCCCACAGTATTGTCGAAATTCAGGGGCTCGCCATGCTCGCTACCGTTGCTCTTGAAGCGAAGTTCAAATTCCGAACCATCCGCGCCTGCAACGGTGATTCGGCCATCGTGTATCGCACCTGTAATCGGAATGTCGCGAAGGTCTTTGCTCGTGAAATAATGGCCCGACGTAATCGCCTCATCCTTCACAATCAAAGTCATACCTGCCTGCATCGTGCCCAACGCGCCCTCGTATTGTGCTGCGAGAAGCCCGTCCCTCGTTTGTGCGCTTAGGGGCCTTCCTAAGATTGCCAACTGGCTCAAGCACAGCCACTGAACGCAAAGGCATAAGAACCAGCTAAGGGGTCTCATTGACGCCATACTAAACTCCCGGACTCATCTCGGTTTTGAACATTCTTGACGGGTCGTCGCCAACCCGTCCGTTACTCCGTAATCGTTACTCTAACGATGGTCAAAAACGCGGGGAAGCCCAACGCAATTCCTCGACAAAATGTAGCATTTCATCGATTGGGGAAAATGGCCATAGCCCGCCCGCACACGCCCCGAGATATGATGGAATTAGACGATTCCCCGCGCATCCCATTGCAATTCGGCCGGGGCTCTCAGACCGAACAACCGTGACCACGCCACCCAAAGTCGAGCTGTTTGACACCAGCCTGCGCGATGGCCTGCAGCAGCCGGACCTCGAGATCTCTGTGCCCAACGCCGTTCTGCTCTTGCAGCGCATGGCCGCCTTCGGCGTGCGTTATGCGGAGATCGGATTCGCCGGAGCCAATCAATTTGTCTCAGACCTCACCGCCGCGCTCGATTCTGTCGACACTGGCACCATGCGTCTCGCCCTCTTCGGACGTTCGCGCGGTCGCGGGACGAAAGTTGAAAACTGGCCCGACGTCGAATTCATTCTCCGCCATAAGCACCGTATTCCGGTCGCCGTAATTGTCGTCAAATCGCGCCTGCTCGACGTGGGGCGCTCGCTCGAAACCACGCCAGATGAAAATTTGCTCATGGTGCGGGAGACCATTGAGTGCCTTCAATCCAATGGCCTTGAAGTCCTCGTCGATTTCGAGCACGCAATGGATACCAATTGCGGCCGCCGCGAAAACGGCAACCCCACCGACGCAGAATTCAGCAAGCGCAGCCTGGACTACTTTGAACAACTGACGAATCAGTGCGTGCAACAAAAAGTCAGTCGCATCGTCATCTGCGACACCAACGGCGGCTCGAGCCCCGAAGAGGTCTCGCAAGTCATCGCCGGCCTCACCCGCAAGTTTCCCGGCGCGCACTTCGGTTTCCACGGCCACACCGATCGCGGCCTTGGCATTGCGAACACGCGCGCGGCGATTTTAGCTGGCGCTTGCCATATCCAGGGGACGCTGATCGGGACCGGCGAGCGCTGCGGCAACGTGAACTTGACCACCGTCGTCGGCGCCATGCAGCTTCGCGGCGAAGCGGAGTTCGTTACGACCGCGTCTTTGCCGGGCCTCACCTCGCTCGCGAATTCGGCTTACGCGGCCTTCGGGCTGGAGCCGCCGCACGGCGCGCCCATCGTCGGCCCCGGCGCGTTCGGCACATGGGCTGGCATGCACGGCTCCAGCGAACGCAAAAATCCCGGCGCATATCTCTGGACCGATCCCGCCCTTGTCGGCGCTAGCCCTGTCATCGGCGTCAACGGGCAATCGGGCCGCGCCAACATCATGCTGCTGTCTGAGTCGCTGGGCGTCCCACTCAACTCCGCGCGGGCGCAGGCGCTCATGGATGCGAACCCTGCCATGATCGAGGGCGGCGGCTTCACGGCCAGCGAAGTTTCCTTCCGACTGGCCTGCATGCGCACGCTCGGCACCCTGCGCAACTGGTTCTCGGTCAAAAGCTGGCGCGTTTTCGATGAGTCCGACGAGATCGGCGGCCGCTTTGTGCAGGCTTTCATGACCTTGATCCTGAGCGACTCAAACGTGGCGACAACGCGGGCTGAAGGCGCAGGCCCTGTTGACGCTCTCACCAAAGCAATGCGCCACGAACTCGACAAATACTACCCAGTTCTTGCGCAAATGCGGCTGGGAACATTTACCGTTGCCGCGCTCGACGTCAGGGCGCAAGATTCGGCAGCGCACGTCCGAGTCACCGTCAGCTTTATCGCCAACGGCCATGAACCGTGGGTGACGGCCGGCGTCTCGAGCGACCTGAACCAGGCCGCGCTGATGGCAATTGTCGACGGCTTCCACTACTGGCTGCTGATGCAGAACGGAAACGCCGCCCAGTCTGGCAAGCCCGCACCGCAAGCCGCCTCGCAAACCGTCACTGGGCTGGTTCACTAAGATTCACTTCCACAATCCCCCGCAAGCTGCACAACCACAAAGAATTAGTCCCGCAGCCCAATTTGGGCGCGGCCTTGCCGCCCGCAACACCCCCGTTCATAACTGGGTTCCACCCCATAAAGGGTGATTTTGCCCGGGCTTTGTTCGCGCAGATACTCCCAGACAAAGGCCGAACCGGTTAAAGAGGCGTCATAATTCGGTGGCCGACGGGAATTCGCAACTCATCGGCTGCTGCATTTTCGATTTCAGCCGTTAAAGAAGGCAGCGGACGCGGTTAAGGGAAGCTTCGGATCTGCTGCGATCGGCCCTGAAGGAAAAGCCTCGAAAGGAGGCCCGCAATGGCTACACAAGTTCTTCACGCCCCGCTTGACCTGGCCAACATTGGACCGGCGTCGCGGTACATGCGCGAAGCGCGCATAGAGCTTCTCGATCACGAGAAAGAGGAACTCGCCGCATTGCGCTTCTCCATTATTCTTACCTCGCGCTGGGTGGCCTCGGAGGATGAAGCCCTTGGGCGTCGGGGCGAACTGCGCGGCGAGCTCAAGTTGCTTCGCAACCACTATGGCGACAAGATCGACGAGATCGCCATGACTTTCGGCGTCCAGCAGGCGATTGAGACATCGGACGAAGTGGAGCGCTCAGTCGTCGTCCCTCTCGAACTGAAGCCCATTCCCATAAAGACCGGCGGCCAGGAATACGGTGATGGCTACGCCGACGAAGATTGGGGTCTCTGACGGCGGGTCACCGCGGCGTCTCGCAATACGCTCACGCAAAAATGCGCCACTTCCCGTTGCGAAAGTGGCGCATTTATTTTGCGGTTTAAATTAAACGCTTAAAGCTACTTGGCTGCCAGCGAGGGTCGCGTGTCGAGCGTGCCGTGGGCATAGCCCTTGGCCATCTCCGTAATCGGAATCGGTGCGTATTCGCCCGCGTGCCCGGCCTGCCCGAACTGAGTCATGCGCGCCGCCACCACCTTGGCCATCGCCTCGCGCGCCGGCTTCATGTAGTCGCGCGGATCAAACTTCTCCGGGCTTTCCGCGAACACCTTTCGGATAGCGCCAGTAATTGCCAGCCGATTGTCCGTGTCCACATTGATCTTGCGCACGCCGTTGCGAATGCCGAGCTGAATCTCCTCGACCGGCACGCCCCACGTCGGCTTCAGCTTTCCCCCGTACTCGTTGATGACGTCCTGCAGCTCCTTCGGCACAGACGAGCTGCCGTGCATCACCAGGTGCGTGTGCGGCAGGCGTCCATGAATCTCGATCAGCAGGTCCATCTTCAGCACGCTGCCGTCGGGCTTTTTGTTGAACTTGTAAGCGCCATGGCTGGTGCCGATCGCGATCGCCAGCGCGTCTACGCCGGTGCGCTCCGCAAACTCAACCGCCTGGTCGGGATCGGTTACATGCTCCAGGCCCGTGCCGCCAGCGCCGTGGCCGTCTTCAATGCCGCCCAGCACGCCAATCTCGCCCTCAACCGTCACGCCACGCTCGTGCGCGTAATCTACCACGCGCCGCGTCACCTCGACATTCTGATCGAAGCTCGAAGGCGTCTTGCCGTCTTCGAGCAGCGACCCATCCATCATCACGCTCGTGTAGCCCAGCGCGATGGCGCTCTTGCAGGTGTCAAAGCTGTTGCCGTGATCCTGGTGCATGGCGATGGGAATATCGGGATTCAATTCCGCCGCCGCCTGAATCAGTTTGAACAAATACAGGTCCTCGGCAAACGCGCGCGCCCCGCGGCTCGCCTGCACGATCACCGGCGACTTGGTCTGCTTGGCCGCCATCATGATCGCTTGAATCTGTTCCATGTCGTTGACGTTGAATGCGCCGACGCCGTATCCGCCCTTCGCAGCTTCATCGAGGAGCTGCCGCATCGATACAAGAGGCATAGTTATTCTCCTTTTTCTTGGCTTTGGCCGCTCTGGAATTGCCGCGAGTGAGCATGGCCGTGAGAACTGAGGTCATCCCTATGTTAGCAGAGGGTCGCGTTGAAAAATCCAGATCGCGCACAAACACCGCGCAGCCGCTGCGCGGAATCAATTCTGCGCAGCCAGCTCTCACGCATAGGTGATCTGCCCCAGCACCACGGCCCGCTTCGCCCCCGTCGCCGCCGTCACATTTCCCGGTAGCCGATGCCATGAGTGCCACGCCAGCAGCGCAAATGCCGCGGCCTCCTTGGCTTCGGCGGGCATTCCAAACTCCTCGCTCGTCGCGAAAGCACATCCCATCGATTCCATCCGCGCGGCCAGCATTGCCACCAACGTTTTATTTCGTGATCCGCCACCGGAAACAACAAAGTCGACCTCGTGCCCCTTCATCTTCGCCGACACGAATCGCGCGTAGCTCCTGGCAATTGTCTCGGCGGTTAGCGCGGTTGCTGTGGCCAGTGCATCATGATTGTTCTTGCTGTGCCTCCTGCATGCCGCCAAAAATTCAGCAGCATAAGTCCGTCCGAACTGCTCGCGTCCCGCCGTCTTCGGTGGCCTGAGACTGAAATAACGATGGCGCAAAGCCGCCGACAAAACCGGCGTGAGCACCGATCCCTTCGCCGCAAGCACACCGCCGCGGTCATATTTCTTGCCAAACAGTTTCTGCGCCACCCAGTCGATCAACATGTTCCCAGGCCCCGTGTCGAAGGCGATCATCTTGTCAGGGCCGTCGCCCGCGGGAATTGCTGTCAGATTTGCGATCCCGCCGATGTTCTGCAATACGCGGCCGCGCTTTGAGTCGGCAAACTGCACGTAGTCAAGCAGCGGAACCAGCGGCGCTCCCTGTCCGCCAGCCAGCATGTCGGCCGGTCGAAAATTCGAGACCACCGGAACGCCGAGCGCTGCGGCAATCGCCTGCGCCTCGCCCGCTTGCCACGTGCACGCAAATTTCCGCCCCGCGTAAGCCTCCGGGTGCGGCTGATGGTAAAGAGTCTGCCCGTGGCAGCCCGCCAGGTCGAGCTTCATCTTGTGTTTGCGCGCAGTTTCTTTCACAGCCTCCGCATAAGCCAGCCCCAGCCGCCAGTTCAGTCGCGCCAGCTCCGCCGTCGAAGTCGTCTTCGCATCCATTGCCGCCAGCACAGCGCGGCGCAGCGCCGCAGGGAAGGGAAATGCCCCATGCGCCAGCAGCGTGAGCTTCGGCTTCGCGAGATGGGGGTGTCCCATCCTGACCGCGCTTTTGTTTTTGCGGTTAGGGTGGGATGGCGATATCCGCACAATCGCCACATCGATCCCATCAGCCGAAGTGCCACTCATCACTCCTGCGACCGTCATTGCGCGCATCGTCATCAAGGAACCTCGGTTGCCCCATCCTTTCGTTCGCCGCGCCGGACGAAAGGGTGGGATATCTCAGACGTAAAATTACCTCTGCGAAGCCGTGGCCGCTGCCACCGTTTCGCCGAATTGCAGAATCCTCGTGCGCAGCGCTTCGAATTCTTTCTTGCTCAGCGCAGGCGGCATTGCCGCTCGAAACGCCTTCTTGCGCTTCCGCTCCGACTCTTTCGCGCGCGCAAGCAGCAGCCTTCCAAACGCTGCCGACCGCTCGCCCTCGGCAATCAGCGCTTCATACACGTTCTGGATCGGCTCCGGATGGTGGCAGATCAGCAACAAATCCGAGCCCACGCGAACGGCTTCAACCGCTGCATCTCCCATCGGCATGAAATTCGCCACGCCACCCATCTCCAGATCGTCTGATAGAACGATGCCGCGATAGCCGATGCGTTTTCTCAGCACCTCGCTGACCCAGAAACTGGACACGCTGGTCGGACGTTCTTCGTCCTTCGTCAGCGGATACGCCGCGTGGCTTACCATCACCATCGGCAGCTCGTCGCGCAACGCACGGTAAGGCTCCAGGTCATCCGACGACAACTGGTGCCATGTGCGGCGAATCTTCGGCGTCTCCAAATGAGAGTCCAGCGTTCCGCCGCCAAGGCCAGGAAAATGCTTTCCGCATCCCGCCACGCCCTGTGCCGCCAGCCCAGCCAGAAATTCACGCGCGTACGCCACCACTTCCGCCACTGTGGTCCCGGCGCAGCGAGTGCCCATCACCTTTTTGGATTCCGGCAACCCCAGATCGAGCACGGGCGCCAGCGGCGAGTTGAACCCGAACGCCTTCACCGCCCTCGCAATAAGCTCTCCGTGCTCGCGCGCCAGGGAGGATTGGTTGCCCCACCCTTGGCGCGCCTCTGTGTTTGCGCCAAGGGTGGGATAGCACGAATCTCCGCTCTCGCTCAGCCTCATCGCCTTCGCAACCGCCTCGACCGGCGCGATCGGCGCAAGCGCATCTCGCAGCCGGTCGACCGTCCCGCCCTCCACATCGACAAACCGCGCACATCGCGGCGTGCAGAAAGCGGTCGCCTCCGCAAGCAAAGCCCTCGTCTGCTTTGCATTCTCAATGTTTCGGCGAAACAGAATAATCCCGGCCGGCCGCAAGACCTTCAGCCACGCGCGCTCCTGTGCGGCCAGCTCCGCCCCTTCAAGTCCCACCACAAGCAAACTTCCCGCAGCATTCTGCAAATTCTGCGTCATCTTTCTCCCGCTCCCGTCGAAATCACTCCGAGCTGTGCCAACTGCTAGTCGCCGCCCTGCTCAATCAACTCGTTTTTTTCCGCTAGAACGCAAGATCGGTCCGACAATCGTAAGTGAGACAACGCAAAACACAATTGGAACGCTGAACAATATCACGCGAACTTGAGTTGTATAGGAATTAGTGGGCTCACCACGCTGAAGCCAGTAAACAAACAACAACGCAGTTGTAGTAACCAGGACAATTGCCACAGCATAGCGTTGGAAAACTTTCCCTTTTGGATTATTGCGAGTAACTTGAGCTGAAAATGCCCAGGGTGTGACGGCAAGTTGAATGGCACATGCGATGCCCGCGTATACCGCTATCTTAGCAATAGGAAATCCTAACCAGAAATGAAAAATTGGAATGAAAAGGATCGCGGTCCACGCCGCCCACCCGAGAGGAGCGGCGATAAGCCAATGGGAAAGGCGATCCTTGTCAAGTAACATCAATCATCTCCCGTCATTGAGTGAATCAATTGGTTATTCCTTTTTGTCTTTCAATTCCTGTTGCAGCTCTTCCAGCAGATTCAGCGCCTGCAACGGAGTAAGGGCGTTCACGTCTGTTGATTCAATCCGGTCAACGATCTTTTGCGAGAGCGGTGTAAAAATCGTCAGCTGCATGGGGTCGGCGATTCCGTCCTGCACCTCCGCCGCGGCGGAGCGCTCCTGCTTTTCGTGCTGCTTCAATACATGTTTTGCCCGCTCAATCACCGCTGCAGGCAGCCCCGCCAGCCGCGCCACTTCGATCCCGTAGCTCTTGCTCGCCGCGCCCGGCTCAATATTATGCAGAAACACAATTCCACTCGGCGTCTCCTTTACGCCTACGCGAAGATTGCGCACACGCGGCAATTTCTCCGCCAGCATGGTCAACTCATGGTAGTGCGTCGCAAAGAGAGTTCGCGCGCCAATCTCCGCGTGCAGGAATTCCACCGTCGCCCATGCCAGCGATAGCCCGTCAAATGTCGCCGTGCCGCGCCCCATCTCATCCAGCAGAATCAGCGACCGCTTTGTCGCCGTATTCAGAATCGTCGCCGTCTCCGTCATCTCCACCATGAACGTCGACCGCCCGCGCGCCACATTGTCGCTGGCGCCGATGCGCGTGTAAATCCGATCCACCAGTCCGAACCGCATCCGTTCCGCAGGAACAAAGCTCCCCATCTGCGCCATCAGCACCAGCATCGCCGCCTGCCGAAGATACGTGCTCTTGCCGCCCATATTCGGCCCGGTCACCAGCAACAAACTCGGCGGGGGTGGCGGTGACGCTGCCGCGCTCTCACTTTTTGGAGCAGAGTCGTCGTTAGCGCACAAATAAAGATCGTTGGCAATGAATCGGCCCTCGCGTGTCTCCTCCATCCACTGCTCGATCACCGGATGCCGTGCCGCCACGGCCTCGAGCACAGGTTCTTCTGTCAGCAATGGCCGCACATAACGCCGCGCCGCCGCCAGATGCGCAAAACACGCCAACAGATCAGCTTCGGCCACCGCTGCAGAACTTTTGCGAATCCGCCCCGCGCTTTCAAGCACAAATTTCCTCAGCTCGGCAAAAATGCGCTTCTCAATCTCGATGCATCGGTCGTGCGCGGTCAGAATCTTCCGCTCATACTCCTTCAGCTCCGGCGTCGTAAACCGTTCCGCGTTCACCAGCGTCTGTTTGCGCTCATAGTCAGCCGGCGCCAGCGCCATGTTGGCCTTTGTAATCTCAATGTAGTAGCCGAAGACCGAGTTGTAGCGCACCTTCAGCGATCCGATTCCCGTCCGCTGCCGCTCGCGTTCCTCGATGGCCGCGATAGCCTGTCGCCCTGAACTTGAAATCGCCCGCAGCTCGTCCAGCTCCGCTTCCACTCCCGAAGCAATTGCGCCGCCGTCCACCAGCGTAAGCGGCGGCTCGTCCACGAGCGTTTTTACAATCCGCGCCGTCACGTCGTCGAGTGTGTCGAGCTGCGCGGCAATCGCACACCATCGCGGCGCCGTCATTGCGATCAGCGCCGTTTTCACTCCCGGCAGCCGCGCCAAACTTGCCGCCAGCGCGCGCACATCGCGCGGTCCTGCCGAATCAAGCGAAATCCGCGCCAATAATCTCTCTAAATCCAGAATTCCGCCGAACGCGCGCCGAATCTCCTCGCGCTTGAGCAGATCTCCGTGCGCCTCGGCCACTGCTTCGTACCGCGCTTCGATTTCCGCTCCGTTGTTCAGCGGCCGCAGAATCGTCGCTCGCAACAGCCGCTTTCCCATCGGCGTCTGGCAAGCATCGAGCGCACGAAACAGTGTTACGCGCTCATCCTGCCCAGCAAAAATCGGCTCAACCAATTCCAGATTCCGCACCGTAACCTGGTCCAGCTCGAGCGCCGTCGAGTGCTCTTCAAACTTCAAGCTGTCAATGTGCAGCGCGTCGTTCTGCTGCGTGGAGCGGACGTAGTGCAGCACCGCGCCCGCTGCAATCGTTGCCGGCTCATGACCATCCAGACCGAATCCCTCGAGCGACCGCACATTCAATTGCCGCTCCACCAAGGGCACGGCAAATTCCCGTGTCCACACCCAGTCCTCAACCCGTGTTCGAGCAGGAACTCGCTCCAGCAGCGCCGGCGTCTCCGCGCTCGTGGCCAGCAGCACTTCGCTCGGCGCGGCCAGCAGCAACTCGTCCATAGCCTGCGCCGGCGCATTCATGCCCCGAAACTCCATCGTCCGAAACTCGCCGGTAGAAACGTCGAGCAGCGCCAGCGCGCAAACCGTCTCGCCGTTCAGGGGTGGTGAGGTTTTAAAAGGGCCCGACTTCAGTCGGGCCGAACTCGGGCCGGAGAAATCCAGGGCTTTAGCCGTTGAGGGATGTCTTCCTCCATCGGCTCTGATCTCATACAGTGCCGCCAAAAAATTATTTCGCTCCTGACCCAGCCCCGCATCGAGAGCCGTACCCGGCGTGAGCACTCGCGTCACTTCGCGCCTCACTAGCTTTTTGGTGAGCTTCGGGTCCTCCATCTGGTCGCAGAGCGCGATGCGAAAACCCTTGCGCAAGAGCCGCGATATGTACTGGTCGACGGCATGGAAGGGCACGCCGCACATGGGAATGTTGCGTTCCTTGTCCCGCGCCGTCAGCGTCAGTTGCAGCTCGCGGCTGGCGACAGCCGCATCGTCATAAAACAGCTCATAAAAATCGCCCATTCTGAAGAACACCAGCGCATCGGGATTCTGGTGCTTGGCTGCGGCCCATTGCCGCATAAACGGAGTCCCCACAGACGGGTGGCTCGAAGAGCTGGGGTCCGTGGGGTGGATAGACGGAGTCAAATCGGCAGGTTGCTTTTCTGCTGGGACCTTTGCTGGGGTCAGTGCAGTTAGTGCGAACTCCGGCTCCGCCTCGGGAGATGAGGCGTCGGCCCCGTCCAAGACCGTAGCCGCTGACGCCGCAGGGCTCTCCTCCAACAGGGGAGTTGGCGGCGCGCCGCGTTGGGGATTCGCTTTGATCACGTTGCCTTTTAGAGCCTTCTATTCACTTTCCCACGGGCGGCGCTGGGAGCCAGTTTTCTCAGTTCGAGGAGCGAGGAGCGACGAATGTGGAGTATCTTCGAGCGACGAGCAACGATGAAATGGGGAAAATTGGCCCTAGCCCTCCGCGCGAAAGTGAATAGCAGACTCTAGACTATCGCGGCACTGCGCCGAAGCGGTAGCGAAGCTGCTTCCCCAGAATTTCACAGTCAACGCCCCGGATTTCGCGTCCCGCCTGACCCGCCGGGTGAGCACCGCAGAACTACCCCGCCCATCCAGCCCATTCCGGCAAAACAAAACTACTCAGCCGCCGCAGTACAGATGTAGAATCAATCGGTCAAAGTCTGACAGTCGGGAGCCCCCCCCTGCCCGGCGGATCAGGCTTTCGGTCAATGCGCCGAATTCGAGATCATCAAAGGAGGAACATGAAAATGTCCAGCACCAAGCGGTATGCACTCTGTGCGTTATTTTCAGTCGTCGCCATGTTCGCGGCTGCGGCATCTCCGGCGCAGTCGCCGTTCGACGGCACCTGGAAGACGGACTTGTCGAAGACCAAGTTCAGCCCCACACCCCTAACCTTTTACATCAGCGCGGGCTGGTATCACTGCGTCAGTTGCAGCCCCGCCTATGACGTCGCGGCCGACGGTCAGGATCACCCCGTTTCCGGCCAGTCCTATGACACGATCAGCGTCACCGTCGTCAACGCGCACACCATATCAGTCGTGGCCAAAAAGGGCAGCGCCGTCAGTTTCGAGCAAACGCGTACCGTCTCCGCCGATGACAAAACGCTCGACGTGAAGACCACACACCATCCTCAGAGCGGCGGCGTGCCGACAACCTTTGAGACCGTCGCCAAGCGTAGCGGCTCGTTGCCCTCCGGCGTGCATGCAACTTCCGCCGACTGGATCATCCAGAAGGTATCCGGAAGCGAGAATGGCTTGCTTACTACCTACAAGACCAGCGGCGATCAGATCACCATGTCGACACCCACCGGCGAGACATACACCGCGAAGTTCGACGGCTCCGATTACCCGGCTAAGGGCGAGTATAGCTACGACGCCGTATCGCTCAAAAAGATCAATTCTCATTCGTTTGAGGAGACAGACAAGCGCAACGGCACCGTAATCCACGTGTCCACCACGACTGTCTCGTCCGACGGCAAGACCATGACAGTCGTGGATACAAACAAGCACACCGGTCGCGTCGAGACTTTCACCGCAACTAAGCAGTAGTAACAATCTCCTCACCAAGGACGGCTTACGTGGCCGCCAAGTCCGCCGCCGATCACCGCGGCGGACCGCGGCCTAATAAGTCCATCTGAATATCTCCGCCTAAAAATGTTGATCGAGTGATTAAAATCACATGCAATCGCTGATCATCCGGGCAAACTGGCTCTCTCAATCGCATAACCTTAGAGGGCCCGCTTCATGAACAACACCGTCTTGCTTCAGAAACTCCTCGTCATTGAAAGATCCATCGGCACAGCCGACAACGGCACGCTGCGCCGGCTCCTCTACGAGGCCGAAGATTGCCTGCTTCAGATCCAAAAGGAGCGTGCGCAGAGTTTTATCCTGGACTCCAGCCGCGGCGCCATGCCCCGGTTTTCACGCCATGCCCCGCATTCATTTGACAGGCGAGATATAGCGGAACGCATAGTTTGAACTGCCCTCCCACGCGTTCATGTGCGCGCCCCTCTTCTCCCGAAGCGATCCTTCACTTGCCCGCGCCTTCGCAGCTCCAGATGATTTGCGACCCGGTATACTGAAGGGTTACGCCTTAGGTAGAACCCGCCATGTACCTGCTTTGGCTACGAGTTGCGGCCATTCTCTATGCCGGTGGATGTGTCGCCGTCTTCCCGGCGGTGCTTTCGAACTCCATCCCCTGGCGGAAGACCTGCGTCCATCTCAGTGGCCTTGCGTTCTTCTTTCATTTGGTCTCCGTCGTTGAGATGCTCGTCCTCGCCCACCGCTGGATGCCGGTTGGTGTTCCCGAGATCGAGTCTCTCCTCGGATTTCTAGTGGCCGGCCTCTTTTTTCTCGTCTGGTGGTTCTACGACGCTATCTCACTCGGCATCTTCGCTCTCCCCGCCACATTTCTTCTGGTCTTTATCCCCGCGCTTGGCCCCGACAACTACCATTTCCCATCGCAGGGCGTGCGCGTCAGTTGGCTCGTGGCGCACATCGTTGCTCTGCTGCTGGCCTACGCAGCGCTGTGTTTCAGTTTGCTCGCGTCTGTGCTCTATCTCATTTCGGAGCGGCGCATCAAAGCCAAGCTCAAGCCCGGGCCAAACGATAAACGCGACTGGCTGCCGGCGCTCGACACGCTTGAGCGCATCGCCCTAGCCACACTCGAATTCGGTTTCCCATGCATGACGGTCGGCCTCATCATCGGCTCCGTCCTGGCGCAGGAGACGTCACTCGGCGCGGCTTACTTCCGCGACCCCAAGGTCATTGCCTCCTTCGTCATGTGGGCGGTTTACGTTGCTCTGCTGCTGGTGCGGCGCAGCGCGGCACTGCGCGGGCGTCGCGCAGCCTATGTTTCCGGTGCAGCTCTTGTCGTCATGATGGCCGTCTGGGCCGCCAATCTCTTCAGTCACGTGCACAGGTTCGGCCTCTAATGGCGATCGTCCTCATTGGCGTGAATCACAAAACGGCGCCCATCGCGCTACGCGAGAAGATCGCCATCGGCCCCGACGAGCTTGCCGAAACCACGCGCTCTCTTGCCGCCACGCCAGGCATCGTCGAGTGCTTGATCGTCTCCACATGCAATCGCGTTGAGCTCCTGACAGTCGTCGAGGGCGACACCGTCTCGGTCACCGCGTTTCTCTCGCGCCGATTCGGTATCGACGCCTCGGTCCTCGCGCCTCACCTCTATGAGTACCGCGACAAGGATGCCGTCAGCCACCTCTTCCGCATGGCCGCGAGCCTCGATTCCATGGTTGTCGGCGAGCCGCAGATTCTCGGCCAGGTCAAAGAGGCCTTCGCGGTGGCCCGCGCCGCCGGGACCATCTCCGCGCAACTCGATCACCTGCTGCGGAGCACTTTCGCCGCCGCAAAAAAAGCGCGCAGTGAAACCGGCATTGGATCCAACTCCGTCTCCATCGCCTCCGTGGCTGTCGATCTCGCGCTCAAAATCTTCGGCTCGCTTGAAGGCCGCACCGTCTTTCTCGTCGGCGCAGGCAAAATGAGCGAGATTGCCGCGCGTCACCTTGTGCAGCAGGGCGCCGGGGCCATCCTCGTCAGCAATCGCACCGCCGAGCGCGCGCGCCGTATGGCCGAGGAGTTTTCCGGCGCCGTTATCCCCGAAGTCATCGAATTCGAGAATCTCTATGAAGCCGCCAGCCGCGCCGACATCGTCATCAGCTCCACCGGTGCGCCGCATCCCATCTTTCGCCCCGAGCACGGGCAGGCATTTCTTCACAAGCGGCGCAACCGGCCCATGTTCTTTATTGACATTGCCGTCCCGCGCGACGTCGATCCGGAGCTGAACAATCTTGACGGCATCTTCGTCTACGACATCGACGACTTGCAGCAGGTCGCGGCCGCGCACATGGAGGAGCGCAGCCTCCAGGCCATTGACGCTGAGGCGATCATCGCCGCCGAAGTCGATCGCTTCCACCAGCGCCAGCGCACCGTCAACGCCGCCCCGGCCATCGTCGCTTTGCAAAAGCGAGCAGAAGAAATTCGCATCGCCGAGATCGAGCGCATTCATTCGCGTCTTGGCACGCTCACCGCCGAGCAACTTGCAGCCGTCGAAGCGCTCACCCGCGGCCTCGTCAACAAACTTCTCCATCCGCCCATGCAAGCCATCAAGCAGGCGGCACGCGAGGGCAACTTCACAAAACTCGATGCGCTCTGCGAGGAGTGGTCCGTCTCAACCGCCGCGCCAGGAGAGATCGCTTCCACCACCGCGATTCCGGTGGGAAGCGAGGAAGTTGCCGCGAGTCCTGGCAGCACTCTGGAGCCGGAAGCTCGCATGAAAGCTGAGAGCACGGCCGCGCGCGAAGCCCGTCGCGAAGCCAGCATCGAGTCGCGCCGATGAAGCTCCGCATCGGCAGTCGCGGATCGCAGCTTGCTCTCTGGCAAGCCAATCACATCGCCGAGCTGGTCCGCGTTCAGGGCCATGAAGCCGAAATCCAGGTCATAAAAACCACCGGCGATCGCCTTCAGGATGTCGCATTCGCCGATGTCGGCTCCAAGGGCATGTTCACAAAAGAGATCGAAGAGGCGCTGGCCGATTGTCGCATCGATCTCGCCGTTCACTCGCTAAAAGATCTGCCGACTGACTTTCCGGCCGGTTTCGCACTCGCAGCTACGCCCGTCCGTGCGGACCCGCGCGATGTCTTCGTCTCCATCAAGTTCCGCAGCCTCGCCGAGCTGCCTCGCCACGCTCGCGTTGGAACCAGTAGTCAGCGCCGCCGCGCTCAGTTGAAGGCTCTGCGAAAAGACGTGGAGGCTGTCGAATTTCGCGGCAATGTCGACACGCGCCTGCGCAAGCTGGCTGAAGGGCAGGTCGACGCGATTCTGCTCGCCGCCGCCGGTCTCGACCGTCTCGGCAAAACCGACTGGGTGCGCGATCGCCTTGATCCGCGGGATTTTTGTCCTGCTCCCGGTCAGGGTGCGCTGGCTATCGAAATTCGCAGCGGCGATGTGGAGACGCTTGCGGCTGTGAACTTTCTCGACCACGCCGACACACGATTCGCAGTCACGGCAGAGCGCGCGGCCTTGGCCGCACTCGGCGGTGGATGCCAGGTTCCCATCGGCATTCACTGCCGGCCGTCGTTTGCCCGGAACGCTTCCAGTGGTGCATGGGTCGAAATCTTTGGAATCGTTGCTTCGCCGGAGACCGGCAAGGTCATCCGCGTGCATATTCACGCACCGCGCGAGAAATCCGATCCTGTTTCCCTGGGACACGAGGCTGCCGAGGTCCTGCTGGATGAGGGAGCCGGTCCAATGCTTGCTGCCGGCCGCACGCCAGCCGGCGGAGCCGCATGATGACCGCGCAGCCGCTGCTCGAAAAGCGCGTCCTCGTCATGCGCGCCGCGCACCAGGCCGGCAAATTGAGTGAGGGGCTTCGTGCCCTCGGTGTCGAGCCGGTCGAAGTAGCGGTCATCGAAATCCGCCCTCCGCTGGACTTTGCCCCGCTCGATCTCGCGCTGCGCTCTCTTTCCAATTACGACTGGCTCGTGCTCACCAGCGCGAACACGGTCCATACGCTCGGTGGCCGCGCCGCGTCGCTTGGCCTCAGCGTTGCCGCTGCACATCACCTCAAAGTAGCTGCGGTGGGCGAAGCCACAGCAGCCGCCGCGCATGATGCAGGCTTGACCGTCGCATTGGTTCCAGAGTCCTATGTGGCCGAAAGCCTCGCGAAGAGCCTCACGGATCAAATTGGCGGCAAGAAAGTTTTGCTGGCCCGCGCATCCGTCGCTCGCGACGTCATTCCCGATGCTCTTCGCGACGCAGGTGCCTACGTCGACGTCGTCGACGCCTACCGTAACGTCATGCCCGAATCCGCGCCCGCACTCCTGCGCGAAGCTCTGCAAAAAGGAATCGCCGCAGCCGCTTTCACCAGCTCATCGACCGTCACGCATCTCGCCGAGGCGGCGCGACAGGCCGGAATCGCATTCCCCTTTGCGGGCGTCGCAGCTATCTCCATCGGCCCCATCACCAGCAAGACCCTGCGCGACCTTGGCTGGGAGCCTGCTGCCGAAGCGACCCAATCCGACGTTCCCGGACTCATTCAGGCCATCGCCTGCACCCTGCGCTCAAATCGCAGCCCGCTCTAGTGTAGTGTCTCATTATTAGAATCATTTATATATCGAGTCTCATCTTATGATGAGGAGGCCTCGATATGCGTTTTGCGCAGCCAGTTGTTCTGAGC
>Ga0208849_1000292_pt1 | contig 48684 bp, 50 predicted proteins | sample NGESurdeep072012_10_FD_184470 | JGI IMG/M metagenome (GOLD analysis project Ga0208849, IMG submission 184470) | Arctic peat soil microbial communities from Barrow, Alaska - NGEE Surface sample 53-3 deep-072012 (SPAdes) | ecosystem: Environmental > Terrestrial > Soil > Wetlands > Peat ... | reverse complement strand
GTGCGAGGCGCGGGTCAGGTACAGCTGGTTCCTGGCTCGAGTCATGGCGACGTAGAGCAGCCGCCGTTCCTCTGCGACCACGTCCTCACGGCCGCGCACAAGCGGTTCCAGGACGGAAGGGGGCAGCTCGAAACGAGGCGACCTGCCCGACTGCGGCAGACGTCCTTCGACCAGCCCGGGCACGAAGACGGCGTCGAACTCGAGCCCTTTGGCCTGGTGGATGGTCATGACGTGGATCGCGTCGTCCGCCGCCTCGACCGGAGCCGGCTCTTCGTCCTCTCCGGACAGGAGGACGAGGTCCAGGTGCTGCATGTAAGCCGTGAGCGACCGATCGACCACGGTTTCACAGAACTCGGCGATCATCTCGGCAAAACGGCTCACGTTCGCGGTGACACGCGCTGCCTCGCCTGCCTCCAGCGTGTCGCCGACTGCTTCGAGGTAGCGGGTGCGGTTCATCAGCTCGAAGAACAGGTCACGCACGTCGAGCCGGGTCGCGGCCGAGGCAAGCTCCTCCAGGAGGCTCGCGAATGGCGCCGCGGGCTTGGAGGCCTTGATGGCGTCGAGGGGCAGCTTTTCACCGCGATCCCTGAGCACGGCCAGCGCTCTCGAAGGATCAAGGCTCAACGGCGGGCGGGTGATCGCTCGGGCGATTGCCACCACGTCGCAGGGGTCACGCAGCACCCGCAGCAGCGCGATGACGTCCCTGATCTCCGCGCGGTCGTGAAAGCCGCGGCCTCCGATCACCACGTGAGGTAGTCCCTGCGCCGCCAGAGCCGACGCGATCGGCCGCGCGATCGCATTGGTCCTGCAGAGCACCGCGATCTCGCGCAGCGCTGTTCCACGTTCAACAAGATCCGCCGCCTGGGTGGCGATGGACGCCGCCTCGGTCATTCCGTCGGGGCAGCTCCACAGCTCGACCTTGGGTCCTGGCTTGGCGGAAGCCAGTTGTTTGGGAAGCCTGCCGGCGTTATTCCCGATCAGCGTGGCGGCGGCAGCCACGATCTGGTGCGAGCTTCGCCGGTTCCGGCCCATGGTCATGGTGCTGGTGTTTGGAAAGCTGGCGACGAACCTTTCCAGGCTGGCCCGGGAAGCCCCTCGAAAGCGGTAGATCGATTGATCGTCGTCGCCGACGACAAACGGCTGGGTCCTCGAGGCGACGAGCTCGACCAGGCGTTCCTGCGCCAGGTTGAGGTCCTGGTACTCGTCGACCAGCACGCTCATGTAGCGAGCGGTGTATGTATCCAGGAGCTTCGGGTTTTCCTCGAGCATCCGGACCGTGAGCAGGAGGAGGTCCTCGAAGTCGAGAAGACGGCGCTTCCTGCATTCTCTTTCGTACGCGCGAAACAACCGGACGCACGCGCGCATCAGCTCGCCACGCTCCGCGTCGTCGGTCGAGGCCGCCCAGGCAGCGAGTCTTCCGATGGGTACGAGCTCCTGCTTCATCCGCTCGAGCATTTGCAGTGCGGGCGCAACCAGGTCGTCCGGGCGCTCGTCGCCCGTCAGGGCGTTGTCGCCCAGCTGCCACATAAGCTCGCGGGCCACAATCCAGCGGTCGGCGCCGGTGAGAATTCGAAAGCCGGCCGGGACCCCCACCGTGCGGCCGTCCGCACGCAACCACCCGAGGGCGATCGAGTGAAACGTCCCCACGGCGGGAGCAGCGGCGCCGATCCGCTCTTCGATCCGCTGGCGCATCTCCGCCGCGGCGCGTTCGGTGAAGGTCATCACGAGGATCGAAGCCGGAGACAATCCGCCGGCGACCAGCCGGCTGAAGCGCTCTGCGATGACCGCCGTCTTACCGGTGCCGGCCCCGGCGACCACGCGGATCGGACCGCCCCCGATGGCGGCGGCCGCGCGCTGTTCGGGTCCTAGGCGGGTGCTCATTGCGCCGGCGTGGAGTGGCCGATTCGGACCCGAAGCGCCCGAACCTTGCGCCCCAGCTCGAGACCGTTCAGCCGGCCGAGAATGGCCTCGGAATCCAGCCGGAGCTGATGGGCCAGCGCCGGGCTGGAGGTGGTGACCACGAGCGTGCCGGAATGGAGCTCGATCTCGTCGCACAGACCGGCCGGCTCCGCCCCGATCACAGCTCGAAATGCCGAGGCCACCTGGGTGCCCATCAGCCTCGCGCCGCCGGGCTGGCGGCGCAACACTCTCGGCAGGATATTGCCCAATTTATCCACAGGCTTCGATCCTGCCTTCGATGACGGTCCAGACCATCGCATTGGCGATGAGCTCGGGAGGGAAAGGGCCAGCCTCGACCGACGTGATGATGACCTGGCCTTCGCCGCCGACCTGCCTCAGGAGGGCGGCCCTGCGTTCGGCGTCGAGCTCGGACAGAACATCGTCCAGCAGGAGTACGGGGCGCTCGCCCGTGCGCCTGGCCACCAGAGCCGCCTCAGCCAGCTTCAGGCTCACCACCGCGGTGCGCTGTTGCCCCTGCGAGCTGTAGGCGCGTGCGTCTTGACCCTCGAGCAGAACGCGCAGGTCGTCGTGATGCGGCCCGACGGTCGTGGACCCCCGCCGGAGGTCTTCCGCCAGCGAGTTATGCACAGCCTCGGACAGATCCTTGGGAGGCCCCTCGTAGCTGATATCCAGGCGCTCGCCACCGGCGATTTCGGCATGGTAACGGGCTGCCTCCGGCTGCAGCTCCAGGACCGCCGCCGATCGGGCCGCCGCCACCTCGCCTCCGAGCCGGATCAGCTCCTGATTCCACACGTCCAGGACGTCTCCGCCCTCCTCGCCCGCGGCGATCCGCTTGAGGAGGCTGTTGCGCTGCTCGAGGACCCGTTTCAGCCCGGCCAGGGCGCGGGCGTAGCCGGGCTCTATTTGGACCAGCATCTGGTTGAGAAACCGGCGTCGCAGCTCGGGTCCGGCCTTGATGAGGCCAAGGTCGTCCGGCCAGAACAGGGTGACCCGGAAGCGGCCGGGTAGATCGAAGGCCCTGCGCCGGACACCGTCGACCTCGATCACTCGCCGCGCCCGGTCGCCTTCCACGGTCAGGGTGATGGCGAGCTCAGCTGTGATCCCTCCGCTTTCGACCTCAGCCTCGATTCTCGCCATCGGCGCGACGGGGCCCACGAGCTCGAGCTCGCGCCGCGCCCGTGGAGAGGACGAGAGGGCAAGCATCGCGACCGCCTCGAGCAAGTTGGTTTTGCCCTGCCCGTTGGCGCCGATGAAGACATTCACCCCTGGCCCAGGGGCGAGGTCCAGCTGGGCGTAGTTACGGTGATTTCTGAGTCGCACCCTGCGGAGTCGCACTCCGCCTTAGGACATCCTCAGGACATCGCGACCCGCACGGGCATGATCACGTACAGGTAGTGCTCCTTGCCCGGCGGTCGAAGGAGCCCGGGGCTCAGGGGGCCGTCGAACAGCAGCTCGACCTCGTCCTCCCCGATGACTCCCAGGGCATCCAGGACGTAGCGGGCGTTGAACGCGATCTGGATGTCGGAGCCATCGACGTCGGCGGCCATCTCCGCCTTGCTGTCCCCAACCTCGTTGGTGGTCGCTGAAAGGATCAGCGCACCGGCCTGCGCCTTGACCCGTATGACGTTCGCGCTGTCACGGGCGAAGAGCGACACGGCGCGGACCGTCTGTGTGAGCTCGCTCGTGGACACCCGGACCTTGGTCGAGCTTTTATTGGGGATAACCTGTGCGTAGTTGGGATACTTTCCGTCGATCAGCCTCGATGTAAGCTCGGAGGTGCCCGCCCGGAAGAAGATCTGGTTGCGGGCCTTCGAGATGATCACCTCGACCTTCCCAGGCTCGCCTTTCAACACCCTCGAAAGCTCGGCGAGGGCCCGGGCCGGGACAATCAGGCTGGCTTCCAGGTCGGCGGGGCCGTTGGCGGCAAGCTTGCGCACCGCAAGCCGGTGACCATCGGTCGCGGCCAGGGTCAGGCTGCCTCCCTGGATCAGGACAAGCACCCCGGTCAGGACGGGCCGGGCTTCGTCTGTCGAGGCCGCCATCTGCGTCTGCTCGACCGCACTGACCAGCTCGTCCAGGGCAACCTCGAGACGGTCGCCCTCGTCGGGCCGCGGACCTGGGGGGAACTCCTCGGCCTCGATGCACTTAATGTGCGTGTCGAAACGCGCGCAACGCAGGCTGAGCGACTGGCTCGCACCGTCTAGCGCCAGCTCGAGGTCCTGGTCTGGCAGGGTCCCGACGAAATCGGTCAGCAGCCTGGCCGGCGCGGTGGTTGCGCCTTCCATCGCCACCTCTGCCGGTACCAGCTTGCGGATGCCGATCTCCAGGTTGGTGGCGGTGAGCGCGAGCCCCTCCGAAGTCGTCTCGATGAGGATGTTGTTCAGGATGGGCAGGGTGGTCCGGCTGGAGATCGCTCGCGAAACCACTTGCAATGCCTGACCCAACACCGACGGCCTGCAGGTGACCTTCATCTGGGCAGCTAATACTTTCGAATTCAAGTCAGTTGTCCCCCGTTGATAGAGATTCTCTTAATTGAACTTATCCGTAGTCCATAACAGTAAGCGCTGTGCGGACTGTGGATGTCGAGATCATTTACAGATCGTCCCGTTTGGTGCAAAAGGTCTGGGTAAAGGTCCGCCGATGAGCTGAGCCCTGTTGAGGGCCTGGGGACGATTTGGCCGCCGGCGGTAATTGGGTGGTACGTCCCCAGGCGGTTCGAACAAACTGTGGAAAGCATCATCACTGCACGTAAAGGCGCTCGCGGATCGCCTGCACCTCGTATCTCAACCGCTCGTCCTCCTTCAGCTCGTTGGCGATCTTTTCAATCGAGTGCAGCGCTGTCGTGTGGTCTCGGCCGCCGAACGCCTTGCCGATCGCCGGCAGGGATGAAGGCGTCTCCTCTCGCACGAGGAACATGGCGACCTGGCGTGGAAAAACGATGTGCTTGTCGCGGCGCTTGCTCTTCATGTCTTCGAGCGTGACGTTGTAGTAGTCGGCGACGAGCGCCTGGATGCGCTCGACGTTGATGGGCTTTCGAGTCCCCGCGGGGATGATGTCTGCCAGCAGCCTGGCCGCCTCCTCTTCATCGACCTGGCGCTGGTGAACCGCGGCGAAGGCCTGGACCCGCGTCAGCGCTCCCTCCAGCTCGCGGATGTTCCGCTGCACCTTGTGCGCGATGAAGTTGAGGACTTCTTCCGGGATCAAGCTGGTGTTCTCGCCGAGCTTGGAGTGGAGGATGGCGAGGCGGGTTTCAAAGTCCGGAGACTGGATGTCGGCGATCAGTCCCCATTCGAACCTCGAACGAAGCCTGTCCTCCAGCGTCGGGATTTCCTTGGGCGGCCGGTCGGACGAGATGACAATCTGCTTGTTGATCTCGTGCAGCGCATTGAATGTATGGAAGAACTCTTCTTTCGTTCGGTCCTTGCCCGCGAGGAACTGAACGTCGTCGATCAGGAGGACGTCCACCGTCCGGTACTTGTGGCGGAACTCGCCCATGCGTGCGGTCGCGATCGAGCTGATCACCTCGTTGGTGAACTGTTCAGATGTCAGGTAGACGACGCGCTTGCGAGGAAAGCGGTCGTGGACCTCATGACCGATCGCATGCATGAGGTGAGTCTTGCCAAGTCCGACGCCTCCATAGAGGAACAGCGGGTTGTAGCTGTCACCTGGTGCCTCGGCAACCGCCTTGGCTGCGGCGTGAGCAAATTGCGAGTTGTGCCCGACGACGAAAGATGAGAATCGGAAGCGGGCATTGAGCTCCGACGGGGGGATGGCCGGCGCGTCCGGTACCGCCTCGACTTGATTGTCGTGCCCGTTCTCGGACACGCGGCCGAAGTCGCCGTCGACACTCGAAAGCGCGGGCCGATGACCCGTCGGCGAAATTACGAAATCAATGTCGACCTCTGATCCGGTGACCGCTTGAAGGGTTTCCTGGATCAGGCCGGAGAACCGATCTTCGAGCCAGTCTTTGGCAAGCTTGCTTGGTACGCCGATCCGAAATGTACCGCCGTCGGCTGAAACCACCGATGTGTTTTTCAGCCACATGTCATAGGTCCGCTTGGCAAGCTGAAAGCGCAGCTCCTCCTGAACCTGTGACCAGATCTGGTCTTGATTCACCTCATATCTCCTTGTCCGGAGGCGCTGCTCTGGGCGTGGAAGGCGATGCTGGCCCCTGGGGACGACCGGTCATCCTGCTCTGCAAATGCTGTGGAAAACCTGGGCCCAACTCCTCTTTCGACCTTTCCGCGTCTTCGCTCACGCGAGGACCTTGCAAATCGCGCTCTGCGCGACAGCAGGTTCAACCCGAAGCTCCCTGACCATGAGCTCCGCCTCCTTGGTGCCTGTGGAAAAGAGCGGACGGGATTTCCACAGGGTGGCGCTGCCCAGCCGGTTGAAATCCACTATCCGGTCGATCCCGAAATCAGGAAGCGATGCTATACGCTTATTGCGTTCTCAAGTACAACGATTAGTGGGACCGATTGGCGCAATCTGTACTGGGTCGATACCCGAACCCTTAACCTGGCTGCTTCCGGGCGGGGAGTGTAGCAAAGCCCTGTGGACATCGCAAGGCACGGAACCCACGGATAAAGTGATATAAGCGCTATCAAGATCGCCCAGGCTCCCCTCCGGTACACTACCGCGGTTCTCGCCCGTTCTTGACTCCTGCAGGGGGCCACCATCAAGCGAACCTTCCAACCCAAGAAGCGTTATCGCCGTCGCGTGCACGGCTTCCTGCGCCGGATGAGCGCCAGGGGCGGGGTGCGTGTCGTGCAGAACCGCCGACGCAAGGGTCGCCAGCGGCTTTCCGCCTAGGCGGCGGTGAAGCGGCGCATCCGGCTGCGCCGGCACGGCGATTTCCAGGCCGCGATCAGCGGCAAGCGGTTTTACAGCGGTCGCGCCCTCGTCGCGTTTGCCGTGCCGAGCCGGCAGGACCAGAGCCGGGTCGGCGTCACGGTCAGCCGGACGGTGAAGCGAGCGGTCGATCGCAACCGGGCTCGCCGCCGTCTGCGCGAGCTGGCTCGCGTGAGTTTGCTGGGCGTTGATTCGCCGCTGACCGGCCTGGGAATACGATATGACGTGGTTCTGATCGCCCGTCCCGCGGCCCTGGAACTTGCTTTTGCCGAGCTCGTGGCTGAGGCTGAGGAGGCCGCGCTCAGGCTGTCGAAGCTCAACGCATGACCAGGCTTTTTCTGTCCCTGATTCGTGGTTACCAGATGTCGTTTTCCAAGCTCCTTCCGCCTTCCTGCCGCTACTACCCGTCCTGCTCCCACTACACGTACGAGGCGATTGAGAGGTATGGCTGGCTGCGCGGCGGCTGGATGGGGGCGGCGCGGATTGCCCGGTGCCATCCATTCGCCAAGGGCGGCTACGATCCTGTCCCCTGATCCGACCGTCCACCTGTCACCGGAGAAATCAAGCTGAGCGATCTCATCAAAAGCATCGGCGGCTTTCTGTCGCCGATCCGCAACGTGTGGCTGGCCGTCGTCGAACAGCCTCTTTCGCACTTTTTGAACTATCTGTACGCGCACCTGCAGGGGGTTCCGATTGTCGAGTCGATCGGCGCATATGGCGTGGCCATCATCGTCCTCACGATCGTGATCCGGCTGATCCTGTCACCCCTTCAGCAGTTCCAGCTCGTGACCCAGCGCAAGACGATGGTCGAGCAGAGAAAGCTCGCCCCGCAGGTTGCCGAGCTTCGAAAGAAGTACAAGAAAGACCCCACGAAACTCAACGCCGAGATGATGAAGCTCTACAAGGAGCACGGGGTCAACCCGCTCGGCGGTCTCGTCGGCTGCCTCCCGTTGGTGATCCAGCTGCCGATCCTGACGGCGTTGTATTACGTCTTCCAGGGTTTCGCCAAGGCCGGCCATCCGCCGCAGCCGTTCCTGTTCGTGTCGAACCTGAACGACAACCCCAACCACCATCTTCTGTTGGCGGGCCTGCCCATCCCGCTGCTCGCTTACCTGATCTTTCCGCTGCTCGCGGCGCTCACGACTCTGATTCAGTCGCGGATGCTGCAGATGCCGCCGGCTCCCAACCCGACGGAGCAGGAGCAGCAGACCCAGCAGATGCAGCGAACGATGGTGTGGCTCTCGCCGCTGATGATCGGGTACTTCGCCCTGAACGTCCCGGCGGGCCTGGGACTCTACTGGTTTGTGGGCAACTGCGTCAGTATCATTCAGCAGAGCTTCGTGGTCGGCTGGGGAAACGTGCTGCCGGCGCGGTTCAGGCGGACCGTGTCCGGGGGATCTGATGCGAAGGGCGGGAAGCCGCCGCCGCCGAAGAAGGGACCTGACAGCGGTCCGAAGAATGGGCCGAGGAATGGTTCCAGACCCAAAAGACCCAAAAGGTAGCTGGCAGAAATGAGGGCAAGAGGTGAGTTGCGATGAGCTCCGCTGAAGGGCGCGGCCGCACCGTCGATGAAGCGGTCGACGCGGCACTGATCGAGCTGAAAGAGAGCCGCCGGAATGTCGACATCAAGGTCATCAGCGAGACTCAGGAGGAAGCTGTGGTCGAGGTGACCGTGATCGACGACGCAGCCGAGACTGCGACCGGGTCTGCGCCGGCGCCGGCCAACGGAAAGGCAGAGGTTGCGCGCGGCCTCGTCGAAGGCCTCTTGAAGCACATGGGCGTGCGCGCCCAGGTGACCGTGCGGCCGAGCAGCGAGCCGATCACCCTCGACATAAGCGGGCGCGACCTGGGTGCGTTGATCGGGTGGCGAGGCGAGACGCTGCGGGCATTGCAGTCGGTGACGAACGTGATGGTCGGCCGGCATCTTGCGGAAGGCGAGCGGATCATCGTCGACGTTGAGCGCTACCGGCAGCGCCGGGAGCACACGGTGCGCGAGATTGCGATGCGTGCGGCACGTCAGGTGAAAATGACGGGCGACGCTATCACGCTCGACGCGATGCAGCCGTTCGAACGCCGTGCGATCCACCTTGCGCTCGAGGGCGACCCCGACGTGACGAGTGGGAGTATCGGCGAAGAGCCGGAGCGGCGCGTGGTCGTCGGTCCGCGCAAGCCTGCGGCTGAGTAACGAGGTCGATGGCGGGCCGGGCCGCGGCCGAGCGGATCCGGAAAGCGGTCGCGCTGGTCAACTCGGTTGCGGATGGCGCCGGCGACGAGGACATCACACCGACCGAGATCGCGGAAGCGATTCGCGACTGCCTCGAGGTGGGCGAGGTCGACCAGGTGGCCAACGTCCGGCGCTACCTCGGCGAAGCCCTTGACGCGGTGTCGGATGGGATGCCCGCCGACTTCGTTGCGATGACTCTCTACGCGGCGCTCGGGGCGCTTCGAGAAGGAGGCCCGGCCGCCTAGCGCTCGACGGAAGGACCCCTCGTGCCCGGTCCTATACTGGCGCTCCCATGGCCTCTCCTCATCAAGTCCACGTGCTTTCAGGAGGGGCGAAGCTCGTAACGGCCGCGATGCCTGAGCGCCTCTCGTCGAGCGTCGTGATCATGGTCGGCGGAGGGTCTCGACTGGAGGGCGACCGCCTCGCCGGGGCTTCCCATTTCATCGAACATCTTTATTTCAAGGGCACCCAGAGGCGGCCATCGTCGAAGGAGATCGCCGACGCGATCGAGGGCATCGGCGGTTTCATCAATGCATCGACCGATAAGGAGCTGACGGCCTACTGGACGCGCGTACCCTCGGAATACACGGACCTCGGACTCGACGTTCTGTTCGACATCGTGTCCAACTCAAAGCTCGATCCGGGAGACATTGAACGCGAACGTGCCGTGATCCTGGAAGAGTTGAAGATGTACCAGGACCAACCGCAGGACCACGTTCAGAACCTGTTCGAGGAGCTCATGTGGCCAGGCCATCCGTTGGGTCGCGACATCGCGGGGACGCTGGAGTCGGTGAGCCGTCTCACACGCGACGACATCCTCGAGTATGCCGATGCGCACTACCGGCTTCCGAATGTCGTGATCGGAGCGGCTGGCGCGCTGGATGAGGCCGCGGTCCTTGACTTCGTGCGGCCGCGGTTGACCCTACCTCACGACCTGAATGGCGTTGCACCAGCCGTTGCACCTGGTCCGCTCGCCACACCGCAGGTCATCGTTAGGCGGCAGCGCACCGAGCAAGCCCACATCTGCCTTGGAGTGCGGGCTTACGGCTATCTGCATACCGACCGCTACACGATCGACCTGTTCAACACCGTGCTGGGGGAGGGCATGAGCTCTCGGCTCTTTTTGAACATTCGCGAGCGTCTTGGCATCGCTTACGACGTTCACAGCTTCATGCAAAAGCACCGCGACACCGGCTACGTGGCGGTCTATCTCGGCGTCGATCCGAAGAAGGCCGTGGGGGCGGTCAACGCGGTGATGGGTGAGCTGAGGCGGTTCTCAGACGAGGAGGTCCTACCGGACGAGCTCGAGCGAGCGAAGGAGTTCACCAAGGGACGCCTGCGCCTCGAGCTCGAAACGACCAACGGGGTCGCATTCTGGCTCACGTACCAGGAGCTCTTGCTTGGCGAGATCAAGACGCTCGAGGAAGAGCTCGCACTCGTGGACGCGGTGACCGCCGCGGACATCAAGCGAGTTGCCGGCGAGATCCTGCGTGGACCGCTTCAGATGGCGGTCATCGGACCGTTTCCGAGCGACGCCGCCTTCAGGTCGGCGATGCAGGCCTAGCCACGGCGCTTGGCGTCAACCGGCGAATGCGGTCGACGTTTCGAGAAAGGGTTCCTGCGCGTAGATGTTGCCGAAATGATCCAGCGGCCAGATGCGAAACCATGCGCGGCCATCGATTCGATCGCGACTGATCGGGCCGAAGATGCGTGAATCCTGCGAGCGGTTGCGGTTGTCGCCCATGACGAAGTATTCGTTCGCGGGAATTACCGCGCCGTCCCCAACGCTCCAGGGGGCGGGGTTGTTGAGCGTTGTCCACGCCTCCGGCAGGTACGGCTCGTCCAGCTTGTGCCCGTTGATGTAGACGATTCCGTCGCGGATGAGAAGCCGCTCTCCTGGAAGCGCGATCACCCGCTTGATGAAGTCCGTGGAGTTGCTTGTGGGCGGGCGCAGGATGATGATGTCGCCGCGCTGCGGCGGGTGCAGCCGGTAGTCGATCTTGTTCGCGATCAGGTAGTCGTTGTCGTCCAGCGTCGCGTACATGGAGAGTCCCTCCACGTGCACCGCCTGGACTGCGAAGCTGATGGCGAAGTACAGGATGATCGCCAGCACGGCGACCTCGGCGACTTCGCGCAGCAGCGACGAAGCGCCGGAACTCGCGGCTGGCGCGGGTTGGGCCGCGCGCGGTTGTGAAACGGCCATCAGTTTTAGGAGAGGAGCTTAGCGCAGACCCGTTCAAGCTCTTCGCGGCTCGAGTAGCGGAGCTCGATCTTTCCACGATTGAGGCTGCCGGTCAGCTTCATCGGCAAGCCGAGCTTCGACTCGACATCGGCCGCGATTGCACGCAGCTCCGCGGTGGAGTCGCTGCGCACCTTCCGGCGCGGACGGTAGGTCCTGACCCAGTTCTCGGCCTGGCGGACCGAAAGGTGACGCGCGATGACGACCTTCAGGCCGTGCTCCTGCGCCGTCTGGGCCTCCAGCGCGACCAGGGCGCGAGCGTGTCCGGCGCTGATGACGCCTGCCGCGACGGCGGATTGGACGGCTGCGCAGCCGGCGAGGAGACGCAGCGATTGCGTCACCGACACGCGATGCTTCCCGATCCGCTGCGCGACCTCCTCATGCGTAAGGCCGAACTCTTCGGTCAGGCGGCGCAGGCCCCGCGCCTCCTCGATGGGATCGAGGTCCGCCCGCTGCAGGTTCTCGATGAGCCCTAGCACAAGCTGTTCGTCATTGCCGGCGTCGCTGCGCACGACCGCGGGCAGCGCGGCCAGGCCTGCGAGCCTTGCCGCTCGCCATCTGCGCTCGCCGGCGATCAGCTCATAGCCGTCGGTGAGCTTTCGCACGAGTACCGGCTGGAGCACGCCGTGCAGCCGGATCGATTCGGCCAGCTCGCCAAGTGGCTCCGCGTCGAAGCGCGTGCGCACCTGCTGGTGCGACGGTCGAATCTGGTCGACGGCGATCATCTGCGGCACGAGGGCTTCGCCCTCGCGCGACATCGGGATCAAGGCCTCGAGTCCGCGACCGAGACCGCGCAGGCGTGGTTGGCTCATCGTTCCAGCAGCTCCTTCGCGAGGGCGCGGTATGCGATCGCGCCTCGACATGTGGGGTCGTATTCGATCACCGATTTGCCATGGCTTGGCGCCTCGCTGATTCGTACGTTGCGGGGGATCAGCGTTTGGAGAACCTCGTGCGGATACGAACGCCGCACCGATTCGAGGACATCCCACGACAGTGTTGTGCGCGCGTCAAATTGCGTCATGACGATGCCCGCGATCACCAGCTTTGGGTTGAGACGCGAGCGCACCAGCTGATGTGTGTACAGGAGGTGTCGCAGGCCCTCCAGCGCGAAGTATTCGCACTGCGTCGGGATCAGCATGCTCGTGGCCGCAGTGAGTGCGTTGAGGGTGAGCAGGCCTAGGGACGGCGGGCAGTCGATGATCACGCACTCGACACCGGGTTGAGGAGTAGAGAGCGCTTTACGGAGCAGCATCTCGCGGGCATTGAGCGAGGCGAGCTCGATTTCAGCCCCGGCCAGGTCGATGTGCGAGGGAACCAGCTCCAGCCCGCTCGCGCCGGTCGGCAGCGCCACCTGCTGCACGTCGGCTTCGCCGGTCAAGAGGTGATAGATGTTGAGCCGGGCCCGCGTGGGGTCCAGGCCGAGTCCGGAGGTCGAGTTCGCCTGCGGATCGAGATCGACCAACAGCGTTCGGTGGCCGAGCTCTGCCAGCGCCGCCCCCAGGTTGATGGCCGTGGTCGTCTTGCCGACGCCGCCTTTCTGGTTGACCACTGCGATGATGGGTGGGGTGGTGGTCGCCAACATCTTGGGGTTGGTGCGCTCCATAGATCCAATATCTGGTGGCATACTCGGGATTCTAGTTCAGATTACTGCGGGCGGCGAGCCAGGTTGTCAAGGTCGCCCTCCGCGACCTCCGCCTGCCGGCGCCGAACCGCCCAGATACCGTACGCCGAGGCCGCAATCAAGATCAATTCGACTCCAGCCGCGAGGTAGAGGCTCGAATCCGCGATTCCGACGGCTACCAGCAGGTTGTAGGCGGCATGGCTCATCGCGGAGGTCGTGGTATTCGTGAACTTTCGAATCGAGCCCAGGCCGAGCGCGATCACGAATACACCCAACGTGTCGAACGACAAACCGTACTGAGCATGGAACGATGCGAACAGAAGGGCCGTTGCGATCAGTCCGATCCGCGGCTGCAGCGCGCCTCTGAAGAGAATCTCCTCGCCAATCGCCGGCGCCAGGGCGATGGCCGCAATGCCCACCGGCGCGCTGACGAGCCCTCCGAAAAGCTGATTGGTGTTCGAGCTCACCTGGCGGTAGATGTCCGGCGTCAGGATCCGGCTCAGGTCGTCCATGGCCAGGCCGAAAGCAAAGAAAACCCCGGCTGCCCCAAGGGCCAGGGCCACGTGCCACCAGGCAGGCCGGACAAGGCCCAGTCTCGCCGCGGTCTGGGATGCGTTGCGGCGCATGAAGATGCCTACCCCAGCGGCCGCAAGGATGAGCAGCCCCGCCTCCTGCGCGATCAGGTCGCCGACGCCGACTGCCGACTGAGACGAGACCGCCAGGCTCGTGAACAGGATCGTCGAGACCTGAGTGCCAAAAAAGATGACGGCCAGCACGAGTGCGAAGGCGTGGACCGGGTTGTCGGGGTCGAGCGGCACGAATCGCGCGACGGGTTCGCGGACAGGTTTGGAAGCCAGCGCGGCGGCGATCGACGCTGTAGCCATGAAACCCACGTCGAGCGGGAGGCGGCTCTGACCGCCCTGACCCGCGGTGAGCGTGCCGGCGCCGGCCACGTCCAGGGCGCCGATGAGAAACGTGATCCCGGCGCTGAACCCAGCGAGGATCGCGATCACGTGATGCGCCCAACTGCGGCCGACGGCAGCGTTGGCCGTAACGATGAGTGGCAGCGGCAGCAGAACCGTCGCGGCAGTCGTTGCCGCGTCCAGGACGATGTGGGCGCTCAGCCCGACTTGGAACCTTGCGTAGGCAGAGGCCTGGAAGGAGGTGGCGGCGGCGCTCCATCCTCGGGTGCCGGCGCAATGTCGATCAGCGGCCGGATCAGCTCGATCGGGAACGGAAGCAGGATCGTGGTGTTCTTCTCGGATCCGATCTCCACCATGGTTTGAAGGAAACGCAGCTGGAGGGCGCCCTTTTGTGAAGAGATCACCTGTGCTGCGTTGGCCAGCGTCTGCGAAGCCTGGAACTCACCGTCGGCGTTGATGATCTTGGCGCGCTTCTCGCGCTCCGCCTCGGCCTGCTTCGCCATCGCGCGCTGCATCGTGCTCGGCAGCTCGACGTCCTTGATCTCGACCACGGCGACCTTGATGCCCCATGGCTCGGTCTGCTCGTCGATGATCTTCTGAAGATTCTGGTTGATCTTTTCCCGATTGGCCAGCAGCTCATCGAGGGTCGCCTGCCCAAGCGCTGCTCTCAAGGTGGTCTGCGCGATCTGAGAGGTCGCGTTGATGTAGTTGAGGACCTGGGTCACGGCTTTGCGCGCGTCGATGACCTGGAAGTAGATGACCGCGTTGACCTTGGCGGTGACGTTGTCGTTCGTGATGACTTCTTGGGGAGGCACCTCGAGTGTGATGACGCGAAGGTCGATCTTGACCAGGCGATCGACGCCGAACGGGATGATGAAGAACAGCCCGGGGCCTCTGAGCGCGATGAGCCGGCCCAGCCGGAACACCACGCCGCGCTCATATTCATTTGCGATCCGAAGGCTGGAGAAGGCGACGATCACGGCCAGCACGAGGATCACCGCGATGACGGTGAGAACTCCGATATCCACTAGCTCTTCTCCTTAATCGCCACGTTCATCCCGACACTCGCGCCCGGGACCACTTTCAACTGAAAACCATCGCGACCGACCACGCGCACGGGCGCTCCCACGTGGATCGGTTCAGGCGTTGCGACGGCTTTCCACAATGCGCCTGAGACAAACACTAGACCTTCCGGAGCGAGCTCTTCGCGCGCTTCCCCGAGGGCCCCGACCATCCTTTCCACCCCGACGAACGGAGGCGCGCGCCGCGCGTTCCAGATCTTGCGCACGAACACGATGAAGAATCCGAGGGTCACCACGGCGGTGCCCACCGCGACGACCGGGTTGACGCCGAGCCCGATGGGCCCGGTGTTGACGAGGAAAGCCATGCCGAGCACTAGCGCGAACGCGCCGCCGGTGCTCAGGATGCCGTGCGTGTTGGCCTTGAGATCCGCAATGAACAGGAGCAGCGCGAGCAGCATCATCAAAGCGCCGGCGATGTTGACCGGCAGGTTGGCGAGCGAGACGATGGCGAGGATCGCCGCCACCCCACCCACGACCCCGGGAAGGATCGCTCCGGGATTGGACAGCTCGGTGATGATCCCGTATCCCGCGACGATGATCAGGAGTGCGGCGATGGTCGGATCGATCAAAGCGTTGAGGAAGACCTGCCAGAACGGCATTGGCATGTCGTCGATGAACGCGCCGGCCGTATGCAGGACGAGAGTCCCGCTGGGCCTGGAGACCGAACGCCCGTCGATCATGTTCATCAGTGCCACCGGATCGGAGCCCTCGAGGTCTGCGACGTGGAGCCTGACGGCGTCTTCCGCATTGATGTTGACGCTGTTGCGCACCGCCTGCTCGGCCCAGTCGGCGTTACGTCCGTGCATCGTCGCGAGATTGCGAACTCGCGTGACAGCGTCATTCAGGACTTTGGCGCCGAGATCACCTGTGAGGTTTGCCCCTGAGGCATCGATCGGATGCGCCGACCCGATGTTCGTCCCGGGCGCCATGGCCAGCACGTCGGCCGCCTGCGAAACGAACAGCCCGGCCGACGCGGCCCGAGCTCCGCTTGGGTAGACGTAGGCGACGACCGGCACCTTTGAGTTGAGAAGGCTGGTGACGATGTCGTCCATCGAGGTGGAGATTCCGCCCGGCGTGTTGATCACCACCAGCAAGGCGTCGGCGTGATCCGCCTCGGCTCGGCTGACCGCACCCTCCATGTAGGCGGCCATGATCGTGTTGATGTCGCCGACGAGGTCGGCGCGCTCGACGTGGGGGGTGGCCGCAGCCGCGTTCGCGGGGAGCAGGACGACCAGGGCGAACAGCACAAACGCGAACGTCAGCGCCGACCGCATCCGCATGCCTCCGAGTATGGCGATCCTCTCGGCGGGATGCCTATGTAAAACGTGGAACATTGCCTAGGGGCCGGGACCGGGGCGGGTTCCGGCACGTCGTAAAATCCCAGTCATGGGGGTAAGCCCGAATCAGCACGACAAGGCTCCACGCCCCAGGACCGTCGACAGCGATGCAGAGACCATGCGCGACCTCCTGCGGCTGGTCGAGGCGACCCCGCCGCTCAGCGACGGTGAGCAGGAACGACTTCTCGAGCGATCCGCGCTTGGCGACAAAGCCAGTCAGGAACGGCTCGTGGCCGTGAATCTCGACGTGGTGATCCGGCTGGCGGCCGACCAAGACGCGCAAGGCCTGTCGATGCCCGACCTGGTCCAGGAGGGATCGATCGGACTGGTCGAGGCCGTCCGCACTTTCACCGGCCGTGGGCAGGGCGACTTTGCAGCGTTTGCGGAGCGGTGCATCGGCGCGCAGATGCGCCAGGCCATCGCGGTCGAGGCGGTCGGCGTGCGCGATGCCGAGCTGCTCATTGCGGCGGCCACCGATTACGAGCACACCCAGATGGTCATGCGCCGGGAGCTCCACCGGGAGACGACCGACGGCGAGCTGGCCGAAAAGCTCGAATGGACGGTCGAGCGGACCCGCTACGTGGCCAGCGTGGTAGCCGACGCGAGGAAGCGCCACGACGAAGAGATGCTCGAGTTCATCGATCCCGCCGCGATCGACTTCGATAACGACGAGCGCGTTGATTTTGGCAGCTAGCGCGCCACACCGAACACCTCTCTACGATCGCCATGTAGCGCTCGGAGGCCGCATGGTCGACTTCGGAGGCTGGGAGCTTCCACAGCAGTACACGTCGATTCGCGACGAGCACCTCGCCGTCCGCAAGGCCGCGGGCCTCTTCGACATCTCGCATATGGGCCGGCTGGTGGTCGAGGGCGCCGGCGCCGAGTCGTACCTGCAGGGCCTCCTCACCAACGACCTCGCTGCGCTCGCTCCGGGTCACGCGATCTACACGCTCATGTGCAAGGAAGACGGCGGCGCGATCGATGACCTGGTCGTCTATCGCGAGGCGGCCGACCGGTTCCTCGTCGTGGTCAACGCGGCCAATCGCGAGAAAGACACCGCCTGGATGCGAAGGCACATGCCGGCTGGCGTGTCGATGAACGACCACACCGAGGATATGAGCCTCATCGCTTTCCAGGGCCCTCGGGCTCACGCACTCCTGCCGCGCGGCTCGTCAACCACCGATGACATCGCGTATTTCGCGTTTCGCCCCGGCAAGATCGTGGGCGTTGCCGCGCTCATTTCGCGAACCGGCTACACGGGAGAGGACGGCTTCGAACTCTTCATCGAGTCAGGACGTGTAGGCGAGGTGTGGGACGCCATCCTCTCGCACGGGAAAGCGGAGGGCGTCCTTCCGGCGGGCCTCGGGGCGCGGGATGCGACTCGCCTCGAAGCCGCTTTGCGGCTTTACGGAAACGACATGGACGAGACGGTCAATCCATATGAAGCGGGCCTCGGCTGGACCGTGAAGCTCGGCAAAGGTGACTTCATCGGCCGCGACGCGCTCGCCAAGGTGAAAGAGAGCGGGCCTCGGCGCAACCTCATCGGCCTCCAGACCGCGCCCGGGGACATTCCGCGCCACGGTGCAGCTGTGAGCAACGCCGGCCGCCGCGCCGGCGTGGTCACGAGCGGCACGCACTCCTTCTTCCTCGGTCACCCCATCGCGCTCGCTTTGATGGAAGGCCCATCATTGCGGGTCGGAGAGAAGGTCACAGTCGAAGTTCGAGGCCGCGAAGCCCAGGCTGAGGTGGTGAAGCTTCCTTTCTATCGGGGTTCGGCGCGATCCGCGGTCGCTCCGGCCAAGTCCTGACCGGCCGCCGCAAACAGCGAGGAGAAGGAGTGTCCGATGGCTGAGCGCCGCTACACCAAGACACATGAATGGGTCATCGTCGACGGCAAGACCGTCACGGTGGGGATCACCGACTTCGCGCAGTCGCAGCTGGGCGACGTCGTTTTTCTCGAGCTGCCGAGCCCCGGCCGGAAGCTCGCGGTGCGCGAAAGCTTCGGAGTGGTGGAATCGGTGAAGGCCGCCAGTGACCTGTACTCGCCGGTCGCCGGACGAGTGACCGCGGTCAACGAAAAGCTGACCGCAAAACCGGAGCTCATCAACTCGGATCCCTACGGCGACGGATGGATCATGAAGGTGGAGCTCACGGGCGACCTGCCCGCCGATCTGCTGGACGAGGCGGAGTACAAGAAGGTGGCGGAGGCCGGGGCGTCCTAGGTGCCCTACCTGGTCCATTCCGATGAGGACCGTGCGTCGATGCTGGCGGCAATCGGCGTTCAATCGATGGACGATCTGCTGGTCGACATCCCGGAATCGCTGCGGATCGCTGCCCTCGAGCTTCCCGCCGGGCTCTCGGAGCACGAGACGATGTCCCAGATCACGTCGCTCGCGGCTCGCAATCGGGTTTTCCCCGACCGTTTGACCTTTCGCGGCGGCGGCGTTTACCGGCGCTTCATCCCCGCAGCCGTCGCCGCGGTGACCTCGAAGCCCGAGTTCTACACCGCGTATACCCCGTACCAGCCCGAGGCGAGCCAGGGCACCCTGCAGGCGATCTTCGAATTTCAAACGTTGATCGCGGAGCTGACCGCGCTCGACGTGGCCAACTCATCGCTTTACGACGGCGCGACCGCGGTCGCGGAAGCCGCGATGATGGCGCACGTCCACACGGGCCGCAACGAGGTCGTGGTTTCGGGTTACCTGCACCCTGAGTACTTGGAGGTGCTTCGTGCCTTCAGCGATGGCCGTGGCATCAAGGTGCGCAAGGGAACCGAGCCCGGACCGAAGACCGCGGCGGTGATCTTCCAGCAGCCGGACTTCCTCGGCCTCCTGGTCGACGCCAGGACGCTCACCGAGGGCGCCCACGCTGCAGGCGCCCTGGCGATCGCGTGCGTGGACCCGATCAGCCTCGCCATCCTGGCGCCGCCGGGCCAGTACGGAGCGGACATTGCCGTAGGGGAGGGCCAGCAGCTGGGATTGAGCCCGAGCTATGGCGGACCCCATGTCGGTTTCATCGCCTGCCGGCGCGAGCTTGTGAGGCGCCTTCCCGGACGGTTGATCGGCAGCGCCTATGACGCCCAGGGTCGCCGGGGATTTGTGCTGGCGCTCGCCGCGCGGGAGCAGCACATCCGCCGCGAGAAGGCGACCTCCAACATCTGCACCAACCACTCGCTCTGCGCGCTGGCGGCGAGCGTTTACCTGACCTACATGGGGCCCGACGGCCTGCACCAGGTGGCCGAGGTCGGCTTCAAGCGTGCCCACGCCCTGGCCGAAAGGCTCGGTGCGCTACCGGGCTGGGAGCCGGCATTCCCGGAGCGGCAGTTTCTGAACGAGTTCCCAATGCGCGTCCCGAAAGGGCCGGCGGTGCTCCGCAAGCTCGCCCGCAAGGGAATCCTGGGGCCGCTCGACGTGCACCGGTGGTTCCGCGAGCTGAAAGGAGTTCTCACGTTCACCTGCACCGAGGTGAACGATCCCCGCGCTCTCGACGAGCTCGTTGCGGCCCTGGAATCATGACCGAGCCCCTGAGCTTCGAAAAGAGCCGGCGGAGCGCCTCGCCGCCCCGTCTTCCCGATGCTGACGTGACCGCGCCGGAGCCTTCGCAGATCCTGGCTGCGGACCAGCTGCGGACCAACCCGCCCGAGCTCCCACGGCTCAGCGAGCCCGAGATCATGAGGCACTACAGCCGCCTGGCTTCGCTGAACTATTCGATCAGCGAGCAGTTCTATCCGCTGGGCAGCTGCACCATGAAATACAACCCGGTCGTGAACGAGATCGCCGCCGCGCTGCCGGGTTTTGCGGGCCTGCACCCATACCAGGACGAGGACACCGTTCAGGGCGCCCTCGACCTGATGTGGCGGCTGGAACATGCCCTCTGTGCCGTGGTCGGGGTGGAAAGGGTGACGCTGCAGCCGGCGGCCGGCGCCCATGGCGAATGGACTGCGCTCCGGATGATCCAGGCCTACCACCACTCTCGTGGTGACGCACGCTCCGAGGTCCTCGTGCCCGATTCGGCGCACGGCACCAACCCGGCGAGCGCCGCGCTCAGCGGGTTCCACGTCGTGGAGGTGAAGTCGGGTCCCGACGGGCGGATCAGCCTCGCCGATCTGGAATCGAAGCTGTCTCCGCGGGTCGCAGCCCTCATGCTGACTAACCCCAACACGTTGGGGCTGTTCGAGCGGCAGATACTGGAAATTGCGGAAATGGTGCATGCCACGGGCGCAATGCTCTACTACGACGGGGCCAACTTGAATGCGTTCATGGGCATCTGCCGGCCTGGTGACATGGGATTTGACGCGGTCCACATGAACCTGCACAAGACGTTCACCACCCCGCACGGCGGCGGTGGCCCGGGCGCCGGTCCTGTGGGCGTCAAAGCCGACCTGGTGCCTTTCCTTCCCACCCCGACCGTGGAGCGCACCAACGGCCATCTCAAGCTGGACTTCAAGCGCCCCAGGTCGATCGGGCGCGTGCGCAGCTTCTACGGCAACTTCGGCATGCTCGTCCGGGCGTATGCCTACATCGTGGCCATGGGCGGTGACGGCCTTACCCAGGCTTCGCGCGACGCCGTGCTTTCGGCCAACTACCTTCGCAAGCAGGTCGAGGGCGAGCTCGAGCTGCCCCACGACGGGCCGTGCATGCACGAGTTCGTGGCGAGCGCGCACAACCTCGCCGGAGAGGGCGTGCGGGCGCTTGACGTCGCCAAGGCTCTGCTGGAGCGGGATTTCTACGCCCCGACCGTGTATTTCCCGCTGGTGGTGCCGGAGGCGATCATGGTCGAACCCACCGAGACCGAGAGCAAGGCGACCCTGGACGCGTTTGCCGCCGCCATCAAAGAGATCGTCGCGGAGGCGAAGTCCAACCCACAGGCGCTCCACGAAGCACCTAGAAACCTGCCTGTCGGGCGCCTCGACGAGGTCGCCGCGGCGCGCCGGATCAACGCGTATCTCCAGGGTCAGAGCGAGGATCCGGTGCTGCGCTGGAAATCAGCCCAAACATAAGGCCTGTTAAGAGCCTGGCCGAGGGCCATTTCGAACTCGAAATCGGGTAAAATTAAGCACCTGAACCTCTGCCCAGTTGATCCCTACGAGTTCTCCGCGCTGGGAGGGCCTTCTTACCGGTGATGGCGGCCAAAAACCCCTCCCCGGAGAGAGCTGTGCCGGGCGCGCGCAGAGCGCACTCTGCGGTCGGCAGGCCGTACCCCTTAGGCGCGGACGTCGCATACACCGCCGAGCAGATCCAGGTCCTCGAGGGCCGGGAGCATGTCCGGCGGCGTCCGAGCATGTACATCGGGTCCACCTCCTCGACGGGTCTCCACCACTTGGTCTACGAGGTGGTCGACAACGCGGTGGACGAGGCCCTGGCGGGCTATGCGACTGAGATCACCGTCACCCTCTACGCCGACGGCAGCGTCCAGGTCGAGGACAACGGCCGCGGCATCCCGGTCGACATCCACAAGAAAGAAGGGGTCTCGGCCCTTGAGCTGGTGCTGACGCGCCTGAACGCCGGCGGCAAGTTCGGCGGCGGCGGCTACAAGGTGTCGTCGGGCCTGCACGGCGTAGGCGTTTCGGCGGTCAACTTCCTCAGCGAGAAGCTCCAGGTCTGGGTCCACCGAGGCGCCAAGGTCCACTACATGGAGTTCGAGCGCGGCGTGCCGAAGGGCTCGGTGAAGGTCGTCGGCAAGACCGACCACACCGGGGCCATCGTGCGATTCTGGCCGGACCCTCAGATCTTTCCCGACACCAAGTTCGACCGCGAGGTCATCCAGCACCGGCTGCGCGAGATGGCCTACCTGAACAAGCGCCTGGAGATCGCGCTCGCCGACGAGAGTCTCGGCCTCACCAACACCTTCTACTTCGAAGGTGGAATCGTCTCCTTCGTGCGCGCCCTCAACCGAGACAAACAGGTGGTCAATCACATTCCTTTCTATGTCGATCGCGAGGTCGAAGGTACGCAGGTGGAGATTGCGCTCCAGTACAACGACACGTTCGTCGAGAACGTGCTCGCTTTCGCCAACACGATCCACACGATCGAAGGCGGAACCCACCTCACAGGTTTTCGTGCGGCGCTGACCAATGTTCTCAACCGGTATGCGCGCAAGGCCGGGATCCTCAAGGAGCAGGACTCCAACCTCTCTGGAGAGGACGTGCGCGAAGGCCTGACAGCGGTGATCAGCGTCAAGGTCATCGACCCTCAGTTCGAAGGGCAGACGAAAGGCAAGCTGGGTAACGCCGAGGTCCAGGGGCACGTGTCGATCGCGCTCACCGAAGGCCTCACGCAGTACCTCGAAGAGAACCCGTCGGAAGGCCGGCGCATCGTCGAGAAATCGCTGACTGCAGCCCGAGCCCGTGAGGCCGCACGCAAAGCGCGCGACCTCGTGCAGCGCAAGAGCCTGCTCGAGTCGAGCACTCTGCCGGGCAAGCTGGCGGACTGTTCGGAGCGCGACCCGGCTCAATGCGAGCTCTACATCGTCGAGGGTGATTCCGCCGGCGGCACGGCCAAGGGCGGCCGCGACCGCCGCACGCAGGCCATCCTGCCGCTGCGAGGAAAGATTCTCAACGTCGAGAAGGCGCGCCTCGACAAGGTGCTCACGTCAGACGAGATTCGCAACCTCATCACAGCGATGGGCGCCGGTGTCGGCGACAACTTCAATGTCGAGAAGATGCGCTACCACCGCGTGATCACGATGACTGACGCCGACGTGGATGGCAGCCACATCCGCACTCTCCTGCTCACGTTCTTCTATCGCTACTTCCCCGCGGTCATCGAGAAGGGCTATCTGTACATGGCGCAGCCGCCGCTGTTCAAGGTGTTCAAGGGCAAGCAGATCGTCTGGTGCCACTCCGAGGGCGATCGTGACAAGGCGCTCCGGCAGCTGGGCAAGAACGCCGAGTCGGCGCGGATGAAGGGTCTCGGCGAGATGAATGCCGAGGAGCTGTGGGAGACGACCATGAACCCGGCCACGCGCGTCCTGCTGCGGGTCACTGTGGAAGACGCGGCGGCCGTCAACGACACGTTCGAAAAATTGATGGGCCCAGACGTCGAGCCGCGCAAGAAGTTCATTCAGGCGCACGCCAAGAGCGTCCGCAACCTAGACATCTAGCGGGTGTAGGGTGCGAATTGCGGTCGACGCCATGGGCGGCGACTTCGCGCCGGCGCAGGTAGTGCTGGGAGCGTCGCAGGCAGCCACCGAGTACGGAGTCGACATCTCGCTCGTCGGTTTGCCTTCCGCCGTGCAGCCCCTGCTGGACCCGCATCCGCGCCTGCACCTGGTTCCCTGTACGCAGGTGATCGCGATGGATGAGCACCCGTCGCAAGCGGTGCGCGCGAAGCCCGACTCATCGATGAGCGTCTGCGCGCGAATGTGCAAGGAGGGCCGCGCCGACGCGTGGGTCTCGGCTGGAAACTCTGGCGCGATCATGGCGGCGGCGCTTTTCATCCAGGGACGGATCAGGGGCATCGAGCGGCCGGCGCTGGGTTCCATCGTGCCTACCAACAACGGCTTCGCCTACTTCCTCGATGTTGGAGCCAACGTCGATTCCAAACCTGAGTACCTGGTCCAGTTCGCGCTGATGGGCTCGGTCTATGCACGCGAGATGCTCGGCTACGCCAAGCCGCGCATCGGGCTGCTCAGCAACGGCGAGGAGGAGGGCAAGGGGGACGAGCGGGTCAAGGAGACCGCCAGGCGTCTGAAAGGTTCGCTCTCCGGATTCGTGGGCAACGTCGAGCCCAAGGACATCTATGGAGCGCGAGCGGATGTGATCGTTGCGGATGGTTTTGTCGGCAACGTCGCGATCAAGATGGCCGAGGCCACGGCGGAGTTTCTCTTCCGCAACCTACGCGACGAGATCCCCAAGACGATGCGCGGCAAGCTTGGAGGCCTGCTCATCCGTCCGGGTGTGCGGCAGCTGCGCGCGCGGGTCGACTGGCGCGAGTTCGGGGGTGCGCCTCTGCTTGGAATCGACGGCGTGGCGGTCGTCGCTCACGGGCGCTCCGACGCGCGGGCGATCAAGAACGCGATCCGGGTCACTCGGGATGCGGTGCAGAATCAGCTCGTCGGTAAGATTCGGGCGGAGGTGGGGAAGTGAGCAAGAACGGACGGACCCGCATCGTCGTGACCGGGATGGGTACGGTGAACCCGCTGGGCAAAGACCTGGAGGAGTACTGGCATGGGCTCATCGAAGGACGGAGCACCGCGCGCTTCGCAGAGGGTTACCCCACCGAGAAGCTGACCACGAAATTCGCATGCGAGGTGCCGAACTTCGATCCTCAGACCTTCATGGACCGCAAGGTGGCCCAGCGGATGGCACGTTTCTCTCAGATGGCCGTCGCCGCGTCGACCATGGCGCTGGCCGACTCGGGACTCGACCTCGCGAAGGAAGACAGCTATCGCGTCGGGGTCGACATGGGCACGGGCATCGGAGGCTTCATCGAGATGACCCAGGGCGCCATCTCCTACGCGACCAAGGGCAGGCTGAATCCCCTGTACGCGCCGATGATCATTCCGAACATGGCCGCCGCCTCGGTGGCGATGGCATTTCACCTGCACGGACCGAACACCACCGTGACGACAGCATGCGCGGCGTCGACACACACGCTCGGCGATGCCAGCCGCATCATCCAGCACGGCGACGCCGATGTGATGCTCGCAGGCGGCTCCGAGGCTTCGCTCTGCGAGGTCGGAATCTCTGCGTTCAACGCTATCCGGGCCCTCTCCACGCGTAACGATGCGCCGGAGAAGGCGAGCCGGCCGTTCGATCGTGACCGCGACGGATTCGTGCCCGGCGAAGGCGCCGGCATCCTGGTCCTCGAGTCGGCGGAGCACGCGACCAACCGCGGCGCGCGGATCTACGGCGAGATCCTCGGCTTCGCGCTGACATGCGATGCCTTTCACCAGGTCGCGCCCGATGAGACCGGAGAGGCGCCGGCGCGCGCGGTCACGCTTGCGCTGGCCGACGCTGGCATCCAGCCCGAGGACGTCGACTACGTCAACGCTCATGGCACATCGACGCAGCTGAACGACGCAGGCGAAACGAAAGCGCTGAAGATCGCTCTGGGCGAGCACGCATACAAGGTCGCGATCAGTAGCACAAAATCGATGATCGGCCACCTGCTCGGAGCCGCCGGCGCGGTGGAGGCGATCGCCACGCTGCTCACCATCAATCGCGGGGTCATCCACCCGACCATCAACTATGAAAACCCCGACCCTGCGTGTGACCTCGACTATGTGCCCAACCAGGCGCGGCGCAAGGATGTGCGCATCGCGATCTCTAACGGTTTTGGTTTCGGCGGTCACAACGCCGTTGTCGTTTTGAAAAGGTACGAGGAGTGATCCCCTAAGGCAGTGACTGAGGAAAACAACATCGGAACGGTGATCGGCCGCAGCCTCCAGGAGGAGATGCAGACCTCCTACATGGAATACGCGATGTCGGTCATCATCAGCCGGGCGCTGCCCGACGTGCGTGACGGGCTGAAGCCCGTGCAGCGCCGCATCCTCTACGCGATGCATCGCGCGGGCGCGACATCCGGGAGCCGGTATCGCAAGTGCGCCGCGTTCGTCGGCGACGTGCTGAAGCTGTACCACCCGCACGGCGATCAGTCGGTCTATGACGCGCTGGTCCGCATGGCCCAGCTGTTCTCGATGCGCTATCCGCTGATCGACGGCCAGGGCAACTTCGGAAGCGTCGATGGCGATCCGCCGGCGGCCATGCGCTACACGGAGGCGCGGCTGTCCGCCATCACCGGCGAGCTGATGGACGACATCGAGAAGCAGACCGTCGACATGGTCCCGAACTACGACGGCACCGAAGAGCAGCCGGACGTTCTGCCCGGGCGGCTGCCGAACCTGCTGGTCAACGGTGCGACAGGCATAGCGGTCGGCATGACGACCAACATTCCGCCGCACAACCTTCGTGAGATAACGGCCGGGATCAAGCACCTGGTCGACAACCCCGACGCCACGGGCGAGGACCTTCTGAGCTTCGTCAAGGGCCCCGACTTTCCGACCGGCGGAAAGATCATGGGGACGGCCGGCATCAAAGCCGCGTACGCAACAGGGCATGGCCGCATCATCGTGCAGGCGCGACACACCTTCGAGCAGGCGCCCAACGGCCGCGAGCGGATCATCATCGACGAGCTTCCGTATGCCGTCAACAAGGCCACGCTCGTTGCGAAGATCGCGGAGCTGGTTTCGGATCGGAAGCTCGAAGGGATCGCGGATTTGCGCGACGAGTCAGACCGCCAGGGCATGCGCATCGTCATCGAGCTGAAGCGAGACGCACGTGTGTTCACGGTCTTGAACAACCTTTACAAGCACACCACGCTTCAGACGACGTTCGGCGTGATCATGCTCGCCATCGTCGATGGACGCCCGGTCATCCTGAGCCTCAAGCAAGCGCTGCAGCTTTTCATCGACCACCGCCGCAACGTCATCCTTAGGCGCACTCGCTTCGACCTGGAGCGTGCGCAGGAACGGGCCCACATCCTCGAAGGCCTGAAGATCTGCCTCGACCACCTCGACGAGGTCATCAAGACCATTCGCGCCGCCGCCGACCCCGATATCGCGTCGACCGAGCTGCAGACGAAGTTCGGCCTCAGCGAGAGGCAGGCCAAAGCCGTGCTCGGTCTGACCCTGAGCCGCCTGACCCGGCTCGAGCGCGGCAAGATCGACGCCGAGTACGAGGAGGTCATCAAGACGATTGCTTACCTCGAATCGATCCTGGCGAGCGACCAGAAGGTGCGGCTGCTGATCAGGGACGAGATGGACGACCTGGCCAAGAAGTACGGTGACGAGCGCAGGACCGAGATCACAGACCAGGAGGCGTCAGAGCTCTCGGCCGAGGACCTGGTGCCAAAAGAAGAGGTGGTTGTCACGCTGACCCACCGCGGGTACGTCAAGCGCCAGCCGCTGCGCGTGTTCCGCGCGCAGAAGCGTGGCGGAGTCGGGCTGAAGGGAGCCAAGCCGACCGCGGGGACCGACGCACCGAGCGGGACGCGCGAGGAGGACTACGCGCTGCACCTGCTGACGACCCACACCCATGCCTCGATGCTCTTCTTCACGCAGAGCGGACGCGTGTTCCAGCTGCGCGTGCACGAGGTGCCGGAGCGCGAGCGACAGGCCAAGGGTGTGCCGGTCAACAACCTGATCGACATTGATTCAAACGAAAGGATCACGGCGGTGTTCGTGCGGCCGGAAACGGAAGCCGAAGCGCGCTACATGCTGATGGTCACCAAGAACGGATACATCAAGAAGACGGCGCTCGCCGAGTACGCCAACGTCCGGCGCAACGGGTTGATCGCGATCAATCTGCAGGAGGGCGACGAGCTGGATTGGGTGACCCCGACCACGGGTTCAGACGAGATCCTGATCGCCACCGAGCTCGGCAAGGCGATCCGTTTCAGCGAGACGGAGGTCCGCGCGATGGGCCGTGACACGCAAGGCGTGATCGGTATCAAGCTCGGCAAGGGCGACGCGGTGGCGGGAATGGCCACGGCAACGCCACGAGGCGATCTGCTCGTCATCACGCAACGCGGTTACGGCAAGCGGACGCCGGTCTCCGATTACCCGATGCACCACAGAGCCGGCCAGGGCGTGTTCACGCTGAAGGTCACCGATCGCGTCGGGAAGCTCACCGCGATGCGGGTCGTCAGCGATCCCGACGAGGAGGTCCTCGTCATCAGCGCGAGCGGCATGGTGCTGCGCACGCGGGTGGGGGCGATCTCGCAAATCGGCCGGCAGACACAGGGCGTGATCGTCATGCGCATCGCACTCGACGACCAGGTCGTCGCAATCGCACCGGTCGCCGCCATCGAAGACGAGGACGCGAAGGAGTAACGGCCATGTCAACCATCGGTTGGGTCGGCGTCTGGCTGCTCGTGGCCAGCGTTGTTGCCATTGTGGTGGAAGGAGTGGTGGTGGCGTTCTGGGCCACATCGATGGTCAAACGCTCGCGCGCGCTCTCGGAAGGACTCCTGGTCGAGCGAGGGTTGATCGAAGCCGACCTGGCACGGCTGCGAGCCGCCATCGAGGAGACGAAACGGTTGTGGAGACCCTACCGTCGCGTCCTGCGTTGGGTGCGCCACCCGCTTGCGATTGCGCTCCTGGAGTCTTACGCAAGACGGCGAGTGCGGGCGCGATGAGCGAAGCGCGAGAGGACCTCCGAGCGCCCGCGGACGGCTTCGCCCACCAGGCGGTCGAGGACGCCGTGGCGAGGGAGCGCGCCCGCATCGCACGCGAGCTGCACGACGGAATCGCCACCGATCTCGCAGGGGCGATCTCGCTTTTCAAGGTCTACATGGAAGGACGAAAGGGCCAGCCCGACCAGACCCTGAAGAATGTTTTCGAGATCATGGAACGGCTGCTGAAGCACGTGCGCGAGGCGCTCACCGACCTGCGTCCGCCTCCGATCTCAGCCGACGGCCTGGTCGGCGATCTCCGCCAGCAGGCGGACGAGCTCGCGCGCCTCTACGGCATACGCGTCGAGCTCTCGAGCAACGGGACCGAGGACCTTCTGTCCGCGCACCAGCGCGAGGTGGTCGCCCAGGTCGTGCGCGAGGCGCTGACCAACGTGCGCCGTCACTCTGGCTCCTCAATCTGCCGGGTCAAGATGGCGTTTGCCGCACGGCCGTTCCTGATCGAGGTGTCAGACGAGGGTCGAGGGATCACCGGTGGCAAGGACCGTGGTTATGGATTGGTGGGGATGCGAGAAAGGGCGGCCGGGATTGGCGGCCGCCTGGAGGTGGTGAGCACCGAGGATCGCGGCACCACGGTGTTCCTTTTCGGTCCGGCCTAAGTCCAGGTCATCTCATCACCTCCCATCACAGCCGGTACGGCCGGCGCGGCGGTCGCATATCGGCAAGCGGAAGCGCGAGCTCGTCGGATTCGATCCCCTGCAGCTTCCTCGTGACGCTCTCGACCAGCTCGAGTGAGGCGTGGTCGTCAACCCTGATGGCGCGTGCGATCTCCTGGGCGGAGAGCCCGTAGCTCAGCAGCTGGGCGACCTCTCCCTCGCTCTCGTTCAAGCGCCCGAGCGGCCCCCGCAGCGCCGCCACCATGGTCGCGAGCGTGGTGCCAAGGCTGATCGCGTAGGTGACGTCTTCCTCCGTGTACCAGTGGTCGCGCCGGCACCCGATGACGAGCAGGCCGATCGGTCGCTCGCCGGGATCGCCCACCGGCGCATAAAGCAGCGCCGGCCAGTCCATCTCCCAGTCGTAACCCATTGACGGGTTGGGGTTCTCGACCAGCGCATTCATGACCGTCGGGCGCTTCTCATACAGCGCGCGGCGGGCCAAGGGCATGAGCGGTCGACCCTGCAGGAACCGGCGCGAAACCTCTGAGGCGGCGATCGGCTGGAGCCATCCAGCGCGCAGGTAGCCAAGGACCCAGCGGTCGTGGCAAAGACCGTCTAGGGCCAGTCCCAACCGGCGTCTGGCTTGCTGGAACTGTGGGAGCTGGCCCATATCCGCAGGTTAGGCGCGGCCTGAGGTCCTGACCTCATCGGAGGCTCAGCATTTCCTCAAGAAACCTTGAACCTGTTAGCTTGCGGTTGGGGATTGGTGGCGTGACGACCCGGCTGCTAGTCGTCGATGACGAGCCACGCACGGCGGAGCTGACCGCGGCGTTGTTGCGGCGCGCAGGTTATGTGGTCGAGGTCGCCGTCAGCGGAACCGATGCGCTGGAGAGCGTTCGCTCGAGCTCGCCGGACCTGATGCTGCTCGACTACGAGATGCCCGACATGCAAGCGCCCGAGGTCCTCGATTCGCTGCGGTCGGGAGCCGATCGGATCGCGTTTCCGGTCATCATCCTGACCGGCGCGCGCCACGCAGCCGGAGACCAGGTGCTCGGCATCGAGCGCGGCGCGACCGACTACATCGTCAAAGGGACCGACCGGCAGGTGCTGCTGGCGCGCGTGCGCGGAGCGCTGCGCGACCGAGCTCCGGAAACGCGGGTCATCGTCAGCGGGCGGCTGCGAATCGACCTGGCAGGCGGCCAGGCATGGCTCGGCGAGCGCCCACTTAAGCTAGAGCGGCGACCGCTGTTGATGCTGCAGCTCCTGGCCGGACGGCCGGGAGAGGTGGTCGGCCGCGAGGAGCTCCTCGAGCGCGTCTGGGGAACCAATTACGCGGGATTCGAGCACAGCGTCGAGCAAGCGGCGCACCAGATCCGGCGCGCCTTGAAGGAGCCTGGCTGGATCGAGACGGTCCGTGGGATCGGCTACAGGTTCGCCGCCCAGCCCTGAGCTGGCCGCCGCGCTCCACCGGCTGCGCTCTACGCTGGCCCGGCTGAAGGCGGAGCTCGAGCTGGCGCAGGCGGACGGCACTGCACTGCCGGTCCAGCGGCTCCTGGGCGACCTCGATGACGCCCTGGTCCTGCTGCGGACGGTGGAGCGAGAGGCCCTCGGGCTCGTAACTGTGCTCGTGGTCGATGACGACCTGCGGCTCGCGGAGCTCACCGCACGAGGGTTGCGGCGCTTAGGCTTCGAGGCGGAGCCGGCAGCCGCATTCCAGGAGCCGCGACCGGGCGAGGTGGTGGTCTTCGATCTGAGCCTCTACGCGGGCCTTGACGAACGCGCCCGGTTGGCCCTGCGTTCGGTCCGGCCGATCGTGGCCACCGGCGCCACCGACTCGGGTTCGCGGGCCCTGGCAGCGACCCTGAATGCCAGCGACTACCTGGTCAAGCCGATTGAGCTGGAAGACCTGGTGGCAGCGATCAGGCGGCGAATCGCGGAAAGCGTGAGCGATTAAGCGAGGAAAGTCAGCGTCGATACACGGCACGGTTCGATCGACGCAGGGCCCTCCGATCGTATGGGCCCCAACACACGCCACCGTGCCTGATCTACCCAGGGACAGCGCCAGACAGGTTCAATCAGGGCTGAGCGGGGGTCCCAGCAGGGCCATGTCATATTTTTCGAAAAGCGCCGCGATGACCCCGCGATCTGGATGTGCACCCCGTGAAATTGGACCCAACTCCTCATAGAACTTGTGGCCGCCTCCGGGTGTGTAGACCACAACAACCTCGCCTGGCTCATCCGTCAGGTTCAAGAAGGCGTGTGGAACTCTTGACGGGAGGTACGCAAAGCCGCCTTCCAGGCAGTGGAAGATCTCGTCTCCGATCCTAATTTTGTACCGTCCTTTCAGAACGTGGATCGTCTCTTCCTGATTGTGGTGAACGTGTAGAGGCGGACCGCCATGCGGCGCGACCTCGACGATGAAGTAGTCGAATGCTCCGCCGGTGTCGTCGCCCGTGACCTTAAAGATCAGATCGCGGCCGGGGCCGGATTGGAGACGCAGGCCCTCTCCTGAGGCTAGAACTTTGGGTGGGCTCGTTGTTACTTTCATCTAATTGCCTCCAAATCCAGAAGTGGTTAGGGGCCAGACTATCTGGTGCCTAGCGAATTGTCAAGGCCCTTATAATTAGGCCCCAAACTGATGGAGATGCCCATCCACGTCAGCCGCGACTTCGCCGCGACATACCCCGACGCCAGCGCTTCGGCGACCGAGTGCGCAATGAACCTCGCCCGCACAGGCGACCTCGTGCTCGGGAGGGTCGCGTTGGCGCTGCAGCCGCTAGATGTGAGTCCCGCCGGTGGGCTGGTCTTGGGCATCCTCAAAGATGCCGGCCGGCCCTGTCCGCCGAACTACATCAGTGAGCGGTTGATCGTGAGTCGGGCCACGGTGACCGGTGTGCTCGACACGCTGGTCAAGCGTGGTCTGGTACGTCGGGAGCCGCATCCCACGGACCGACGGATGGTGCTGGTGTACCTAACGAAGGCTGGCTCTCGGATGGCCGACATGGTTCGCCGCACTGTGCATCGGGGCGAGGCGGATTGGATGGGCTCATTGAGCGAACCTGAACGCGCCCGATTGACGGAGCTCCTGGGAAAGCTTCAGAGGCATCTGGCCTAGCGGCTCTCGTGCTCGCGCGCGGAGTCGGACGTCGGACTTGGTCAGCCGCCGAACGGCGGGAGAATGACCGTGAAGACCGCGCCGCGGCGGTTCCCTTCGAACAAAAGCTGGCCTTGATGTTCGCGGACGATCCCGAAGGACATGAACAGGCCAAGCCCCGTGCCGCCTTCCTTGGTCGTGAAGTGGGGCTCGAACAGATGGTGCCTCTGGTCGTCAGGTATGCCGGGCCCATCGTCGGTGACACTGAAGTAAGGCCAGCCATTCCCCCTCCGGCCGGCCCTCAGCACGACATGGCCGTTCGCCGGGGCTGCATCGATGGCGTTGTTGACAAGGTTCGTGATCACCTCTCGTAGGAGCAGAGGGTCGGCGTGAACGCTCACCTCATCGGGCGACTCGCGCAGCGCAAGCTGCACCTCTTTGGTGCGGGCCCTTGGCCGGGCCATGCCGAGAGCTCGGGTGATGAGCTCGTTGAGGTCGACGGGTTCCGCGGCATACGCCACGCGAGGTGTAGCACCCTGCGAAAGGCTTTGCAACACGGTCACCGCGTCAGTGGCCGCTGCGGTTGCCGTCTCTATGCTCTCGCGGTCGACAGGGTCGAGCCGGCGCGGATCGACCTCCTTCAAATAGCCAACCGCATTCGCCATGTGATTGCGCAAGTTGTGGACCACACCCTCCACCGCACGGCTGTGGAACAGGTGGCGGTCGGCGTCCGAGAGCTCGGACTCGAGGACTCTCCGCACGCGTCGACCGGCGATAGTGTCAGTCAACGCGAGCGCAAGGACGAAAACGATAGTTGCGAGGAAATAGCCAAGAAGCGACCCATCCAAAACGTAGCTGACAAGCAGTGATGCCAATCCAAAGTACGCGAACGCAACAAAGAACGAGCGAGTGAAGGTCTTGCGCGTCACCCGCCGGACTGAGTCGCCCTGACGAATTCGGAACGCCAATAGGAGCAGAACCAAGTTGGCCCCGATGCAGACAAGGACGACCAGGATTCGCGGAGCAAGAGCAAGTTGGCCGCTGGCACGAAAGTCGGAGGCAACTATCGATCCCAAGAAGTTAATCGTTGCTGAAAACACTGCGTTGCTCACGATTGGATACACGCCACGACCGACCAACGACACGGAGGATGCCAAACCTACGGTCGTAGCGTCCAACGGGTTTAGGAGTAGGGCAGCCGCGACACCTGCAATACCAGTGAGGCTGAGCCGGCCATGCTCGATACGGACGTGAGGAATATTCAGGGCGGCCGCGGCGACGCAGAAATAAAGAAGTACCAGGGCGTTGTCGTGGTGGGCGATGTCCTGATAGCGCATCAACGTGTTGAGAATCGTGCCGGCTGTCGCCACGATCGCCAGGTAGACGTACGACGGCATGAATCGCCGCATCACCTTCTTGCTAAGCTGCCCGCATCGCGAAGGCCGCGTCAGACCGAAAGATCTTCCGGGTGCTAGTGGTAGACGACAGCGTGCTCCCGCGCGCTGCGGCGCGAGCCATGCTCAGCTCCGCCTCGAATCTCAGACTTGTGGGAGAAGCCTCCTCCGGCGCTGAAGCGCTCGGCGTAATTGACGCACTCAAACCGGAGCTGATCCTCATGGACGTACATATGCCCGAACTGGATGGTCCGGCTACGGCGAAAGCAGTGCTCACTCGACATCCCGAAATCAAGGTCGTCGCCTGGACTGTATCGGAATCGAGCGACGATCTTTTGCGGATGATGGCAGTCGGGTGCTCGGGTTATGTGCTGAAGGACGCCGGACCGGGGGAGCTCCAGCGCGCCCTGCTCTCGGCGCTGCGCAGCGAGAGCCCTGTCCCGCGCAAGATGATCCCCGACGTTCTGCGTCGGGTGGCCGAGTCGACTCCCGTGTCAAAGAGCAACCTGGCTCCGCTCACATCCAGGGAGATGCAAATTCTCCGAGGCATCGCAAAGGGACATACGACAAAGCGAATGGCCGCTGACCTGGGTCTTGCAGCTCCCTCGATCGAGACGCACCTGCACAACATCTTCCGGAAGCTGAGCGCGACCAACCGCGGGGAGGCGGTAAGTACTGCTTTGAAGGTTGGACTCCTGACCCTGGCCGACTTGTAGCATCTCGCCGGACGGCGGCGCCTAGCTCATGGTTATCAATGAGTCCATCTATGGGATTTGACGATATCCATCACCTGTCCATGCCGGGACACTTGCACCACGAAAGTGACATGGCAAGTGCGGCGCGAAAGACGGGAAATCTCAGGGGATTAGGAGGCATTCAACATGGTGCGTATGTTCAGGCGACTGGTTCGTGGCGGTGGTAGGCAGCACGTAGTCGGTCTTTGGATCCTTTAGGCGAGGGTTTCCGAGCGTCCGCACGGTGGTGCGGGTTCCTTTCGTTAGAGGACGCTAGAGCCTAAACCCCAGTTTAGAATTCCTGCGTCTTGGTCCCATTTCGCTCGCTGTCGTGGGCGGGGCAACTCTATGTTGCGGGCACCGTAACGGTCGGCGTCTGCATGGTTGTCCTTGGCTGGTTAGTACACCCGGTGCCTTTGACCTCATCGGCACTGGGCACTCTCCTTTACTTGGCCATTGGCACCCAGATTGCCGCATTGCGGCCGATCCCATGGCCGAGCGGCCGCCAATCGGTACATGACCCTCTGCTGGTAGCTACAGGTCTGTACTATCCGGGCGGTGGCGTAGGCATAGTCGCGTGGCTGGCGGTCTTTGATGGCCGGGTCCCGGGTCGAACGATTACGTGGTGGGCGTTCTTGTTCAATCGGGCGATGCCTGCGATTGCCCACGTCATTCCGTCACTGGCTGTGGCATCCATCGGCGACGGGAGTTGGTGGGCCCTGCCAGTCAAGACATTGCTTTATGCGGTGGCTTCGGTCGGGCTCAACTACATCTTGACGGCATTCGCAGTCTCATATTCCTTCCGCAAATCTGTGTTGACGACCATATTCGAGAATGTCGGCCTCTCTACTCTCGTTGCCACTCTTGCGTTGACGTTTTCGGGCGGAATCATCGCTCTACTTCTGCAAAAGCCGGAGGGCTATGTCATGGCACCGGCACTATTCGGATTTGTGCTTGCCATCCGAGGCTACCTCGCAGATGCCCAGCGGCAAACCGTACTCAAGGAACAGACGCTCGATCTGGCCGCCCAAGCGCTAGACGCCAGAGACCGGTACACGGAGTCACATTCGAGACGTGTTTCTGAAATGGCAGCCAGGCTCGGCGAGCATCTAGAGCTTGGCGATAGGGAATGCGAACTCATCCGCACAGCCGGGGCGTTACATGACCTTGGAAAGATTGGGGTACGCGACGATATCCTCAACAAACCCGGACCGCTAAACGAGGAGGAATGGGAGATCATGCGGCGCCACCCCGACATCGGGGCGGACATGATCGCGAAGCAATCAGCTCTCGCCGAGGTCGCTCCAATAGTGCGGCATCATCACGAGCGTTGGGATGGATCGGGTTATCCCGCCGGTCTCAAGGGAGACGTCATACCGTTCGGCGCCCGGATACTGGCGGTAGCCGATTCTTTCGACACCATCACTGGCACGCGTCTTTACAGACCGTCGCTGATGACTCCGATAGAAGGAGTGGAGGACATCAGTCGCCGCGCCGACCGCTGGTATGACCCGAATGTGGTGGACGCACTCAGAGAGCTGCATGGGCTAAAGCCTTTGGAGGTACTGAACCGTCCCGAGGTCCCGCGGCGGGTAACGACAATTCGAGTCCTCCGGTCGAACCCTGCTTTCAGCAGCTTGATCACGGCCATTGGGATATCGTCCCTTGGGGATCCGCTCACTCAGGTGGCGACGCTGGTCTCAATTTACTTGGCCACAACCGATGCTCGATTTGTAGCCCTTGGATTCATCGTTCAGGCACTCGGCACCATCGTCATGAGCAGTGTGTTTGGGGGGGTCACCGATAGGCTTCCTCGACGCGGGCTCGTCGTCGGACTCGAACTCGTACGGGCTGCATTGTTGGTGGCGACCCCATTCCTGATCGGAATGGATCAAGCAGCCCTGCGAAAGCACTTCTGGGTGATCTATCCAGTTTTGCTGGTTCTCGCCTGCGTCAATTCGGTTGTTCAGCCGGCGCGCCAGGCGGCCATACCGGGCCTTGTTCCCGCGGGACAAGTTGGAAAGGCAAACGCAATGGTGGCGGCTACAACGATGCTGGCAGGAGCCATTGGCTTTGGAATCGCGGGAGCCATCTTGGCGCTGTCCCCGAAGTCGACCAACTTGCTTTTCTTTGCGGACGCAATGACATTCGCTCTTGCGGCAGCGATTGTTCTAAGCATTAAGAGCTTGGGCGGAGGGACGTCGGCTGTCGCCGTGTCTGGCGCGCTACGGCGGTCCTGGTCGATTATGGCCGTTCGGCCGCACCTCGTCGTGGGGACGCTAGCCGCGTTCTTCATTCCAATCAGCTTTCCAGCCACGCTGGCGCTGGCATACAACTTCGGAGGCATCGCGAATGGAGGACAGGTCTACTCAACTCTGGAGCTATTACTGTCTGTTGGGATCTTTGTCGGGTCGATCGCCGTCTCGGTATTTGGCTCAATCGGCACGATGCGCACTGTCGGTGCCGGCCTCTTTCTAACAGGTGTGTTTTCACTGGTCATCGCGATAATCTCGTCGTTGGGACTGAGCCCCCAGTTAATGTGGATGTCGGTCGGCGCTGCCCTGTTCATCGCCTCGATCGGCAATCCTATCTACGCGGTTGCGAATCAGACCGCGATCATTGAGGCTGCCACTCCATCAAACCGCGGTAGCGTAATGGCGACACGCTTCGGTTTGGTTCAGACCGCCAGCATCATCGGTACCGCGGTGGGCGGGCTGATCACACGACAGTACGGCCCTCTGGCCGCTTACGGGGTTCTTGGCGTGGGGTTGGTGCTTCTCGCCATGTATGCGATCGCGGCGGGCCGCAGCACTACAAATCCCCTTCACGGGGCTGCCTATGAGGAGGCCACTCTCCGAACGGCGGGAACTCAGTCGCAAGTAAAGACTTAAAAGCGGGGTCCGGGGGCGGCCTACCTCGTCATACTGCGGTGATTGCGTAACGTGCGTTCGAGCCCGCATGGGCCCCCACACGAGATCGAACCTGAGGCCCCGGCACCCTTAGCCGCCGCGGTGGTTTCGGCTTTGGCGCTCGATCCCAAGAGGCGGCGCCGATACCTCCAGATCGCCTTTGGCATCGTCGCTCTGCTGGTCGCGTTCGACGTGCTCTACCTGATGAGGGATTTCCTGGGTGCCTTCGTGCTGGGGGCGGCGATCGCCTTTCTCATCCAGCCCGCCGTTACTCGCCTAGTTGCAATCGGCGTTCCGCGCGTGGTGGCCATCGCGGTCATCTTCGTCGTGATCATCGCCCTCATGGCCGGCCTGGTGCTGCTGATCGTCCCCATGGGAGCACGAGAGGTGAGCCAGCTGCAGCGCCAGGTGCCGAGCCTCGCGGCGTCGGCTCAGAACACCATCAACAGCGTGCAAGGGTCTCCGATCCAGATCCTCGGCATCACCATCGATGTGAGGGCCGCGACGGACACGATCAACTCGCACCTCAAGGACTTCCTGCTCGGTCAATTTGGAAACGCGGTCACCATCGGCCTCACCGCCCTCACCACGCTTTTGCAGCTCGTGCTCATGTTCATCGTCGCCTTCCTCCTCGCGCTCGACGCTGCCGCCGCCAGGAAAGTGCTTCGTCGGCTGGTGCCCAATGACTACCGAACTGATTTCGATCAGATCTGGCGCAAAGTGCGGAAGATGCTGTACGCGTACGTGCGCGGCCAGCTGATCATCGCCGCGAGTATCGGCGTGCTGTCCGGTATCGCGTGCGCATTTCTAGGACTGCCGGACGCGGTCGCCCTGGGCTTGATTGCCGGGATCACCGCATTGATCCCCTACCTCGGCCCGTTCATCGGGGCGGTCCCCGCCATTCTGGTCGGTTTGGCGGCGGGCCCTGTCAAAGCCCTCCTGGTCGCACTCATCTACTTCCTCATCTCCAACGTCATTCTCAACTTCGTCTATCCGAAGGTGATGGGTGACGCCGTCCGCCTCTCCCCGATCCTCGTGATCATGGCGTTCATCGCCGGCTTCAGCTGGGCCGGGATCCTCGGCATGTTCGTCGCCGTCCCGATCGCGGCCACGCTTCGCATCCTCTTCGACCACATCTATCCACGCCTTTACGAGAAGCTCGCTTGAAGGTCGCGATTTTCTCGGACATCCACGCCAACTGGCACGCGCTGGACGCGGTCCTCCGCGACTGTCCACAGGTGGACGAGACTCTGTGCCTCGGCGACGTTGTGGGCTACGGCGGCGATCCGAAACGGTGCGTCGATGAGGTTGTGCATCGCGGCTGGTTGACGCTCGTGGGCAATCACGATCGCGCGTGCACCGACCCCGAGATACTCGAGTGGTTCAATGAAGACGCGGCAACTGTGGTCCGCTGGACCGTCGACGTGATCGGTGATGAGCGACTCGGCTGGCTGGGTGGATTGCCCGACAGCCACGTCGAGCACGAAGTGCTGATGGTCCACGCAAGTCCTCGCGATCACATCTACGAGTACGTGCTGGATACAGCGGTCGCACACGCGAACCTGGAGCTGATCAACGGCGGCGTGTGCTTCCACGGACACACTCATGTGCCAGGGATCTTCGGCATGTCGGACGGAGCGGTCACGCATGAGTACCGTGTCGACACCTTTCGCCTCAAGGGCCCGGCGTTGGTGAACCCCGGCAGCGTCGGGCAACCGAGAGACGGCAGTCCAACCGCGAGCTACGGCGTCTGGGACACGGAGTTGGCGACGTTCGAGTTCCGGCGTGTCCGCTACGACATCAAGGGCGCGCAGCGGGCGATTCGGAAGTCGAAGCTTCCGGAGCGTTTCGCGCTTCGACTCGAAACAGGGCGATGACCCTGCGCCTCACCGAGAGGCGGCGAAGGCTCGCCTACGCGGCGGCGACCGGGGTGGGCGCCGGCTCGCTGGTGGTCTGGGCGTACTTCTGGGTCAACCTGGTCAGAGGCAACCTTCAAGGACCTGACTTCGTGTCGTTTTACTCGGCGGCCAGGCTGTACGTCCTCAAGGGAGGATCCGCCGTTTACGACCTCGCTCTGCAGAAGCAGTTCGAGCTGCAGGTCATCCCGCAGTCCCCCGACCGGTTCGTCGTGCTCCCGTACTTCCACCCTCCCTACTACACGTTGCTCATCGCGCCGCTGGCCGCGCTGAGCTACCGCCAGGCCTACTACGCCATGACCGCGTTCAACGTGCTGCTGGCGGCGGCGTTGATCGTCCTGCTGGTGCGGAACAGCTTGAGCATCCACGGCCGAGGCGCGTTCGTGGCCGCGGCGATGATCGCCGGTTTCTTTCCGCTGTTCGTGACAGTGCTGCAGGGTCAGTCAGACCTCGTCGTCCTCGTGCCACTGGCGGCGGCCTACACGGCGTGGGCCAAGGGCCGCCACGGCTGGGCCGGCGTCTTCAGCGCCCTGGCCCTCGCCAAGCCTCAGCTTCTCCTCCTCATACCCGTGCTGTTCGTCGCGAGACGGGCGTGGCGTGCGCTGGCCGGCTTTGTCGGAGTGGTGGCAGCCCTCGGCCTGGTCTCGGCGGTGGGTTTCGGTCTGAGCGCCCTCGTTAATTATTTGGGCCTGGTCGGCGCGTGGGCGATCGGCGGCAAGCTGCCCACGAACGGACAGCTCGTCTACACCGACACCGCCGCTTACTCGCTTCGCAACATCCTCGAGGCGGTCCCAGGAGCCGGCAAGTACGTCGCCCTCATCGTCCTTGTCCTGCTGCTGGTCCTGGCGGCGCTCTCCCTGAGCTGGCGCCCCGACAAGCCACGGCTGGATTTCGCCGTCGCGGTGGCCGCGTCGCTGGTCTTGAGCCCACACCAGAACGTGCACGACCTCGCGCTCATGGTCATCCCCGGCTTTGCCCTCGCCGACCTCGCTCTGGCCGGGCAGCTCCGGTCGCCGCGTGCGGCCGCGGTCGTGCTGGCAATCGCGTATATCGCGATCAACATGACGCTCGCCATAAACCTGTGGTCGGCGGCCCTGGGAGCGTTGCTGGTAGCCGCCTACCTGACTTTCGAGCGGATGTCGGTCCAGCCCGATCCCATTCCGCTTGGTGAGCTGACGTGGAGCGGGCCGCGCCCCCGGCGCGTGATCGTCCTGCCCGCCTACAAGGCGGCGAAGACTCTCAACGAGGTGGTCGGCGACATCCCGCAGGGTCATGCAGACCGGATCCTTCTCGTCGACGATGCCAGCGCCGACGCCACCGTCAGCGTCGCCACCGCGCTCAGGCTCGATGTGATCCGCCATCAGCGCAACCTTGGCTATGGCGGGAATCAGAAGACCTGCTACAGCCAGGCGCTGAAGATGGGCGCCGACGTCGTGGTCATGCTGCACCCGGATGGCCAGTACGACCCGGCCATCATCCCGAATCTATGTCGAGTCATCGAGAACGGCGAGGCCGATATCGTGCTCGGCTCGAGGTGGCTCGGCATTGATCCCGCCAAGGCGGGAATGCCGTGGTGGAAGCGCATCGGCAACCGCTTCCTGACTTCGGCCGAGAACAGAGTCCTTGGGCTGAACCTCTCCGAGTACCACACTGGTTACCGCGCGTACTCGCGACGCTTCCTCGAGGCGATTCCATTTCTCGAGAACAGCAACGACTTCGTGTTCGACACGCAGGTGCTCATCCAGGCCGCGGCCTTCAGGTTCAGGATCGGCGAGGTCCCCGCGATCGGGAAGTACCACGAAGACGCAAGCTCGATCAGCTTTTCGACCTCGACCGTCTACGGCCTCAAGACGCTGGCTGCGCTCGCCAGGTACGTGAGCCACCGCGCCGGCTTCACGTGTCGCTGGCTGACGCCGGCTTCAGATGCCGGCAAACAGGCGCTTGCGGTAGGCCAGGTAGCCCACCACAGCTAGGTTCAACAACAGCGCTCCGACTTTGAACAGCGTCACGTTGTGTATGACCTCGTAAGCCTCGTAGGGGATCAGGATTCCGGTCGCGATCACGGTCAGGTACTCGGCCCAGCGCCTGCGCATCGCGAGCCCCACACCCTCCGTGCCCTCAAGGAGGGCATATAGGATCGCGCCGATCGCAAGGATGGTGACGTGGTTGAACGTGCCGATCAGCAAGAGCGCACGCAGCAGGAGCTCGGCGATCACGCCGTCGTCGGCGTCGAGGTTGAGCTGGTCCTGGGCGTAAGTCGCCCAGGTCGCGAGCAGGCCTCTCTCGCCGGCCACGAGCAACCCGATGGCGAGTGCGATCAGCACGATCGCCTTGACGATTCGCTCGACGATGATGACCTTGATAAACGCGTCGTGCTCACCGCCCATCCGACCGAGCTCGGCCCAGAAGCGGCTGAGATAGGTAGGCCTGGATGAGGACGCTCGAGTCATCGTTCTGACCTTAAAAAGCGGATTGCTCAGGCCGAGTGTTCGCGGTGCTCCCGGAACAGCATTACGCGGCAGTTGGCGTTCTTCAGGACATAAGGCACTGTCTTGCCCATGTTGAACTCGCCAAACCGCCTCTTGTACGGCAGGCCCATCACGATCAGGTCCGCGCCCCATTCGACAGCCTCATCGACGAGCGCCGGACCGGTGTCGCGTGCCTGGACCAGCTCGGTCTCGACCGCCAGCTGCGTCTGGGCCGCCAGCTGCTCCACCTCGTCCAGGATCTTCTCCCCCCGCTCCACGACATCGTCCAGCACGGCTCCTAGGGGCAGCGAGCGGTTCACCTCGATGATGTGCACCGCGTACAGCTTCCCGCCCTGGGGGTCCGTCATCCGGCACGCCAGTCGCACCGTCTCGGCGTCGATGCCCTGCCCGCCCACGGCGACCAGCACCTTCTTGGAGGCAGTCGGATGCGTGTGATCGGCCATCAGTGCTGCGGCCCTCGCCGGATCCGCCGGACCACGACATATGCTCCAAAGCCCCACGAGATCGCGACCGTGACCACGCCGATCACCTGAGAGGCACCGTCGAGTCCCCGGTGCCCGGCCAGGTAGACCAGCACCCAAAGGCCAAGTCCGAGCGCCATGAGACCCATGAACGTGAATGGGAAGCGCAAGTGGTCAAATCCTAACAAGCCTGGCGGGAGGCACCATTACAGGCCTCCCTATAATCAACCAGCCTTGAAGCTGCTGATCGTGGGGTGCGGGCGAGTCGGCTCGCAGATCGCCGCCGACATGGATCGCTTTGGCCACCAGGTGGTCATCATCGACAAGGACCCGAACCAGTTTTCGCGGGCGGCCACACGCGGCGTGCTGACCACGGATTTCAAGGGCGACCAGGTGGTCGGCAACGGCACCGACGCCGACGTCCTACGTAGGGCTGGGATCGAGGACGCCGATGGCTTCGTAGCGGTGACGGAGGGTGACAACCGCAACATCATGGCCGCGCAGGTTGCCAAGCACGTTTTCAAGGTCCCCCGCGTCGTGGCCCGCATCTACGACCCCGAGCGGGCCGAGGCCTACGAGAAGCTCGGCCTGCACACCATCTGTCCGACCATCGAAGGCGCGAAGCACATAGAGAAGACCTTGCTGGAGACTCACTAACACCCATGTACGTGATCGTCGTTGGCGGCGGCACGGTCGGCTATTACATGTCACGCGACCTGCTCGAGCGTGGACACGAGGTCACCCTCATCGAGAAAAACTCGAGCCGAGCGGACTGGCTCGAGACTCAGCTCGGCAGCATCGTGATGCGCGGTGACGGATGCGAGGTGAAGTTTCTCTCGCAGACGGGCATCGAACGCGCGGATGCAATTCTCGCGGTCACTGCCGACGACGAGGACAACCTCATCGCGCTGCAGATGGCTAAGAAGCACTTCAATGTGAAGAAGACCATCGCGAGGGTCAACAATCCTTCCAACGTCGAGATCTTCAAGATGCTCGGTGTCGACGAGGCCGTGTCCGCCACGGACGTACTGCTCGCGGCGCTGGAACCTCCGATCACGACCTGACGGAAAAATAAAAAGGACCGCTCGCGTGGAGCGGTCCTTTCATCGAAGCTTCGTTATACGGTTGCCTTGCCGATCTTGTAGATCTTCGTGCCGCAGTTAGGGCATGTACCAACTGTTGCGGGCTTTCCGTTCTTCATCGTGATCGGCTGAGGGTCGACCATTTCGACCTTTTTCTTGTCCTTCAAGCAGTAGCCTTCCAAGTAGTCACCGTCCTTATACGAGATTCTGTTTCTGGGGCGGACATGCCCATTCTAGAGGTGGGTGTTTGCCCAATACAACCCCAATTCAAACTGAATTGGGTCGGGAGCGTCTTAAGTCACATCAAAAGTGGCCCAAAAAGGGCCCTCAAATGCCTGCCTTGCCGCGTCACTGAACAGCACGAATCGGACCTCGCCTGGCGCCCATTCACCGTTCAACGCATCGCGGAGGGTTCCCGCCATCACGCGCGCGCACTCATCCATTGCAAACCCCGCGACGCCGGTGCCGACCGCTGGGATGGCGATGGTCCGCACGCCGTGCTCGTGCGCAAGACGAAACACATGGTCCATCGAAGACCGCAGCGAATGCGCGGACGTGCGCCCTCCGAGTCCCATGCTCGCGGCGTGGATCACATGATGCGCGGGCAGGTCTCCGGCGCCGGTGATGGCCGCCTCGCCAATCCTCACCGGCCCATGCGCGTCGCACTCCTGCTGTATCGATGCACCGCCCCGCCTGCGGATCGCACCCGCAACGCCCGCGCCAAGCACGAGGTCGTTGTTGGCCGCGTTGACGATCGCGTCAACGTCCTGCTCGACTAGGTCGCCGGTGACGATCACGATTCGCGACGCAGGCGTTCCTCCACCTCAGCAACACGTTCGTCCAATTCCTTACGCGTGGCTTTCGCAATGCCCTTCACGCCAATCGATGCAATGGTGATCGAGGCGCACGCCACGCCCCACACAAGCGCGTCCTGCAGACCACCGGGCTGGCCACCTGTGCTCGACCAGCGCGCGAGCATTCCACCTGCCAACGCATCACCTGCGCCTGTCGTGTCCACGACCGGTCTGTCGGTGAACGCGGGGACTCGCACCACTCCGTACTCCGTGTACGCGGCGAGACCGTCCACGCCCGCTTTGACGACAAGGCCTTGAAGCCACCACTGACGGCGGAACTCCTCTGGGTCTTTGCCCCCCAGAGCCACGAATTCCTCCTGGTTGCAGAAGAACCAACCTGCCCGGCGCAAGACATCCCTGACCTGGGGAGGCCGCGCGTGCACGTACGAGAGCATGGCGTCGGCGCCGAGGAGCTGGGCGCCGCCCAGCACGGCCATGAGCTCTGCCTGCCGGTCCGGCCTCATGGAGCCGACAAAAGCCCACCCCGTAAAGTCCGCTGGCAGCGCGGGGGTCCAGCTGTCGTAGATGTCGTCGCTGCTGCCGAGATCGACGTTGCGCCCGTCCTCCTGGTGGGCGCGCCAACGGTAGGTGGGAGCTTCCAGGATCTGAAGCATGTCGACGTCGATGGAACGGCCGCTGAACGCCTGCGCAACGCGCTTGGCCGCATCAACTCCGACCGGTGCGACGACCCTCACCGGCACGATCAGGCTGGCCGCGAGCGCAAAGTAGACGGCCGATCCGCCGAGCGTCTCTACGACACGGCCAAAAGGACCATCGCGCGTGTCCAGCGCCACCGAACCCGCGACCAGGAGCTGCGGTCGTCCGTCAGGCACGGCGACCGGTGCCGCTGCTCGCGGTGATCACATGCCGCGCGTGGCGGAGCTTCTCCAGAAAGTCCTGCGGTGTCGTGTAGCCGTCCATCTCCATCCAGCTGCGTCCCAGCTCGCGGGCGGCGTGTGCATCGGAGCCCGTTGCGGAAACCTTTCCGAGATCGGTTGCAAGGCGAGCGGCCGCTTCGTTGGCGGCCGGGTCACACCACGCGTTGTACGTCTCGACGATGTCGATCCGGTCCGCCAACTCTAAGATGCGCTGCGGGCTGAAGTGTGCGCGGCGGCGATCGAGCGGGTGCGGCACGTATGTGAGGCCACCCATACCGTGAATCATGTCCATCACGTCCTCCGGCGGCAGGTACGGCGGGAGCAGCCTCGTGATGAACAGCCCGATCACCTCGCCCTCATTAGTCCTCGCCTCCTCGCCGACAATGGCCAGGTCGGGCGCCAGCTTCGCGAGCTCCTGCGCCCCCTCCACCGTATTGTGGTCGGTCAATGCAATGCGGTCGAGGCCGCATTCGCTGCAGCGCTGAATCAGCTCTTCGAGCGAGCTCTGGCCGTCGTGAGAGTAATGCGAGTGCAGATGGAGGTCGACCCGCACCGCCGGCTTAGAGTGTCGCGGCTTCTCTGAGCATTCGCTCGCGGGCGCGAGCAAACAACGGAATCACCTCGGCAGGTCCGCGGTTCTTGCACCCCTGCGCCATGAGCGCGGCCTGCGCGTCATAGATGATCTCCATCATCTGCTCCGGTCGCCGCTCGCGGCCGAGCCGCCCAGGCAGCTCCGGGTGTGCGTGCCTCAAAACGACCATCAGCCTCGCGACAAGCCAGCCGGGAACGATTCGAATTTCCTGCACGAGGCATTCCTCGACCCAGAACAGCAGCTCATCCGACTCTTGAAGCAACCGGCGCGGCGTCATCGCGCGCTGTCTCCTGCGATGCCAGCGCAGATCACGTTGCTGCTCTTCGACCGTCTCTTGAAGCATGGCTCGCAACCCACTATATCAGCGCCCCACCGCAGTTCCGACTCTTGCTGGGTAACACAATGTTCGCCATCCACCGGCGGCCGACACGAGATGAACTTGTCGATCGAATGTCCACTCGCGCCATTGCTGCCGTACCCGATAACGCATCACCATTCGCGCCACGTTGCTGTAGCTGCGCTGGTGTGCTTCGTCGGTCCAACCCTCGATCACGTTGACGCTCACCACCTGCATGTCGAGCAGCTCTACGTCGTCGTCAAGGCGCGGCATGTCTCTCATGAAGACCTCCCGGCCTCCCCATGCGCGCTGCGCGTCCTCGGCAAGCAGATCCCACATCTGGTCGAACCGCCTCTCCGCATGCAGCTTCATGAACCGCATCTCGAACGTCGCTGGCGCGATCGAGGTGGGCGGGGGCGGCTGCACCGATTCCAGCAGCGGCGGCAAGGCGGAGGCCGCGCCCGGCATGCCCGTGCCGGTCGATGCGCCTGCGAACCTTCCGAAGTCATCCGCCGGCCAGGTCTTGAACTGCGCGGCAATGCGCGCCGGCACCGATCCAACCGCGGTCCACCGGCCGATTCTGCGAAGCAGACTATTGACCATTGGCGCTAGATGTTGTGTGATATCCCCAGACTGTATACAGAATGTGGATAACTAGCAACCCCTGGCGTTCGGCTTCCTGTCGGCACCTCCGGCGGCCGAGGGATCGACAGCGGCCCGCGCGCTGCGGCCGCCCGAACCGCTGGGAGGGCGCCTGGATCATCGCCATCCGGCCACCCGCTGCCCGCAAGACACACCACACCATTCGCGTCAACCGTTGATCCGGATCGGCGTGTCCGCCTGGAGGGTCGCTCCCCGGCCTCAGCCGGTTGTCATACGACGCACGATTGCCGCCACCTCGACCAGCGGCACGCCCACCGGGCAAGCGGACGCGGCCGCTTCGAGGTCCGGCGCATCGCCTTCGATATCTGAGGACGCCTCGCCCAACCGCGCGTAGAGGCGCATGTACGAAGAGGCCAGGTCGGGAAGGCGAGTCTGGCCGATCCGGCCGGCGGCAAGGGCGCACAAACCGCAGTTGATGCACCCCACGAGATGTGGGTGCCGCTCGCGCTCCGCCGGCTGAAGCGCGCGAATGCCATCGGTCGCGTACGTGTCGAACAGGTCGTCGAGCTGTGAGCGCGGCCGGCTGAGCCGCCGGCGCGCGAGGTGCACACCGTAGGCCAACGCGAGCTTGGCAAGCGAGTCGGTGCGGCCCATTCGTTAGTTGAAGAGGCCTCGCATCGCGCCTTGCGCCAGCTCTTCCTGCGCCCATCCCGCATGACCCAACACGGGCGCCCGCCCGAGCCACGCGCCTCGGACGAACTCGCGCGCAGCGGCGAATCTTTGCGACGCGCTCCAACCCAGCTCGGTCCCGATGACCTCCGCTGCGCGCATCACGCAAGCGGCGCCCGCGCACGGGCCCGCGGCCAGGCCGACTCGTCGAAATGCGTCGGCAAGCGAACGTACCTGCTCGTGGCGGGTTGAGTAAGCAAGCTCAGCCTCCGTGATCGGCTCGCATCGACACACGAGCCGGCCCGCGCGGCCGCCGTCGAGGACTTTTTCAGCTTGCGTTCCATGCCGGCTCTGCAGCTTGACCGCGGCCAGCGCCGGTATGCCGCACCGGCGCGCAAGCTCAGCCGCCGGCTCCATCTCCGATTCGTTGCCCGGCAGAGGGCTCGTGGCGGTGGTGCACGGGGCCTGGTGTCCGAGCTTGCGGCACACCGCGTCCGAGGTCTGCTCGGCCATCAGTCGATACATCGACAGCTTGCCGCCGGCGATCGTCACGAAACCTTCGACGCCTTCTGCGGCGTGGTCGATGACCTGATACCGCCGCGAGAGCTCGTCCTCGTAGCGCCGCCACTTGAACAGCGTCGGACGCACGGCGGCCGTTGCTCGCACCGGCCGGTAGTCCCGGATCGAAGGAAAGACTCGCTCGAAGGCCTGGAGGAGATAGTCGACCTCATCCTCCAGCACGTCCACCGAGTCGAGGTCGCCGTAGTAGTCGTCATCGGTCGTTCCCAGCAGCGTGAAGCCGGCGTGCGAAACCATCAACAGGTCGCGCCCGTCGACCGACTCGGCGCTGATCGAGAAGTTCGAGATGCGATGTGGGTAGACGATGTGGATGCCCTTCGCGGGCCGCAGCTCCACTTTGAGCCCGGCCAGCTCGCTGGTGCGTGGCGACCATGGCCCCGTCGCGTTTACGACCACTCGAGCGCGCGCTTCCGACATCGCGCCATCCGCGGCGCGGTAACGGACCCCGATCACTTTGCCCCCATCGCGAACCAGGTCGACGACCTCTGTGTGGTTTAGGGCGCGCGCCCCGTGCGCCACCGCATCCTCGACGTTCGCGTAAACCAGGCGGTGCGGGTCGACCCCCCACTCCTCCATGGTCACGGCTCCGATCACGTCGGGTGTGAGCCCGGGCTCGGCTTGCCGCGCCTCTTCGGCGGTCAGGCGCCGGTGCGGATGGGCCTTCTTGAGCGGCTGGAAGCGGTCGTAGACCTCCATCGCCGTCTCCATCCGCTCGATGTTGTTCTTGTCGTGCGGAAGCACCGGGATGATGAAGACGACCCGGTACACGAGGTTGCGCGCGATCGACACGATGTACCCGGCGTCCTGCGTGGAGAGTCGGGTCGTATCCCAGTCGAACTCGAGATAGCGCGGGCCGCCGTGGATCATCCAGCTCGATCCGCCCGTCGTCCCCGCACCCCAGTCGCCCTTCTCCAGCAGCAGCACGGACAGCCCTCGCAAGGAAAGGTCGCGAGCGACCCCTGCACCGGTCACGCCACCGCCGATCACGCAGACGTCGTGATCGCTGGGAGGACTCACGACCCGGATACTAGCTAGGGCAGGCTGCCGGCGGGCGGATCGACGGATCTAGGCCGAATGCGGCCCCATCCGGGCGTCGCCTTCTGCACTCC
>Ga0208849_1000291_pt1 | contig 48749 bp, 51 predicted proteins | sample NGESurdeep072012_10_FD_184470 | JGI IMG/M metagenome (GOLD analysis project Ga0208849, IMG submission 184470) | Arctic peat soil microbial communities from Barrow, Alaska - NGEE Surface sample 53-3 deep-072012 (SPAdes) | ecosystem: Environmental > Terrestrial > Soil > Wetlands > Peat ... | reverse complement strand
GATCCCCGAGACGAACGCCCGCCGCATGCGGCGGGCTGGGGCGGCGCAGCCGTTGGTGGAGGGGGCGCGAGGGCGCATCACGTGTGCACCACTTCCTCGGCCTTGGCGGCCAGCTGTTCGAGCGTGTCCTGGTGGCTGGCGCGGGTGATCTTGTAGCCGGTCATCAGGATCAGGGCGAGGCTGTAGAGCACCAGGATGGTCGGCACATAGACGAGGGCGAGGTTGGCGACGACGCCTGGGGGCACGTGACCGGGCGTCGCGCCTTTTGGAAAGTGGATCAGGCCCAGGAGCATGCTGGCGGCGAAGATGCCGATGCCGGAAACCGCCTTGGCGACCAGGCTCGAGGCCGAAAAGAACAGGCCCTCCGACCGGCGTCCGGTCTTCAGCTCGCTGTCCTCGACCACGTCGGCGATCATTGCCGAGACCAGGGTCGCCGCGGCGATGCCGAGCGCCGTCGAGGTGATCGATTGGAAGAAGATGATCACCAGGAGCGGGGTCGAATGGTTGGGCGGCATGACTCCCGCGAGGCGCAAGAGCAGGGGGGTGACGCCCGTGCCCACCGACAGCACGATCAGCACCATCGCCGATCCACGCTTGCCGAACCGGCGTGAAAGCGGCGCGGCGGCGAAGAGAGCGATGAAGGCCGAGACGAACACCCCGGCGGTGAAGATCGAGATCTGCCTGGCTGTGAACTCCCAGAAGTAGGTGTTGAAATAAACGTTCATCGAAGCGCCGAGGCCGGCGGCCATCGACGTCGCCAGGCCGGAAAAGGTCAGGTTGAGGAACGAGCGGTTTGACCAGGTGGCGACCATCTCCCTGGCCATCGCCAGCAGCTTGAAATCGCGTTTGGGTGGCACGCGGAAGGTCGGAATATGGCGGTGGGTGCCGGCCGCGGAAATCAGGATGGCGCAGAACATGATCGCCGCGGCGACCATGCCGTAGTGCGCATAGCCGACCGGATTGAGCTGGCCGACCGGATGGCGGGCGTCGGGCGCTAAGAGGACCGCGAAGGCCAGGAGATTGAGCGACAGGCCCCCCACCCAGCCGAAGAAATAGCGATAGCTCAGAAGCACGGTCCGCTCGTCGTACCCCTGCGTCAGCTCCGCCGACAGGGCGCTGCTCGGCACCTCATAGAAGGTGATGAAGGTGCGAATGACGATGGCCGTGCCGACCAGATAGAAGAACAGGTGATTGTTCGACCAGTGCGGCGGATTCCACAGCGCCATGTAGGAAATCGCCACCGGCAGGGCGGCGGCGTACATGAACGGATGGCGCCGCCCCCAGCGCGACCGCCAGTTGTCCGAGACCTGTCCGACGATCGGATCGAGGAAGGCGTCGAAGATCATCGCGATCATGATCGCAAGGCCGACGAGCGGCGCCGAGAGGCCGACGACCTGGTTGTAGAAGAGCAGCAGCATGTAGCTGAAGCCGTTGTCCTTGACCCCGAAGGACACCGATCCAAAGCCATAGAAGAGCTTGGTCCCGAGGCCCAGGCGCGCCGTCGCGGGCCGGGCAGGGGGCGCGTGGCTGGTCAAGGGCGGCGCTTCCATGAAAGGACCTGTCGGCGGCGAGGGTCGCGCCGTGACCGGGCAGCCGTTAAGTGTTGTTCCGGCCGGGCGGCGAAATCAATGGCCGCCGATCGCGCGCGGAGAATGGACAATGAACTGGAAGACGGCCGTGGCGATCGGCGCGGGCCTGGCGATCCTGTTCGGCTTCATGGGCTGGTCGTTCTACACCACCGGCTCGATGCGCCTGGCCGGCGCTTCGTCGACCACCAGCCTGGTGATGATCGTCGCCGGGGTGCTGGGGACGGGGGTGCTGGCCGCCGTGCTGATGGGTCTGGCGTTCTATTCGTCCCGCAAGGGTTATGACGAGGCGCCCAAGTTCGACACCGACCGCCCAACGGACCGACTGAAGTAGGTGCGCGGCAATCTGGTGACCCAGAACAGCACGGGGACGGCGGCAAGCGGCCATGCCGGTGGATCGCCGATGCTGACCGCGCGGATTTTCGAACGCGCCCGACGCACGCCGGCCAAGCTGGCGATTATCGATGGCCACGCGCGGCTTTCCTACGAGGACTTCGCCCGCGTCATCGAAGCGGCGAGACGCCATCTGGCCAGCCTGACCCTGCCGGTCGGCCAGGTCGCGGTTCTGTGCATGGCCTCTTTGCTTGAGGTGTGGATCGTCGGACTGGCGCTGCGAAGTCTCGGCGTCACCACCCTCGCGGTCCGGGCCTTCGAGGACATCGCCAATCTTGATCTGTCCGAACCCGCCTGTATCGTCACCACCCAGCCCGAGGCGACGGCCGCTGTACTGGCCATGGCCGCCGCCACGAAATGGCGGCTGATCGTCCTGGCGCCGGGCGTGTTCAGCCTGGGGCCGGACGCGCTTGCGCCTCCGCAAGAAAGCACGGCGCCGGCACGAGGCGGGCATATCCTGCTGACATCAGGCACCACCGGCGCCTACAAGAAGGTGCTCATCGATCCCGCCTCGGAACTGGCCAACATACCCAGGCGCGCGGCGATGTTCGGCGTCTCCGAGCGCTCGCTGGTCAATCTGTTCGACTTCGGCGGCTGGACCTCGGCCGGCTACAACATGGCGGTCTGCGCCTGGGGCGTCGGCGGGGCCGTCGCCATGAACCAGGGGCCGGGGAAATACCGGTCCGCGCCGTGGGCAGAGACGACCCATGCCGAACTCCATACCGAAATGCTTCGCGACTTGCTGGACGGCGCCGACGCAATCGCGCCCAATCCAGCCATGGCCCTGATCGTGATCAGTGGCTCACTTTCCAGGGCGTTGTGGGAGAAGGCGAAGGCGCGCCTGACCCCGCGCATCTTCACTTGCGTCGCCGCCACGGAAACTGGGCCCTTCGCCGTGACCTCCGTCGAGACCGCTGACGATCTGCACTGGCATCGGGTGCATCCTTCCCGCCGCGTCGAGATCGTCGATGAGGCCGACCAGCCGGTCCCTCCGGGGGTCCAGGGCCGCCTGCGCGTTCACTTCTCGGACAATGTCCGCGGCTACCTCGATGATCCCGCGGCCACCGCGCACTTCTTCCGTGACGGCTGCTTCTACCCCGGCGATCTGGCCGTCTTTGGTCCCGACGGACGCCTGGCTCTGCAGGGCCGGGTCACCGAAGTGATCAATGTGATGGGCGCGAAGGTTGCCGCCCCGCCCATCGAAGACGCCCTGAGAGATCAGCTCGGCGCGCAGGGCGTCTGCCTCTTTTCGCTGCAGGGCGCCGATGGCGGCGAGGAACTGCACATCGCCATCGAGAGCCGGCGGCCCATCGACCCGCAGGCGCTGTCGACGGCCATTCGAAGGCAGCTCCACGGCTTCGACGGGGCCCACGTCCACTTCGTCCCCACCCTCCCCCGCAGCCCCGCGGGCAAGGTTCAGCGGCTGGCGGTGCGGGCGATGATCATGGGCGGGGCGGGGGCACAGGCGCCAGTGGAGCCGTAACGCCATATGCCGCGTAGGTTTTGGCGACGGTGGGACTAAGGGCTTCAGCGGCGGCGATGTCGGCTTCACCGGACACCGAGTCGCCTTTGCGCAGCTTGGCCAGGCCTCGCACGTAAAGCGACGGCCACGCCCCTCGCCCTTGATCCGACCGCGCGGCCGGGTCATGCAGGTTAGTCCCCGCCGCAGACTTTGGTGAAGCCCAATCGCGCCGCCCCCATTCCCGCTCACCGGCGACTGGAACTATCCGACCAGCATCCGTTTCGGGGCCGGCCGGATCGCCGAACTCGCGCAGGCCTGTCGCACCGTGGGGATCGTCCGGCCGCTGATGGTCACCGACCGCGGCCTGGGCGCAGGAGCGATGGTCGCCTCTGCGATGAGCGCCTTGCGCGCGGCGGATCTCGATGCGGCTCTGTTCAGCGACCTCGCCAGCGACCCTACCGGTGAGGACGTGACCAGGGGAGGCGAGGCCCTTCGGGCGCACAGCGGCGACGGGGTGATCGCCTTCGGCGGCGGCAGCTCGCTGGACGCGGGCAAGGCCGTGGCCTTCGCCACCTTCCAGGACCGGCCGCTGTGGGCGTTCGAGGACATCGGCGACAACTTCAGGCTGGCCGATCCCGCCGCGATGCTACCGGTGGTCGCTGTTCCGACCACGGCGGGCACCGGCTCGGAAGTCGGCCGGGCGAGCGTGATCAAGGATGAGAAGGCCAGACTCAAACGCGTCATCTTTCACCCCGCGATGCTGCCCAGGATTGTCATCGCCGATCCGGAACTCACCGTCGGCATGCCGCCCGCCCTGACCGCGGCGGTTGGCATGGACGCCCTGTCGCACAATCTGGAGGCGTTCTTCGCGCCCGGCTATCACCCCCTGGCGCGGGGCATCGCCGTCGAAGGCGCGCGGCTGGTCAAGGACTGGCTGCCCACCGCCGTGCGCGACGGCGGCAACCTCGAGGCGCGAGCGCACATGCTGGCCGCCTCGGAGGCCGGCGCCACGGCGTTCCAGCGCGGGCTCGGGGCGATGCACGCCCTGGCCCATCCGCTGGGGGCGCTCTACGGGGTCCACCATGGCCTTCTTAACGCTGTGCTGATGCCCTATGTGCTCGCGGCCAACATGCCGGCGATCGACACCGAGGCGGTCTACTTGGCGCGCTGTCTGGGGCTTGGCGACGAAGCCGCGGACGTGCTTGGCTGGATACGTGCGTTGCGGCGGGAGGTCGACATACCCAACACCTTGGCGCAGGTCGGCGTGCCCGCCAATGAGATCCCGTTGGTCGCGCGCATGGCGGTCGAGGATCCGTCCGCCGCCACCAACCCGGTCGCCTTCACCGCCGGCGACTACGTCGCAATCCTCTCCGCGGCGCTGGCGGGCGATGAGCGCGTCCAAGGGGGCCTGCGATGACCGACGACCTGGCGAACCTGTCTGTGAAACAGCTTGTCGAAGTTGTCCGCTCCGACGCATTCAAGGCCTTCAAGGTCGGGGCGTTCGACATCGATGGCGTGCTGCGCGGCAAGTACATGCACCGCGACAAGCTGATATCTTCGCTGTCGTCGGGGTTCGGCTTTTGCGACGTGGTTCTCGGCTGGGATTCGCAGGACCAACTCTATGACAACGTCGCCTACACCGGCTGGCATACCGGCTATCCCGACGCGCCGATCCGCCTGTTGCCCGGTACCGCGCGACGGATCCCGTTCGAGGATCAGACCTTGTTTCTGCTGGGCGAATTCACCGGCGCGGCCGAAGCCGTCTGCCCGCGGGGCGTGCTTCGCCGGGTGCTGGCCCGCGCGGAAGGCATGGGCTTTTCGGCGAAGTGCGGCTTCGAATTCGAGTTCTTCGTTTTCGACGAGACCCCCGTCAGCATCCGCGAGAAGGGCTATCGTGACCTGAAGACGCTGACGCCGGGGGCCTTCGGCTACTCGCTCCTGCGCAGCTCGGTGCACGCCGAGCTTTACCACGACCTCATCGATGCCTGCGAAGCCATGCGCATGCCGCTGGAGGCGCTGCACACCGAAACCGGCGCCGGGGTGCTGGAGGCGGCGCTTTGTGTCGAGGGCGCGCTGGAGGCTGCCGACCGCGCGGCCCTGTTCAAGACCTTCGCCAAGGTCATCGCCCAGCGGCGCGGCTTGATGGCGACCTTCATGGCCAAATGGTCGGCCGACTGGCCGGGCCAGTCCGGCCACATCCACCTCTCGCTGACCGACCAGGCTGGGGCGCCGACGTTTCACCAAAAGGATGCGCCGCACGCCATGTCGCAGACAATGCGCTGGTTCGTCGGCGGCCAGCAGCGGCTAATGGGCGAACTGCTGTGCATGACCGCCAGCACGGTCAACAGTTTCACCCGCCTGACCCCCGGTTTCTGGGCCCCGACCAGCGCCACCTGGGGAGCGGAAAACCGCACCGTCGCCCTGCGGGTGATCGGCGGCGGGGCCAACAGCCAGCGGGTCGAGTACCGGGTCGCGGCGGCTGACATCAACCCCTACATCGCGCTCGCCGCCGCCTTGGGATCGGGTCTGTGGGGGATCGAAAATCGCATCGAACCCACCGATCCGATCACCGGCAACGCCTATGCCCAGACCTCTCCGGCCGAGCTGCAGTTTCCGGCGTCGCTGGGGGAGGCGGCGCAGCGGCTGAAAGGCTCGCAGGCCGCGGCGGACCTGTTCGGCGCGGAATTTGTCGACCACTTCGCCAACACCCGCCTGTGGGAAGAACGCCAGTTCCGCCGCAGCGTCACCAACTGGGAGCTGGAACGCTATTTCGAGATCATCTGAAGCGGGTGTGGCGTCCCGTAGAGGACTCGAACCTCTGACCCCCGGTTTAGGAAACCGGTGCTCTATCCTGCTGAGCTAACGGGACGGTCTGCTTTTCGTCGGACCGGCGCATCCAGGGGTCATTCTACAGGCGTCGACGCGCGCGTGGAAACCGGCCATTCATGGGGCGCGGCGCGGGGGAGGGGTGTCTGATGTCCATGGTCGGCGATCTTCGCAGTCTCGACCGCCACCAGTGGAGCGCGGTGGCGGCCAGCTTCCTCGGCTGGACGCTCGACGCGTTCGACTTCTTTCTGATGGTGTTCATGTTCAGCGCCATCGCCAAGGAATTCCACGCCAGCGTGGCGATGGTGGCGATCACCTCGACCCTGACCCTGGCGGCGCGGCCGTTCGGAGCGCTGGTGTTCGGCCTGCTGGCCGACCGCTATGGCCGCCGCCCGGTGCTGATGGTCGACATCCTGCTGTTTTCGGTGCTCGAGCTGGGCGCGGCCTTCGCTCCCAGCTTGACGGTGCTCATGATCCTGCGCGCGCTCTTCGGCTTCGCCATGGGCGGGGAGTGGGGCGTCGGCGCCTCGCTGGTCATGGAGACCATTCCCGCCCAGGCGAGAGGGGTGATCTCGGGCCTCCTGCAGGAGGGGTACGCGGTGGGCTACCTGCTCGCCTCGCTGGTGTTCTACTTCCTCTTCGACGCCATCGGCTGGCGCGGGCTGTTCATGATCGGGGTGATCCCCGCGGTGCTGGTGGTGTTCATCCGCCTGGGCGTCAAGGAATCGCCAGTGTTTCAGGCCCAGCGGGGGGCCGCGCCAAGGCGATCGCCGCTGTTTCTATTTGGCGTCGGCGCGGTGGCGCTGGCCGTGGCCATGGGCCCTGCGCTGGCCGGCGCGCTGGACAAGACCGCCATGCTGGGGTGGGTCTATTTCATCGACGCCCCGATCGCCCTGGCCGGACTGTGGTTCTTTCGCGCGCAATGGAAGCTGGCGCTGTTCGCGGTGGCGCTGATGACCGCGTTCAATTTCTTCAGCCACAGCAGCCAGGATCTCTACCCGACCTTCCTGCAGAAGGCGCACGGGCTGGACACCCACGCGGTGGGCCTGATCACCGCCATCGGCAATGTCGGGGCGATCGTGGGCGGGGTGCTGTTTGGCGCATGGTCGCAGCGTTTTGGCCGCCGACGGATGATCGTCCTGGCCGTCGTCCTGTCATTGGTTGCGATCCCGCTCTGGGCCTTCTCCCACACCATGGCGATGCTGGCGGTCGGCGCCTTTGTCATGCAGGTGATGGTCCAGGGGGCCTGGGGGGTGATCCCCGCGCATCTCAACGAGCTGTCGCCGGCGATCTCGCGCGGGGCCTTTCCCGGCTATGTCTATCAGCTCGGCAATCTGCTCGCTTCCGGCGCCGCGGTCTGGCAGGCCCGCCTGGCGGAGAGCCGGCACAATGATTACGGCCTGGCCCTGGCGCTCTTCGCCGGCGTGGCCGCGGTGATCATCGCCGCGCTCACCTTCATGGGACCCGAACGGCGGGGCGTGGACTTCGCGGGCGAGGGGAGCGATGGGGGTTGATAACCGCGTTGCGCCCCTTCCGTCACGGCGCTGATCGCGCCGCGCCACCTTCCCCGCCTTGCGGGGCAGGAGCTTAAGAACAATCCTCACCCGCGCAGCGGGGGAGGGGGACCGCCGGCGAAAGCCGGTGGTGGAGGGGGCGCGTCCCGCTTAGTTAGGCGGCTTTTTGCAGCGACTTGTGCAGAAGGCTGATGGCGGCGTCGCGGTCGATCTGTTCGATGGCGGCGACTTCCCGCGCCATCCGGTCGAGGGCCGATTCGTAAAGCTGGCGCTCGGAATAGGATTGTTCGGGCTGGGTCTCGGAGCGATGCAGGTCGCGGACGACCTCGGCGATGGAGATCAGGTCGCCGGAGTTGATCTTGGCCTCATATTCCTGCGCCCGACGGCTCCACATGGTCCGCTTCACACGCGCGCGACCTTTCAGCGTGGTCAGGGCCTGGGAGACAACGGGGCCTCCGGCCAGGGCACGCAGCCCCGCCGTCTTGGCCTTCTTGGTCGGCACCCTGAGCGTCATCTTCTCATGGTCGAAGGTGATGACGTAGAGTTCGAGCGTCAGACCGACGACCTCCTGGCTCTCGACGCCCTTGACGACCCCGACCCCATGCGCGGGATAGACGACGTGGTCGCCGATCGAGAATTCGAGTTCGGTCTTGGCGCTCATCGGCAAATGTCCTCTTTCGTTTCCCTGGGGCGCGACCACGAATTTGAAATCCCTGCCCGCTTTTCCGGCGGGAGGTCGCCGCTCGAGGCTCTGGAAAATACCTCTGACGTTCGGCGCCGACCTGCTGATGCCCGGGCGCCGTGACGATGGGGCCGCCGCGTTCCAGGATTCGCGGACGAGCGTCGTCTCAGGTGTCAGACTAACACAAAATGCCGAGGTTTGAAAGACTTGTGACGCGTGGCGGCGACGCGCTTTTTCTTATGATCCCTTACCCGGCTTCTCACTGAAATACTTTTCCAGCTTGCCCTCTTCGCGCTCGAACTGCTCGGCGTCGGCGGGGGCCGTGCCCTTGACGGTGATGTTGGGCCAGATGCGCGCGTAGTCGGTGTTGATTTTCAGCCACTTGCCGTCCGGATCGTCCTCGGTGTCAGGCTTGATGGCGTCGACAGGGCACTCCGGCTCACAGACCCCGCAGTCGATGCATTCGTCCGGGCTGATGGCCAGGAAGTTCTCGCCCTCATAGAAGCAATCGACCGGGCACACCTCGACGCAGTCCATGTACTTACATTTGATGCAGGCGTCGGTGACGATGTAGGTCATCGGAACTCATGGCGGCGATGGTCGGCCGCCCGTTCGGGCGGCGGGGTGTTTTTCAGTGCAGGGGGACGCTTGTCAATGGCGCGCGCCCGGCAAGCGCGCTCAGGAATTCTCAAGCGGCGAATAGAGGGCCTGCGCTTCGCTGGCCGGGCCGCGGCGGTCGCCCAACGCCTCGATGCGGATCGCGGTAAGTCGTCCGCCGAGAGCGAAGACCAGCTCATCGCCGGGACGGACGGCGCGCGACGGCTTGTCGAGGCGGGTGAGCGCTGGGCCGCGCGTCAGCCGCACCTTGCCCTCTTCGATGCTGCGGGCCGCCAGTGACCGGGTCTTGAAGAAGCGCGCCCGCCAGAGCCAGACATCGACGCGGCAGGCGTCTTCAGCCACGAACGGCTTTCCCGCGCCTCGAGCGATGCCTGCGCCGAGGATCGACTTGCAGCTGCGACAGGGCGGCGAAGGGCGAGCCCGCGGGGGCCGGCGCGGCCGCGGCCGGCGGACGAAGCCTGCGGCGACGCCATTGCGTCGGCTCTCCGGGCGCGTTGCCGCGAACCGCGATGAAGCCAAGTCCGCGAAGGATTTCGCCGGCTTCCTCGGCGCTCCAGCCCAGGGTGGCGCGGTCCGCGTCGCTGAGGATGCAGCCACCCTCGCGCCTGGCGGACCGGCGGTGAAGATCGTCCAGACGCTCCAGCGTCTCGACGGCGACCGCCAGGGCGCCAATGGCGAGCATGCCCGCAAAACCAAGCGCGCGTGGCGAGGGCGGCGGATCGAAGAGACGCTGGGGCGCGGTCCAATCGGGACGCCAGCCGCCCTGCCGGGCGAAGGCGGTGGCGAACAGGCGCGCGGGCGCGCTCACCTGGCTGGGCAGGAACAGGCTGTAGGCGCCAATCCTTACCCCCAGCGAGGCCAGGGTCCGGCGCTCGGCCCGACTGAGCGTTCCGACCTCATGGGCGACCTGCGAGCGCGGCAGGACGCCGCCTGCCTCGCTCAGCCGCCAGGCGAGGCCCCTGGCCAAGCCTCTTACCGTCCCGCCGGCGACAGCGTCGCCCAACCGCCGCAGCGCAGGCAAACGGCGCGTGGCTTCGGCGGCGACAAAGGCCTCGAGGCGCCGCGCGGCCCGGGCGCGCGCCGGCTCAGGGCCAAGCTCTCCGTAGAGGCGGACGGTGGGGCTGAACGGCCGATTGCCGGTCAGGACCCCGGCGGCCTCGCCGCGCCAAAGCACCGCGCCGTCGGGCGCCACGGCGAACGCCTCGTCGCTGTCGGCCGCGAGCTTGCCGAGCCGCCGGGCCACTTCGGGACCAACGGCCCGGTGAGCCGCCGCGCGCAGGGCCTTTTGCTCCAGAGCGCCGGCGCCCTTGACCGGATCGAAGGCCAGACCGCGCAGACGCCCGACGAAATGGCCTTCCACGGTCACTTCGCCGTCGCCTGAGACCCCCGCCAGCAGCGCCTCGCGGCGGCCAAGACTGCGGATCAGGGCGCTTGTCCGCCGGTCGATGAAGCGGGCCATAAGCTTTTCGTGCAGGGTGTCGGAGAGGCGATCTTCCAGATCGCGGGTCAGCCCTTGCCAGTGGCCGGGATCGGCCAGCCAGCCCGGCCGGTTAGCGACGTAAGCCAGGGTGCGAACCCCCGACAGACGCGTGCTCAGGGCGTCGATCTCACCCTCCGTCCGATCGAGCGGTCGAAATTGGCCGGCCATCCAGTCTTCGCCCACCTTGCAGGCGCCGCTGGTCAGCGCGTCGAAGAGGTCGCGGACCAGGCGCAGATGATCGTCCTGGGTGGTCTTGCGGAAATCGGGGGTCTGGCAGGCGTCCCACAGCCGGCCAAGGCCGCCGCGTCGCTCGCAGGCCGAGGCGACCGCCCCATCGGCGGCCAGGTGGCGCAGGACGGTTTCGTCGAGGGCCGGCTCGCACGGACGCAGGCCCTGGCTGGGCGGCGGCTCGGACAGTGAGCGCAGCAGGCCGGCGAGGGACTGGAAGTCGAGGTCCGGATTGCGCCACTGCGCCGCGGCCACCGCCTCGAACCGATGGCTCTCGACGGCCGCCACGAGATCGGACGCCATGTCCGGGCAGCTGGCGGTGACACCGAACGTGCCATCGGCGCGGTAACGTCCGGCGCGCCCGGCGATCTGGCCGACCTCGTGCGCATGCAGAGGCCGCGTGCGTTTGCCGTCGAATTTGCCAAGGCCGGCAAAGGCGACATGGTCGACGTCCATGTTCAGGCCCATGCCGATGGCGTCGGTGGCCACCAGGAAATCGACCTCGCCCGACTGGTAGAGCGCTACCTGGGCGTTGCGCGTGCGCGGCGACAACGAGCCCATGACCACCGCCGCGCCGCCGCGCTGACGGCGGATGAGCTCGGCGATGGCGTAGACCTCGCCGGCGGAGAAGGCGACGACGGCGCTGCGCCGCGGCAGGCGCGTGACCTTCTTGTGGCCTGAGTGGGAGAGCGCTGAAAAGCGTTCGCGGCCAACGATCTCCGCGTCCGGCAACAGGCGCCTGACCAGCGGGGCCATGGTCGCCGCGCCCAGGAACATGGTTTCGTACCTGCCGCGCGCGTGGAGCAGGCGGTGGGTGAATATGTGGCCACGCTCGGGGTCGGCGGCGAGCTGGATCTCGTCGACGGCCAGGAACTCGACCTGGCGGTTGAGCGGCATGGCCTCGACCGTGCAGACGAAATAATGCGCGCGCGGGGGTACGATCTTTTCCTCGCCGGTGATCAGGGCCACGGCCGCCGCCCCGCGAACCCTGACGACGCGGTCGTAGATCTCGCGGGCCAGCAGGCGCAGCGGCAGTCCGATCATCCCAGACGCGTGGCCGAGCATGCGCTCGACCGCCAGGTGGGTCTTGCCGGTGTTGGTCGGCCCAAGCACCGCGACCAGGCGCGATGGCGCCGACCCATGAAACCCGCTGGTCATGGCCCGCAGATTTGGGCGATCAGCGGAGCGCTGGCAACCGCCCGGGCCCGGTTAACGCGCGGACCTCACCGCTGCGAACAAGGGTGAAACGAAGGGTGACCGAATCGGTGATTTCGACCAATTCATCCTTTGTTCCCTACAAGCTGTTGTATAGGTATCGGAATTAACCACAATTCTCATGTGGCGCGTTCGGCCGCGGCAGGCCATGAACTTGACGCAGCGATCACCGATCGCCTATATCGCCCGCTCCTCAAACGGCCCCGCCCGGCCTGACGTTTTTTCCCTTGAGAAGGTATTGCGCTATGTCGCGCCGCTGCGAACTCACCGGCGTTGGTCCCATGGTTGGACACAATGTCAGCCACTCCAACATCAAGACCAAGCGGCGTTTCCTGCCTGCGCTGAGTCCGGCAACCCTGGCCTCCGAGAGCCTTGGCCAGACCTTCCGGCTGCGCATCTCCAACGCGGCTCTGCGCACGGTGGATTTTCGCGGCGGCCTGGATAGTTTCCTGATCAAGGCCAAAAACGAGGTGCTTTCCACCCGCGCCCTGAAGATCAAGAAACAGGTCAAAGCCAAGCTGGCCGCCCAGCCGGCGGAGTAGCTCCCCCTACTTTTGGGCGCGCTGACCTCGCCGTGCGCCCCCTCCGTCACGGCGCTGATCGCGCCGCGCCACCTCCCCCGCAAAGAGGCTGGGGAGGAATTCGACTTCTCCTTCACCCCTTCAGCGTCCCGTCCAGGAGCTTGAGCAGTTCGCGCCAGTGCCGCTCGGCGGCCGCTTCGTTATAGACCGGCATGTCGGGCGGGGCGTAGCCGTGGCGAGCGCCCTTGTAGATCTCCACGGTGTTGTCGACGCCGGCTGCGGTGAGCGCGCCCCGCAGGCGGTCGGCCTGTTCGGGCGGGAAGCCGGCATCCTCGTCGGCGCCGCCGATGTAGACCTTGGCCTTGATCTTCGGGGCCAGCAGGTGGGGACTGTCCGGCGCATCGGTGGCCAGGCGGCCGCCGTGGAAACCCCCCGCCGCCACCACCCGATCTGGAAAGTTTCCCGCCGCGCGCAACGCGAGGCCGGCGCCCATGCAATAGCCGGTGACGCCGACTTTCTCACCTTTCACCTGGGGCTGTTTTGACAGCCAGTCCAAAAAGGCCCCGGTGTCCCGCGTCGAGCGCTCCGGATCGGTTGAGCCCATCAGCTTGCCGAATATCTCGCGGCGCGCCGCCTCATCCTTGAATGCCTCGGCCAGGTTGATCGGCGCGTAGGGGCCCGCGCGCCAGAACATGTCGGGGAGCAGGACGAAATAGCCGTGTCCGGCCAGGCGTTCGCACATCTCGAACAGGGCCGGGCGGATCGCCGGCGCGTCCATGAAGAAGATCACCGCGGGCCATGGCCCCTTGCCCTGCGGCTGGAAGGTGTAGGCGCGCGCGTCGCCATCGGGGGTGGGAATGGAAACTTCGATTCTGCTCATTAGACGTCTCCGCTTTCAGAGGTTGAGAAGTTCACGCCCGGCAAGTCGCACGTCCGTGCAACCGGTGAGCGACATGGCCATGCGCAGTTCCTGTCGCAGAATGTTGAGCATGTGGCTCACGCCCGCCTCGCCGGCCGCGCCCAGCGCATAGGCCCAGGCCCGGCCGATCAGGCACGCCTTGGCGCCGGCCGCCATGGCCTTCAGAACGTCAAGGCCCGACCGCACTCCGCCGTCCATGAGCACGGTGAGATCGTCTCCCACGGCGGCGGCGATGGCCGGCAGGGCGGCGATGGACGACGGCGCCCCGTCGAGCTGACGCCCGCCATGGTTGGAGACTACGATCCCATCGACGCCAAGGCGGCGCGCCTCGAGCGCGTCTTCGACGTCGAGCACCCCCTTGAGCACGATCGGGCCGTCCCAGTGCTCGCGCACCCAGGCCAAGTCCTTCCAGGTCACCGATGGATCGAAGTTGCGTCCGATCCAGCCCCAGAACTGCGGCAGGGCCTTCAGATCGGCGGCGGCCGCGGCGATATTGCCCAAGGTGTGGGGGCGTCCGCGCAGGTGAACGTCCCACAGCCAGGCGGGGTGCGCGAGGCCGTCGAGCGCCTGGCTCAGTTTCTGGCGCCCGGTGACCGCCACCATGCCGTTGCGATGGTCGCGATAACGCGCGCCCGGAATGGGCAGATCGACGGTGAACACCAGCACCGGGCACTGGGCGGCCGCGACCCTGGCGAGGATCTCGGCCATGAAGCCCCGGTCGCGGATCATATAGAGCTGGAACCAGGGGGCCGTCGCGGCGGCGGCGACCTCTTCCACTGAACAGACCCCCACGGTCGAGAGGCAGAAGGGAACGCCGCCGGCGGCGGCGGCCCGGGCCGCCTGGGTCTCTCCGCGACGCGCGTACATGCCGCCAAGGCCGATCGGCGACAGGATCACCGGCATCGACAGCGTCTGGCCAAACAGCTCGGTGCTCATCGATAGTTTGGAGACATCTTTCAGAACCCGCTGGCGCAGGGTAAGGGCGGCGAGGTCGGCGACATTGGCGGCAAGGGTGGTCTCGGCGTAGGAACCGCCGTCGATGTAGTCGAAAAGCACGCGCGGCAGGCGGCGGCGGGCGGCATCGCGATAGTCGGCGACGCAGGCTGGCGTCACACCGCCGCCTCTCGCACCTGCCGCAGGGTTGCGCTCTTCAGCGCCGGCGCGCCCTGCACGGTGGGGAGCGGCGCCAGCACCCCGCCCTTGACCCTGGCGACGACGCGGGGCTCCTCCTCGAAGAGCGCGGCCAGCTGCTCGGTGATCACGCCGCCCAGCTGTTCGACATCGACGATGGTCACCGCACGCCGGTAATAGCGGGTGACGTCATGGCCGATGCCGATGGCGATCAGCTCCACCGGCGACCTGGCCTCGATCTCGCCGATCACCCGGCGCAGGTGGCGCTCCAGGTAGTGGCCCGAGTTTACCGAAAGGGTCGAATCGTCCACCGGCGCGCCGTCGGAGATGACCATCAGGATCCGGCGCTGTTCGGTGCGGGCGATCAGGCGCTGGTGAGCCCACATCAGCGCTTCGCCGTCGATGTTTTCCTTGAGCAGCCCTTCGCGCATCATCAGGCCCAGATTCTTGCGCGCCCGGCGCCACGGCGTGTCGGCCGATTTGTAGATGATGTGGCGAAGGTCGTTGAGACGTCCGGGCGCGGGGGGCTTGCCGGCCTTCAGCCAATCGTCGCGCGAGGCGCCGCCTTTCCAGGCCCTTGTCGTAAAGCCGAGAATCTCCACCTTGACCGCGCACCGTTCCAGGGTGCGGGCGAGAATGTCGGCGCAGACCGCGGCCACCATGATCGGCCTGCCGCGCATCGAACCGGAATTGTCGATGAGCAGCGAGACGACGGTGTCGCGAAATTCCGTATCCTCTTCCTGCTTGAACGACAGCGGCGCGGTTGGATCGATGATCACCCGGGTGAGTCTGGCGACATCGAGCATGCCTTCCTCGAGATCGAAGCTCCACGAGCGGTTCTGCTGCGCCAGCAGCTTGCGTTGCAGCCGGTTGGCCAGGCGGGAGACGACGTTCGAGAGATTGGCCAGCTGTTGGTCGAGATAGGCGCGCAGGCGCGCCAGTTCCTCGGGCTCGCATAGCTCTTCGGCCGACACGGTCTCATCGTGCTGGGCCGTGAACAGTTTGTAGGGGGGCTCGGGACGGCCGGGATCCTTGATGTTGGGCCTGGCCGGCTTGTCGCCGTCGGTCATCTCCAGTTCGTCGTCGGACGGCTCGGCGTCATCGTCGGATTCGGTTTCGGTCAGCTCGCTGTCCGCCGATTCGGATTCGCGATGGCTCTTTTCGCGGTCGTCCAACGAGGTGCTCTGCTGGGCGTCTTCCTCGCCATCGCCTTCGCCATCGCTGGAGGATTCGGCGTCGCCGTCCTCGCTCTCCTCGTCCTCGATGTCCTGATCGGGGGCATCGGAGAGGTCGTCGCCCATCGAAAGATCGCGCACCACCGCTCGGGCGATGCGGGCAAAACTCTTCTGATCTTCGATGGCGCCGGTGAGGCGGTCCAGATCGGGACCCGCCTTGGCTTCGAGCTCGGCGCGGAAGGAATCGACCAGAGCCCGCGCGGCCGGCGGCGGGGGCTCGCCGGTCAGCCGCTCGCGCACCATCATGGCGACAATGTCGGCGATCGGCGCCGCCGCGCGGTCGCCCAGATGGCTCAGCCCCTTGCGCTGGACAGCCTGCTCGAGGACCGCGGCGAGGTTCTGACGCACGCCGGCCAGGGCGTTGGCCCCGATGGCCTCGATCCGCGCCTGTTCGAGGGCGTCGTAGACCTGCGCCCCTTCCAGGGTCTTGGGCTTGGTCTTGGCATGCACCGTTTCATTATGGTGCGCCACGCGCAGGGCGAGCTGGTCGGCGAGGCCGCGGATGCGCGTGGTCTCCGGACCGGAAAGTTCGCGCGGCGGGTGCGGCAGGACGGCGCGATGTCCAATCAGCGACGGGCCGTCGCCGGAGAACACCACCTCGAGGTCAGGCTGTTCGGCCAGCGAGCGCGCGGCGTTGGCCAGCGCGCGCTTGAAGATCTCGGCCGGGCTCTCCCTTTGGGACATGCGTCGGGTGATACCCGATCGCCGGGCCTCACAAAAGTTTCATCAGCGTCTCCAGGCGCCGTGCATAGGTGTGATCGGCCAACACCCTGCGCCTGCCCATCCGTCCGATCGAGGCAGCGAAGCCAGGCTCGCGGCGCACGCGCTCGTGGAGGCCGTTCAGCTCTTCGCTGTCGCGCCAGACCAGGACTTCGGCGCCGACATCGAAACAATCCGCCAGATCGGGCTGATCCTCCGCCACGACGGGCGTTTCGGTCAGATACGGATCGAAATTCCGTTGGTTCAGCCCATGGAGCACATGCTCCTCATTGCGGATGTTGAGCGCCGCGCTATGACCGGCATAGATCGCGGCGAGGTCTCCGGCCTCCACGCGCCTGCGATCAATCTGGTGGTCGACAAGGGCAAATCGGCTCCAGCTGGCGCCGTAGAGGCTGATTGGCGATCTCAGCGCTCCGATCACCGCCATACGCCGCGGCGATGGGTGACCGACGAAGACCATCCTGGCGGTTCGGGTCGTGCGCAAGGCGGCGGGATCGATGTGCGGGTTGGCGCCGTGCGGCAGGTAGATCGCCCGTGCGCCAAATCCGAGACGGCGATGCAAGGCGACAAGCCCGCTGTCGGTATAGGCGACCACATCCATCGCCGCCGCCGATCGCCGCATCGGCTCGCCGAAGACATCGCCGACCCAGCCGACAAACGGCGGCCGGCCGCGGAGCGCGCCGATGTGCTCGATGATGATCGGAGGAATCTCCGAGGCGGCGATGGCCAGCACCAGGTCGGGCGCAAAGGCCTCGATCGCGCGGCAGATGCGGGTCGCCAGCGGCGCGCCCAGCCATTTCGAAAGCATAAGCGCCTCGAGGCGGGCGTTCAGCGCCGGATTGCGCGTCGCTCCGACGTGAACCGCCACGCCGTCCGCCCTTAGCGCGGCTACCGCATCTTCGAGCCAATGGGTGACGTGGCCGATCTTGCCAATGACGAAGACTTTCACCCGCCGACGGAACGCACGTCGGCAGCCGTCGCATGAGCCCGACGGAATCCGAAGCCAAAACCTATTGTCGCCGCTGCGCTGGGCCCGGGCGGCGCCGGTTCGAGGCGCCAGATTTTTCCGTCAGGCGCACTGGCGTCGTAGATCCGCGCGGGGCCGGCCCTGAACGCGAGAATCCGTCTCTGCGAGGGATCGGAGAGAACGATTGTCCCGTCCGCGTCGAAACTCCAGGTCGAGACTTCCTTCAGCGCCGGGAAGGCGCGCCGGCAGGCGATGGGAACCCTGACCTCAAGGCCGCCGATACCGGGCTGCGCGGTAAGATTGAGCGTGCAGCTGACCTTGCCGCCGACCTCGCTGAGCCGCCAGGCGCCCAGCGTCGCCGCCAGGGATGGCCGCGGCGCCGGCGTCGCCGTCACCGCCGATACGGCTAGTGCGGCGGCGCCGATAAAGCCTGCATGCATCTTTTGTCGCCTCTCACCCCAAGGCGAAGTCTATTCCGGCTCGGGGCGACAGGCAAAACCCGCAGCGAGGCTGCGCCTCGCCGCTCAGGCAGACGGTCGGCGCTCGGTGATCGCCCCCAGGGTCAGGGACTGGAACTTGGCGTCTTCGGCCAGACGGCGGGCTACTTCCCGCGCCCCGACCGGGTAGGCGTCTCCGCCCTCGGAAATATCCGCGGACAGGCGCGAAACCTCCGCAAGGGCTTCGCGGAGCATCTCGACATGGTCCTTGGCCAGGGTGCGCGCTTCGACCTGCAGGCGTCGCACGCGCTGGCTCAAGGGTTCGACGATCAGGTCAGTACGCGGAGCGCTTTCGACGACCGCCAGATGCGTGTTGGACATTTCTTTTTACTTCCTTCGCGGTCGCGGCTTACTCCGCGCATCCCTCGGAAGCATAATTCACGCCAGTCGCCGTGGGTTCCTCGCCAAATGCGTGTGAGCCGTCTGGCGTGGCTCCGGCGCCACGGCCGCATGCGCCCGATCAGTCGGTCCCAGGCAGCGGGCCTGGCCCGCCGCGCTTGAGTTGGAGGTCCGACCCGCTCGAGCGGTGGGAAACGAACAGGCTGTTGCTCCAGCGATTGAAGCTGATCAGCACGGCGCCATCGGCGCCGGTCAGAGCCATCCCATCATGGGTCGGGGTCCAGCCGACGGCCCCGGCGGGAATAGCGTCGCCGCACCCGGACGGCGCCTGGAGGCGAAAAGACCCGTGGGCGCTGCGGGCGGCGCTCAGCCTTAGGGTGCAAATCGCCGTGCCCTGGGATTCTACCGTCCACGCGCCGGCGGCGTCGCGCGGCGACAGCGGCACCCCAGCTTCGTTGTCGGCGGCGCAGGCGGGAAGTGCGGCGAACAGAGCGCCGATGGCCGCGCTGGCGACGATCGGCAGGAGGGCGCGTTTCATGACAAGGAATCTCCGACGGCTATCTTGACCCACGGGAAAAACGTTTCAGGGGCCGGCGGGTTGCGACGGCCCTAGGCGACCTTGACCCGCGCGGCGCTCTCGGGGAGGTCGCCGCCGAACGCCCGCTGATAGAATTCGGCCACCGTCGGGCGCTCGAGCTCGTCGCATTTGTTGAGGAACGTCATCCTAAAACCGAGCGCCAGATCACCGGCGAAGATCTCGGCGTTCTGGGCCCAGGTGATCACCGTGCGTGGACTCATCACCGTCGAGATGTCGCCGTTCATGAACGCGTTGCGGGTCATGTCGGCGACCCGCACCATGGCCGCGACCTGGCGTTTGCCCTCCGCGGTCTTTGCGTAGTTGGGCGCCTTGGCCAGGACGATCTCGGCTTCGACGTCGTGGGCCAGATAGTTGAGCGTGGTGACGATCGACCAGCGGTCCATCTGCCCCTGATTGATCTGCTGGGTGCCGTGATAGAGGCCGGTGGTGTCGCCAAGGCCGATGGTGTTGGTGGTCGAAAACAGCCGGAAATAGGGGTTGGGCCGGATCACCCGGTTCTGATCGAGCAGGGTCAGCTTTCCCTGGGCTTCCAGCACGCGCTGGATGACAAACATCACATCCGGGCGGCCGGCGTCGTACTCATCGAAGACCAGCGCCATCGGCCGCTGCAGGCACCAGGGCAGCATGCCTTCGCGAAATTCGGTCACCTGTTTGCCGTCACGAAGAACGATGGCGTCCTTGCCGACCAGATCGATACGGCTGACATGACTGTCGAGATTCACCCGGATCATCGGCCAGTTGAGCCTGGCGGCGACCTGCTCGATATGCGTCGACTTGCCCGTGCCGTGATAGCCCTGGATCATCACCCGGCGGTTGAAGGCGAGGCCCGCGCAGATCGCCAGGGTGGTCTGGGGATCGAAGCAATAGGCGTCGTCGAAATCCGGCACATGGCTGTCGCGGGTCGAGAACGCCGGAACCAGCATGTCGGAATCGACACCGAAAATCTCGCGAATGGAGACCTTCTTGTCGGGGACAAGCGTGTAGAGAGCGTCAGTGGGTTCGGCGATGGTGGTCATGGCCGGGGTTCACTAACGCGGGCGCGGGACGGACGCAAACCTCCGCCGTCTCTCTCGCGTCGATCCGTTCTCGGGGCCACACTGAAGGAAAAAGCAATGATGTCGGCGCCGCCCGAACGTTTCATCTCCCAGCACGTCGAGGCCTGGCGGCGCGATGGGGTCACGCTGGTCCAGCACTTCTTCACGCCGGAAGAAGTCGCCGCGGTGCGCGCGGACTTCGAGAGGGTGTTCGGGCGCAGCGCCGGGGGCGACCAGCCTCTGAACAAGAAGAAGGACAATGAGATCGGCCGTTTCCACGGTGCGCAGTTCAAGACGCTGGACGCCGTTCCGTTCGACTGCTCGCTGGCGCTAAATCTGATTGTTGTCCACCCGGCCCTGATCGCGTTCGCCAAGGCGGCGCTTGGGACCGATGCCGTCCATCTCTACCAGGGCCAGGCCTGGGCGAAATTCACCGGCGACGCCGACTACGACCGGCCGTTCCACACCGATTTTTCCAACCACACCCTCACGGTTCCGTCGGACGACGCGGCCAGGAACTCGGTGACCATCCTCTGCTACTTCACCGACGTCACCGACGCGCACAGGGCCATGCACTATGTGGAGCGGACCGACAGCGACAAGGTCGCGGGGCCTGAGGCGTCACTCAATCAGGATCCGACATCGCAGGCGAACCTGCAGAACGATCTGATGCACTTTGAACGATCCAGCGCCTCGCCGGCAGGAACCGCGATCCCCTATTCCATCGACGTCTATCACCGCGGGACCAACCTCACCGCGGCGAACGGCTGCCGCTACGCGGTGATGGCCTGCTTCAAGAAAGCGGGGGATGAGAGCATCGGCTTCCACGCCTGGCAGTTCCACCACACCAAGCCGTGGGCGCGGATCTTTGATCACGCCAGCCCCGAGCAGCTCGCCTGCTTTGGCGTGCAGACGCCGGGCGATCGGTTCTGGACGCCAACGACGCTGGCGCGCGCCCAGGCGCGATACCCTGGCTGGGACCTGACGCCCTATCGCGCCGCCGCCGAGAACGCCTGATGCGTGGAGGCTCGACCCTGGATCTGGCAAACGGCGACTTCATCATCGGACCCTCCTACGCGCCGGCGCCGGAGACGTTGGTGAGGCCCGGGGCGCCGGCCGGCGTGATCCATGCCTTCACCATGGAGTCGCGCGATTGCCGGATTTATCCGGGTATCCGGCGGCTCGACAACGACGTCACCAGACGGCGCGACGCCTTCGGCAATCGCATCGCCGCAAAGCTGGATGAACAGTCGGTCACGGCCCCTTACACGCGCACGGTGTGGGTCTATGTGCCTGCGCAACACAGCCGAGGAACGCCGGCGCCCTTCGTCGTGGCGCAGGATGGCTACCTCTATCTGAACCGCCTGCCGCGCGTGCTGGACAATCTGAATGCGGACGGCCGCGCGCCCGCCATGGTCGCCATCCTGATCGACAGCGGCGGGGGCGATGCGCAAGGCTCGCAGCGGGGCCTGGAGTACGACACCCTGTCCGGTCTCTACAGCGACTTTGTCGAGACCGAAGTCTTGCCGCGGGTGATCAGTGAAACCGGCGTGGCGCTCACCGACGATCCGGAGGGCCGGGCGACAATGGGGGTCAGTTCCGGCGCCGCCTGCGCGTTCACGATGGCGTGGTTTCACCCGGAACGGTACCGCCGGGTGCTTTCCTATTCAGGCACCTATGTGAACCAGCAGTCCCCGCCGGATGCCGACAGCCCGCGCGGCGCCTGGGAATACCACGCCACCATCCTGCCTGGCGCCGAGCGAAAGCCGCTGCGGATCTGGATGGAGGTCGGGGACCAGGATCTGCACGCCGACGATCCGGAAGAGACCTGGCACAACTGGCCCCTCGCCAACCGCCGCATGGCGGCGGCCCTCGCGGACAAGGGATATCCCTATCGCTTCACCCTGTCGCGGGGCGGCCGGCACGCCGATCCGCGCGTGCTCGAGCAGACCCTGCCGGCGGCGTTGGCGTGGCTCTGGCAGGACTTTCCGCGCTGACAGGGGGCCGGGCGGCTCGCAACGGACTCCATCGCCCGCTCGACCCATCGATCCTACACGGATTTCCCTCCCCTCGGCCGCCCAGCCCCACGAAGGTGGGGGTCCAATTCCCCTTGAGGCGATGAGGTGGGAACAAAATTGGGTTCCCGCCTTCGCGGGAACAGGCGGGCTGGTGGTCGAAACAGAACGGGTATCCGCCTACACCAGCTTTGCTTTCTGCAATGTCTTATAGGCCTTGATCACCCGCTGCAGCTTGTGCTCGGCCGAGCGGTCGCCGCCGTTGGCGTCAGGGTGGCAACGCTTGACCAGTTCGGTGTAGCGCACCCGGATCACCGCGCCGTCGGCCTGTGCGTCGAGATCGAGATCGGCAAGGGCGCCGCGCTCCATCTTACCCAACCTGCGTTCATAGGCGGCTCTTTCATCGTCCTGTTTGGTCTTGGCGCCGCCGAAAATCCCGAACGGATCGCGGAAAAAGCCGCGGTTCGGCGCCGCCTCGCGATTGCGCGCGCCTCGGCCGAGCGACCAGGTCGGCCGGCCGCCGGTGGCGATATCCTCGGCCACGCGGGTGCGAATCTCGCCTTCGCTCATGCCGGCGAAGAAGTTCCAGGACCGGTTGTACTCCGCCGCGTGCGCCTGGCAGAACCAGTAATGGTCGCCGGGCAGGTCGCGCGACTTTGGGGCCCGCGCATCGGCCCGCGCCTTGCAGCCGGCGTGATCGCACGCGCGCTCCCCCGCTTTGAGCGCATGCACATCGTCTTGCCGCGCGTCCTCCTCGGGCTTGGGAGGCCGCACGCGGATATCGACGAATCGCGGTCGGTATTGAAACGCCGTCGTCATGGAGCAAAGTATGTAGGCAAAGTTTTACCGTTCAAGAATTGACAGGGCGGTATTTGGAGGGCGAAATTATGGGCGGTGTCGCCAAGGTCATCGCCGATAAGCTTGGCGCCGCGTTCTCCCCCACCCACCTCGAGATCGTCGACGACTCGAGCCGCCATGCCGGGCATGCCGGCGCCCGCGCGGGCGGCGAGAGCCATTTCACGGTCGCCATCGAAAGCGCGGTGTTCGAAGGCCTCACCCGCGTCCAGCGCCAGAGACTGGTTTATCAGGCCTTGGCCGAAGAATTGTCGGGTCCGGTCCACGCCCTGTCCCTGAAGGCAGAGGCGCCGGGGGAATCCAATAAAACAGCCTAGGCTGGGGTTTCCCTGAGCGCCTCGCTGAGGGCCGTGGCCAGCTCCGATGCGCGAAACGGCTTTTGCAGGACGGGAGATCCCCGGTCGACTTCGCGCAGCCCCGCGTCGGCGTAGCCGGTGGCGAAAATAGCCGGCACGCCCTTGGCGCGGAGCGCGTCGGCCAGGGGATACACCGGCTGGCCGCCGAGATTGACATCGAGAAGCGCCACGTCGAAGCCCGGCTCGAGGCGGACAAGCTCCAAGGCGTCTTCGAGCCGATGGGCCGGTCCGACGACCACGCAGCCGAGATCGGCCAGCATGTCCTCGACCAGCATGGCGATCATCATCTCGTCCTCGACCACCAGCACCCGGCGACCGCGCAGGGCGTCGTTTCCATCCGTGCGCTGTTCTTCAAGCTTCGCCATGGCAACACCCTAGAACACAGCGAGTCGGTCGACCAGCCGCTAGACCTCGCCCTCGCGCTTCAGCTGCGGCCCGACATGCAGCGCGGTTATCTGGTTTCGCTGGCGACGCAGGATCTGGAACTGGTGGCGATGGAACAGGAACTTCTGGCCGGGGTCCGGAATGGTCTGGGCCTCGTAGATGACAAGGCCGGCTATGGTCACGGCGTGATCATCTGGCAGGTCCCAATCCATGGCGCGGTTGAGATCGCGAACGGTGACGTCGCCATCGACGTGCACCGAGCCGTCGGCCTGGCGGCGCAGTCCCGTCACCGCCTGATCGTGCTCGTCCTCGATCTCTCCGACGATTTCCTCGAGGATATCTTCGAGCGTCACCAGCCCCTGCAGAGCGCCGTACTCATCGACGACCAGGGCAAAATGCGTCCGCCGCTTCAAGAAGGCGTTGAGCTGGTCCTTCAGCTTGGTGGTTTCGGGGATGAACCAGGGCTCGCGGACGATGGCGGCGATGTCGATATCGGCGGCGCGCCCCTCGGCCATGGCCAGGGCCTTCAGAAGATCCTTGGCGTGCAGCACCCCGATGATGTTCTCCGGCTCGTCCCGATAGAGCGGCAGACGGGTGTGTTCCGACCGCAGAGCCTCGGCGACCAGCTGGCGCGGCGGCAGGGCCGCGTCGATCATCGAAATCGATTTGCGATGCGCCATGACCTCGGAGACGTCCATGTCCGACAGATCCAGCACGCCGCCGAGCATCCGGCGATCGCGGCTCTCCACCGAGCCTTCCGAGTGATGGTATTCGACCGCGCCGCGGATTTCCTCGTGAGCGGCGAGCACGTCGGCGGCCATGTCCAGCTTCACCCCGAACAGGCCAAGGGTGTGCCGCACGATCCACTGGATCGCATAGATCACCGGCCCCAGCACCCGCACGACCAGCAGCATCGGGCCCGAAAGGCTGCGGGCGACATCGTCGGCGCGGACGATGGCCAGCGTCTTGGGCAGGACCTCGACGAAAACCACCACCAGCACCGCCATGACCGTGGTGGCCAGCGCCACGCCCAACGCGCCTGGGACGACGCTGGTGATGAACACCGTGGCCAGGGACGACGCCAGGATGTTGATGACGTTGTAGCCGATGAGCACGGCTCCGATCATCGTCTCCTGATCGGAGAGCAGCGTGTTCACGCGCCCCGCCGCATGGTCGCCGTCTCGCTCGAGCTGATGCATTCGCCCGCGGCTGGCCCGGGTCAGCGCCGTCTCCGCGGCCGAAAACACCGCGGAAACCGCCAAGAGGGCAATGATGAACGGCGCTGCGGCCCACAATGCCGAAATCATGGCGTGGCCCCTTCCTCGACCAGAAAAGCGCGTAGCGCGGCCTTGTCGATCCCCTTGGCGATGAATGCCTGGCCAACGCCGCGCACCAGAATGAAGGTCAGGGCGCCGCCGGAGGCCTTCTTGTCCTGCGCCATGTGACCGATGAGGGCGTCGGCGCCGAAAGGTCCTCCGGCGATCTGATCGAGACGAGCGGGCAGGCCGGCGGAGGCGGCCGCGAGGCCGGCCCTGCGCGCGTCGTCCAGGCTGCAGAGGCCGAGCGAAGCGGAAAAGCGGAAAGCCAGGGCGCAGCCTAGACCGACGGCCTCACCGTGCTTGATACGATCGCTAAATCCGCTTTCAGCCTCGATGGCGTGCCCGAAGGTGTGGCCGAGATTGAGCAAGGCGCGGGCGCCGTGCTCGCGTTCGTCCTGGGCCACGATCTTCGTCTTCATTTCAATGGACCGCGAAACGGCATGCGAAAGGCAAGCCGGCTCGCGCTGCAACACCGATGTCCCGTTGACCTCGAGCCAGCCCAGGAATTCCGCGTCGCCCAGGAGGGCGCATTTGAGCACCTCGGCGTAGCCACAGACCATCTCACGCGCCGGCAGCGTATCGAGCAGGCCGAGATCGGCGATCACCAGCCGCGGCTGATGAAAGGCGCCGATGAGGTTCTTCCCGCGTGCCGTGTCGATCGCGGTCTTGCCGCCGACCGAGGAATCCACCTGGGCGAGCAGTGTCGTCGGCATCTGCACGAAGTCGATTCCGCGCTTGTATATGGCGGCCGCGAACCCGGCGAGATCGCCGACCACGCCGCCCCCAAAGGCCATGACCAGGTCGCCGCGGTCGAGCTCCAGGGCCAACAGACGATCGCAAAGCTGTTCAAGGCCGGCAAAACTCTTGGCCGTCTCGCCAGGGGCGATGACCACCCGCTCTGCGGTGATGCCCGCGCCTTTCAGAGCCGCCATCAACCGCGATCCGTGCAGGCCCTCGACCACGGGGTCCATGACCACCGCAACGCGTCCGGTCCCCAGCAAAGGCCGCACGTGCGCGCCGGCTTCGTCGATGAGGTCCCGTCCAATGATCACCTGATAGTCGCGCTGGCCGAGGCCGACGCTGATCGTCGCGTTCATGGGGCCGGCGAGGCCGCCCGCGCGGCAAGCGCCTTGATGATCGCGTCGACAGCGACATGATGGGCGGTTTCCCCAGTCTCGACGACAATATCGGCCTCGGCATAAACGTCGTAGCGCTCGGCCGCCTGCTGCTCGAGTACCGCAAGGGGGTCCTTGCCGGCCATCAACGGACGGGTGTCCTTGCGCCCGACCCGGCGCGCCAGCACCGCCAGGTCGGCCTTGAGCCACACCGAAACCGCCCGGCGCGCGATCACCTGACGGGTTTGGGGGTCGAGAAACGCGCCGCCGCCGGTCGCCAGCACGTGCGGCGGTCCCTCGAGCAACCGCGCGATGACCCGCCGCTCGCCGTCGCGGAAGGCCGCCTCGCCATAGTCTTCGAAAATGTCGACAACCGATCGCCCGGCCGCGGCCTCGACTTCCGAATCAGCGTCCTGAAACGGCATGGCCAGCGCGCTTGCCAGTCGCCGGCCGATACTACTCTTGCCGACACCCATTAGCCCGACCAGGGCTATCGTCTTGCGGTTAAGGATCGGGAAGGCGTTCATGGCGGAAAGCTGACGTTTACACGACGCCGCGCCGCGCGCCAATTTCCCGGCGCTTGGGCGGCGAAACGTCCGCACTTTTAGGGGATTGCGCCGATGACCGGAGCGCAATGGAGCGAAGCCTTCCTCGAGATGATGGCCTCCGAACGGGCGGCCGCGGCCAACACCCTGATCGCCTATCGGCGCGATCTGGCGGACGCGCAGGAATTCCTCGCCAAGCAAAGCGGCCGCGACCTGGCATCGGCCAGCGAGGCCGACGTCGAAGCCTATTTTGCGTCGCTGGGCGTGCGCGGGCTTGCCCCAGCGACGGCGGCGCGGCGCCGGGCGGCGATCCGGCAATTCTATCGATTCGTCGTTACGGAAGGCTGGCGCAATGACGATCCGGCCCGGCGCGTCGAGGCGCCGCGCCGAGGGCGGCCCCTGCCAAAGGTGTTGAGCCGCGATGAGGTTGAGCGCCTGATCGCCGCCGCCACGGCCAAGGATGGCGCCGGCGGCTTGCGCCTCGGGGCGATGGTCGAACTGCTTTACGCGTCGGGCCTGCGGATTTCGGAACTGGTCGCGCTGCCTCTTGGCGCCGTGGCGGGGGAGCGCGCTTTTTTGATGGTCAAGGGCAAGGGCGGCAAGGAACGGCTGGCCCCGCTGAATGGGCCCGCGCTGGCGGCGGTGGAGGCCTATTTGCCGGTGCGCCCCAGGCATTTCGCCAAGGGCGTGAAGGCAAGCCCGTGGCTGTTTCCCTCGCGCGGGCGCACCGGCCGCTTGACCGCGCGCCGGTTTGGCCAGCTGCTGGGCGAGGCGGCCATTAGCGCCGGCATAGATCCGTCCAAGGTCAGCCCCCACGTCCTGCGCCACGCGTTCGCCACCCACCTGCTCGAAGGCGGGGCCGATCTGCGCGTTGTCCAGACATTGCTCGGCCACGCCGACATCGCCACCACGCAGATCTACACCCATCTGACCCAGGACCGCCTGCGAGAGGTGATGGAAACCCGCCATCCGCTGGCCGCACACCAGCCGACTGCACAATCAGGCCGGCCGTTTGGTTGAATTTCACCTGGGCGGGCCTGATCGGTCTATGAACGAGATCGGATGATGTCCAAGCCGCCGCGCGCGTTCTTTCGCCCGCTTGCTCATGACGCGCCAGAGCCGCTGCATGAGCTGCCGGCGAGGCTGGAGCGGGTGATTCACTTCCTTCCGGCCCATATCGAAAAGCTGCGCACGCGCGCGGCCGACACCGCCGGCGACGTCGACGTCCTGTGCGGCAATCTCGAGGATGCCATTCCCGCCGCCGCCAAGACCGAGGCGCGCGCCGGCTTTATCGCCCTGGCCCGCGAAGTCGACTTCGCCGCCAAGGGCACGGGACTTTGGGTGCGGATCAATGGCCAAGCGGCCCCTTGGCACTTCGACGACGTCACCCAGATTGTCGGGCAAATCGGCGACCGTCTGGACGTGATGATGATTCCCAAGGTCGAGGGGCCCTGGGACATCCACTACATGGACCAGCTGCTGGCTGTGCTCGAGGCGCGCCATGGCCTGCGCCGTCCGATCCTGCTGCACGCCATCCTGGAGACCGCGCTTGGCGTTACCAACGTCGAGGCGATCGCCTCGGCCAGCCCCCGGATGCAGGGGATCAGCCTTGGCCCGGCCGATCTCGCGGCCAGTCGCGGCATGAAGACCACCCGGGTCGGCGGCGGCCACCCCGGCTATCGCGTGCTCGCCGATCCGGGTGAGGCCGGTGAGACGGGCGACGCGGCGGGGCGCGAGAGCGTCCAGCAGGATGTCTGGCACTACACGCTGGCGCGGATGGTCGACGCGTGCGCCGCGGCGGGGATCAAGCCGTTCTACGGCCCGTTCGGAGCGATCGATGACCCCCTGGGCTGCGAACAGCAGTTCAGAAACGCGTTTCTGATGGGCTGCGCCGGCGCGTGGAGCCTTCACCCCAGCCAGATCGCCATCGCCAAACGCGTGTTCTCACCCGATCCGGCCGAGGTCGCCTTCGCCCGCCGCATCCTCGAAGCCATGCCGGACGGCGCCGGCGTGGCGATGATCGATGGCCGAATGCAGGACGACGCCACCTGGAAACAGGCCAAGGTCATCGTCGACCTGGCCAGCCAGGTGGCGGCTCGCGAGCCGGCGATGGCGAAGGCGTATGGCCTGTGAACCGCATCGGGCCCGCGGTCAGGCGCGCTCGATCCTGGCCGCGTAGCAACCGCGTCTGGCGTGATGAGCCTGGATGTAGGCGACCCGCGGCTCGCCGAGCAATCTTTCGATGAGGCGCTCGATTTCCCGGCCGTCGCAGAGGTCGGCGTCGATCATCATATCGTCGCCGTCAAACGCGCGCAGGGAGAGCGGCCTTGGCCGCAGGACCGCCGGGACGGCATCGACGCGGTCGTAAGCGGCGACGGCGCCCTCCAGGACAAAGATCGCGTGGCGCGAACGAAACGGCGTGGCGGCGCTCTGGTGCTCATAGTTGACCAGGATCACCGCTTCGCCTGGTTCGGCGTCGCGCAGTTCGATCCGATCTGGAAACCCCGGGGCGACGTCGGCGACAAATCGCTTGGCGCAGCGAGCAGCCAGCGCCTCGTCATCAAGACCGAAAAGCGGCCGAAACGGCTCCGGGGAAAGACCGGTGATGCGAAAGGTCATGGACGGCGGCTCCTTTGGTTGGCTCTTATCTTGGCTGCTGACCGGCCGCATGGCTCGCGGCTTTCGGACCCTCATCCCAAGGGAGAACCGTGCGCCATTCGGCCGGGACGAAAGCCTTCCAGATCATCCTGCCGCTGTCATTCGCGTTGATCGTCTTGGTCGAATGCCGCTCGGACGAAGACACGGTCACCATGGCCTTGACCGGCCACGCGCCCAGCTATTCGACGGCGCCGCGAGGCGTCGGCGCTTGCCTTGACCTGATCGTGTTGGTCGTTCCGGCCCTGGTCAGCGCGGGGATCGGCGCAGCCCTCGGCAGGCATCTGTGGCGGGGCCGTTGAGGCCGGTTCGCCTTGCTCCCTCACCCGCCACGCCCTAGGTTCGCGCCTTTCCGGGGGGAAGCTGTTTCCTTAAGGGTCCATGGTCGCGCACTATCTGGATTTTGAGCGGCCGATCGCCGAGCTCGAGGCCAAGATCGAAGAGCTTCACACGCTCTCCGAAATCAATGGACCCGGCGCCTTCGATGCCGAGATCGCGGCGCTGCGCGAGCGGGCCCGAGAGTTGCGCGCCGAGGCCTACGCGCACCTGGGCGCCTGGCAAAAGACGCAGATTGCCCGGCACCCCGAGCGCCCGCATTTCGTCGACTATGTCGCCGGACTGATCGAGGAATTCGTCGAACTGCGCGGTGATCGCAAGTTCGGCGACGATCAGGCCCTGATCGGAGGCCTTGGTCGCTTTCGTGGGCAGGGCGTGGTGGTCATCGGCCTCGAAAAAGGCCATGACACCACGACCCGCATCAAACACAATTTCGGCTCCGCCCGGCCCGAGGGGTACCGCAAGGCGGTGCGTCTGATGGACCTGGCCGACCAGTTCAACCTGCCGGTGCTCTCATTTGTCGATACGCCCGGCGCCTATCCGGGCCTCGCCAGCGAGGAGCGTGGCGTCGCCGAGGCGATCGCGCGCGGCATCGAACGGGGCCTGACCCTGGGCGTGCCGATGATCGCCACCGTCACCGGCGAGGGCATGAGCGGCGGCGCCCTTGGCATCGCGGCCGCGAACAAGGTGCTGATCCTCGAGCATTCGATCTATGCGGTGATCACGCCGGAGGGCTGCGCCTCGATCCTGTTGCGCGACAGTTCCCTGGCCGAAGGGGCGGCCAAGGCGATGAAGATCACCGCCGAGGATCTGATCGGGCTCAAGGTCGTTGACCGCATTGTCGCCGAACCGATCGGCGGCGCGCACGCCGATCCGGCCCTGGCGATCAGCAATGTCGGCGACGCCATCGAGGCCGAGTTGAAGTTGCTATTGAAGCTGTCGCCGGAAGCGCTGCGCAAACAGCGAGCCGACCGGTTCTACGCCATCGGCCGGAACTGACATCGGCGGCGTCGTGATCGCGCGCGACTACGCCGGCCCCGAAGACTTGCAGGCGATGCAGCGGCTCACTCAGGCGCTGTGGAGTTTTGATCAGCGCCACCACATCGGCGATCTGGCCTGGCAGCGGTTCGAACACATCGGCCATGAACCCGATTGGCCGACGCGGCTTTGGGTCTGGGACGGGCGCGTGGTCGCCTGGGGGTGGATCTACGAGCACGAGCCGGACTTGCTTTATCTGCAGGTCGACCCCGCTCATCCGGCGCTGCATGACGATGTGCTGGACTGGTTTGAGAGCATCGCCACCACGGACAAGATCCACATCGAGGTTACGAACCGGGAAAGCGCGCTGATCGAGGCGCTGACGTCACGCGGGTACGCTGCCAGAGACGGTGGCGCTTTCGGGCTGTTGAACGCCCGGTCACTCGACGACTTGCCAGCCCTTAATTTGCCCAACGGCCTAGCGGCCCTTTCCATGGCCGAGGCGCCCGATGCTGATCGGCGATCGGCGGCCCACCATGCCGCGTGGTCTCGCATTGCCGGGCGCGAGCACTTGCCGCGCGCCGCCTCGCTGGTCACCGGCGAGAGCTATCGCCAAGTGATGGCCGCGTGGCCGTATCGGCCCGATCTCGACTGGGTGCTCGAAGACGGCGAAGGACGGTGGGTGGCCAATTGCTGCGTGTGGTTGGACGAGGCTAACGGTGTCGGAGAACTGGAGCCGGTGGGCGTCGACGCCGATTTCCGTCGCCGCGGCTACGGCTATCTCATCTGCCTGGCGGGCCTGCACGCCTTGCGCCGGGCGGGCGCCACGACGGCGATCGTCGGGGCGCGGGGAGACGACGACTACCCGGTCCCCCGCCGGCTCTATTTCAGCCTCGGATTTTCCACCTACGCCAGGACCGTGAATTACGAGCGGCAACGCCTTGCGGGCCCCGAAGCAAAAAGGTGACAAGACGCGATAAAATAGCTATACCGATGGCCATAATTGCCAAGGACGCAAGAGTAAATGAGCAAATACAGCGTGGCCGTGGCCAAGAACACCCTGCCCAGTCTGATCGACAAGGCCCAGGCCGGCGAGGAGGTGGTGATCACCCGGCACGGCAAGCCGGTCGCGGAACTGCGCGCGACGCCCAAGGCGGCCGTTCGCTCCGGCAGCGGGACCTTCGCCTGGCTGATGAAGCGCACGCAGAGTCGCCCAGCCGTCACGATAACGTCCGTCGAACTGCTCGACCAAATGTATGAAGAGGATCGCGATTGAGCGTCTATCTCGACGCCAGCATCCTTCTGCCCACGATTGTTCTCGAACCGGGTACGCCATTGGTCAAACGGTTCATCTCGCGTGTGACTGCCGCTCCGTGGGTAAGCGAGTTCGCGGCCGCGGAGGTCGGCTCCGCAATTTCCCGCCTGGTGAGAATGCGGGTTCTAGAGGCCAGCGACGCGCGCGAACGTTTGACCGACTTCGACAGCTGGCGCGCGACGGATACGACCTTGATCGACGTCGAAGGTTCCGACGTTCGCCTGGCCGGCGTCATCGTCCGGCGCTTCGAGTTCATCCTGCGCGCGCCGGACGCCCTGCATTTGGCCATCTGCCGGCGGCTGGATGCGCCGCTGATCACCATGGACAGGCGCATGGCCGCGGCGGCGGCCGAACTTGGCGTCACCGCAACGCGGCTTGCCTGACGTCGGGAAAGCCGCCTTAACTAAGGAAATTCAAACGCCCGTTGGGGGACGATGATGATCAAGACCCGCTTTACCGAGATGTTCGGGGTGCAACACCCGATCGCCCAGGGCGGCATGCAGTGGGTCGGCCGCGCAGGCCTGGTGTCGGCGGTGGCGAACGCCGGCGCGCTTGGCTTTATCACCGCGCTCACGCAGCCGACTCCCGAGGCGCTGACCGAGGAGATCCGCCGCTGCCGGGAGATGACCGACAAGCCGTTCGGGGTGAACCTGACCATCCTGCCGGCGATCAAGCCGCCACCCTACGCCGAGTATCGCCAGGCGATCATCGAGGCGGGGATCAAGATCGTCGAAACCGCGGGCAACAAGCCTCAGGAACACGTGGACGAATTCAAGAAGCACGGGATCAAGGTGATCCACAAATGCACGTCCGTGCGTCACGGGCTCTCGGCCGAACGCATGGGCGTCGACGCGCTTTCCATCGACGGTTTCGAGTGTGCCGGTCACCCGGGCGAAGACGACGTGCCCGGCCTGATCCTGATTCCAGCCGCAGCCGACAAGATCAAGATTCCAATGATCGCGTCAGGCGGCTTTGGCGATGCGCGCGGCTTGGTCGCCGCCCTGGCGCTCGGCGCGGAGGGCATCAACATGGGCACGCGGTTCATGGCCACCCGCGAATCGCCGATCCACGAGAACGTCAAGCAGCAGATGGTCGTCAACGACGAGCGGGCGACCGATCTGATCTTCCGGACCATGCGCAATACCTCGCGCGTCGCCAGGAACGCGATCAGTCAGCAGGTGGTCGAGCTGGAACGTTCCGGCGCGAAGTTCGAGGATGTGCGCGACCTGGTCGCCGGCACGCGCGGGCGGGTTGTCTATGAAACCGGCGACCCCGACCACGGCATCTGGTCGGCGGGCCAGATCCAGGGCCTGATCCACGATGTGCCAAGTTGCGCCGAGCTCATCCATCGCATTGTCGCGGGGGCAGAGGCGATCATCCAGGGCCGCCTGGAAGGCATGGTCCGCGAACCTGTGAAGGCGGCCGCCGAATAGGCTTGAGGTTCAGGCGATCGCGCCCAGCGCATCACCCAGCTCGTCGACCGTCTCCGGCGTGGTCGCCCAGGAGCACATGAAGCGCACCGATCCGTCGATGAAGCGATAGACGAACCAGCCGGTTTCGCGCAGGCGAGCCAGGGCGCCGTCGTCCATGTCCACGAACACCGCGTTTGCCTCGGCGCAGTGGGTGATCGCAAACGGCATCGCGGCGGCGAGCCGGGCCGCCATGGCGTTGGCGTGGGCCGCGCGCGTCGTCCAGGCGCCCGTTTCCAGCATCCCGATCCACGGGGCGGCCAGGAACCGCGCCTTGGAGATCAGCTGGCCGCCATGCTTGAGACGCGCGCCGAAGCGGCGGCCGAGGGCTTTGTCGAAAAGCACGATGGCTTCGGTGGGCGTCGCGCCGGCCTTGGTTCCTCCAAGCACCAGCACGTCGACGCCCAGGCGCCCGAGCGTGAGCGGATCGAAACCCGCGGCGACGGCATAGGCCATGCGAGCGCCGTCCAGATGGACCTTCAGCCCCTTGGCTTTGGCGGGCCCGATGAGGTCGGCAAGCTCGTCCTTGGCGTAGATCACGCCGTATTCCGTGGCGTTGGTCAACGAAAGGGCGGCGGGGGCCTGCCAGTGGGGTTGATCGGGCTTGGCCAGCGCCAGGGCCAGCGCCGTCGGATCGATGCGGCCGGAGGGGCCGCCCAGACCGATGATCCCCATGCCTGCCCCAAAGAAGCCGGGCGCGCCGGTTTCGTCGGTGGCTACGTGGGAATGTTCATGGGCGATCACCGCTTCATGCGGCCCCGCCAGAGCCGCCAGGCTGAGCGCATTGGCGGCGGTGCCCGAGGCTGCGAACCGCACTTCGGCATCGGTATCCAGCAAGCTTCGAATAAGATCGCCGGCGCGTGCGCAGATCGCGTCATCGCCATAGCCGGCGGTGAAGCCGCCGTTGAAGCGGCCGAGCGCCTCGATCACCTCGGGCATGGCGCCGGCGACGTTATCGGAGGCAAAGTCGTAGCGCGCCATCAGGCTATGGCGTTCGGGGCCTCACGGCCCCACGCCCTCAGTTCATCGACGAACAGGTCAGGCTGTTCCATGGCCGCGAAATGGCCGCCTCGCGGAGCATCGCTCCAACGGGTGATGTTGTAGGCGCGCGTCGCCCACGATCTGGGCGGCGCCGAGTACAGCGTCTCGCCAGGGAAATTGGCGAAGGCGGTTGGAACCTCGCATCGCTCGCCCGTCTTAAGCGCCACGCCGCCTTCCTCGATCAGCGCGCGGTAGTACCAGGCGCCGGTGGCGAAGCTGCCGGTCATCACATAGATCATCACGTTGGTGAGCAGCTGATCTCGGGAAAACACCTTCTCGAACGGCTGCTCGCGAAGATCGCACCAGTCGTGGAAACGCTCGATGATCCAGGCGGCCTGACCGACCGGATTGCCCGCCCCGAGCCAGGCCAGGGATTGCGGCTTCGATGCCTGAAGACGGAAATACGCGCCAAGCACATCCATCATCGCGTTTTGACGGGCGACCCACGCGGTCTCCTCGGCGTTGACAGGGCCGCCCGCGGGTCGAAAGCCGATCATGTTGAGGTGGATGGCCGCCACGTGATCTGCATGATCGAAGCCGAGGCACGAGGTGACCAGGGCCCCCCAGTCGCCGCCCTGCGCCAGATAGCGCGGGTAACCCAGGACCGTGGTCATCAGGGTATTGAACAGGCCCGCCGTGGCCCTCTGGCCGAACGGACGCTTGGGCTTGGAGGAAAAACCGAAGCCAGGCAGTGAGGGGATCACCAGATCGAAGGCGTCGGCCGCATTGCCGCCATGGCGCGAAGGCCATGCCAGTTTCTCGATGGCCCCCCAGAACTCGTAGTGGCTCCCGGGCCAGCCATGGCTGATCAGCAGCGGCCGTTTGCCGCCAGCCTCGCCGACGACATGAACGAAGTGGATGTCGAAGCCGTCGATCGCGGCGATGAACTGCGGGAAGCGATTGAGATCAGCCACCGCGGCCCGCCAATCGTAACCGTCGAGCCAGTAGTCGCAGAGGCTCTGCAGAAAGCGTCCATCGCACCCATAGGCCCAGCCATCGGGAACTTCCGGCGCGGGCGGCCATGGATAGCGTCGAATCTGTTCAAGAACCTCCGCGACCTGGCTCTCGCTCCAGTCGACGGTGAAGGGCCTCGCTTGCGCCATGCTGTTCTCCCTGTCGCACCGCGAGGCTTGCGATGCGGCGCCGGCGGGGTCAAGCGGGGCCGGAGGCGCCTAAGGTCGCCCGACCGAGCGCCTCGGTCAGGGCGTCGATCAAGGTCAACGCATCGTAGGTGGGCGGCAGCATGCCCGAGAATTGCAGCATCAGGGGCCCGTGCAGGGCCGCCCAGAACATGTGGCCGATGAGGTCCGGATCGCCCTTCAGCGCGCCGGCGGCGATCAGGTCGCGCAGGTGCAGGGTCATGGTCCGCCGCGACCGCTCGCTGGCCCTGACCAGGTCTGGATAGTCGGCTTCGCTCGGCTGGCGAATGTCGAACATCAGCTTGTAGGCCTCGGGGTTCTCCAGGGCGAAGCGGACGTAGGCCGCCCCGATGGCCGCCGGCCGGCGGGTCGCTGGCGTGTTGCGATAGGCGCTTTCCAGGGCTTCCGCATGCCGGTCGAACCCGCGCGCTCTCACCGCCGCCAGGATGGCGTCCTTGTCGGTGAAATAGCGATAAGGAGTCATCGGGCTCACGCCGATAGCCGCGGCGAGCTGGCGGATTGTCACCGCCTCGGTTCCGTGTTCGGCGAAAAGCCGTTCAGCGGCGTCGCAGAGACGGTCGCGGAAGCTGGCTATGTCGTCTTCGGATAGAGTCTTGGGCAAAATCAGGCTCTTGAAAAAATGACTTGCGCCGGTCTATCGCTTACGACATAAATTTACAACGTAAGACTTAGCGACGAGGAACCCCATGGACGGCTCGCAGACCATCAATCCCTATCTCGCCGGCAACTTCGCCCCCGTGCGCGCCGAAGACGACTTCGAGCTCGAGGTCATCGGCGAAATTCCCGCCGGGCTTGCGGGCGTATTGTATCGCAACGGTCCCAATCCGCAGTTTGATCCAGGTCAGGATTATCACTGGTTCGGCGGCGACGGCATGATCCATGGCTTCTTCGTCGAAGGTGGAAAGGTCCGCTATCGCAACCGCTACGTGCGCACGCCCAAATGGCTGGCCGAGAACGCCGCCGGCCGAAAGCTTTTCGGGACCTTCGGCGATCCCCGAACCACCGACCCCTCGGTGATGGGTAAGGACGGCGGCGTCGCCAACACCAACATTCTCTGGCACGCTGGCAAGCTGATGGCGTTGGAAGAGGGCCACATGCCCTTCGAGGTCGACGCCAACACCCTCGAGTCGCGCGGCTATGTCGCTGAGTACCGCGGCAGGGTCACCGCCCATCCCAAGATCGATCCGCGGACCGGCGAGATGGTCTGGTTCGGCTATTCAACCGGCGATATGCCGCTGAACGCCACGGTCTCCTACGGCGTCACCGACGCAGCCGGAAAGGTCGTTCGTCGCGATGACTTCGAAGCGCCCTATTCGAGCATGGTGCACGACTTCCTGGTCACCGGCGAACACGCGCTGTTTCCGATCCTGCCCTTAACCGGCAGCCTTCAACGGGCGATGAGCGGGGGCCCAGCCTATGCCTGGGAGCCGGAAAAGGGCGCCTTCGTCGGCGTCATGGCCCGCAACGCCTCGGTCGAGACGATCCGCTGGTTCGAGACCAAGGCCTGCTACGTCTTCCATCCGATGAATGCCTGGGAAGCCGACGGCAAGATCTACGCCGACGTGATGGAATATGAGACCGCGCCGTTGTTTCCGAACACGGATGGATCGCGCAACAAGGATGGCGGCGCGCGGCTCGTGCGATGGACGCTGGACCTCTTAGACCAGACCAATCAGATCAAGCGCGAACAGCTTGACGACATGGCCGGCGAGTTCCCCAGGTTCGACGAACGCCGAGCGGGACTCTGCTATCGGCACGGCTGGTTCGCCGCCAATTCGCGAAAGCCGGGAAGCTTCGGCTTCGACGCCATCGCCCATGTCGACCTGGCGACCGGCAAGCGCGTGGCCCACGAGCTCTCCGCTGGCGACGCGACCGGCGAGCCGATCTTCGTTCCTCGATCGGCGGACGCGTCCGAGGGCGATGGCTGGCTGCTCTCTGTCATCTTTCGCGGCGAGACCGATCGCAGCGACTTTGCGGTCTTCGACGCCCAGGACATCGCCGCGGGCCCGGTCGCCTTGGCCAAGGCGCCGCGCCGCGTGCCGTTCGGCTTTCACGGCAATTGGCGGGGCTCTCCGGGCTAAACCAGCGCCCCGTGGCAGTGCTTGAACTTCCGGCCTGAGCCACAGGGGCAGGGCGCGTTGCGGCCGGTGCGCTCAAATCCGGCCGGCAAGGCTGAGACCGGCAGGGCCGCGCGCTGGTCCATCGATCCGGAGGCCAGCGCCGCGCCGGCCATTTCCAGGGCCCGCTCGTTCTCGCCGGTCACCGGATCGACGTGGACCTCGACCATGGGCGGAGGCATCGGTTCGGGCTCGGCGAACTGGATTTCAACCGTCATCAGCCAGCGCGTCACGCTTTGGCGCAGATCGCCGATCAGCTTTTCGAACAGGGAGAAGGCTTCGGTTTTGTATTCGTTGAGCGGGTCGCGCTGGCCGTAGCCGCGCAGACCAATGACATTGCGCAGATGTTCGAGATGCATCAGGTGCTCGCGCCACTGCATATCGACCATCTGCAAGAGGAAATTCTTTTCGATATGGCGCATCTGTTCGGGAGAGACCGCCGTCTCCCGCTCGGCGGCGCGTTCGTTGGAGGCGGCGGTCAGCCGCTGTAAGATCTCCTCATTGGCGATGCCTTCCTCGGCCGCCCATTCCTTGATCGGCAGCTTGAGGCCCAGCAGCGACTGGACGTGTTCGTCCAGCCCCTCGACATCCCACTGGTCTGCATAGGCTTTCGGCGGCAGGTGACGGGCCACCAGATCGTCGATGGTGTCGTGACGCATCTCGGTGGCGATTTCGGAGAGGTCGCCCGATTCCATGAATTCGCGCCGCTGCTCGAACACCGCCTTGCGCTGGTCGTTGGCGACGTCGTCGTATTTCAGAAGGTTCTTACGGGCTTCGTAGTTGCGCTGCTCGACGCGTTTCTGGGCGGTGGCGATCGCCCCGTTCAGCCACCGGTGGGTTATCGCCTCGCCCTCTTCGACGCCGAAGGTGCGCATGATCGCGTCGAGGCGCTCGCCAGCGAAGATACGTAACAGGTCGTCCTCACAGGAGAGGAAGAATTTCGAATGCCCGGGGTCGCCCTGCCGGCCGGTTCGCCCGCGCAGCTGATTGTCGATCCTGCGGCTTTCATGGCGCTCGGTGCCGAGCACATAAAGGCCGCCGGCCGCCAGGGCCCTGGCCCGCTTGCTCTCGATCTCGGCCTCGATCGCGTCCCGTTCTTCCTGCTCCGATTCCCGGGCCGGCTCGATGCCGAGACCCTTCTGTTCGGCGCGCCAGCGGGCCAGGCGCATGTCGAGATTGCCGCCTAGCTGAATGTCGGTGCCGCGGCCGGCCATGTTGGTGGCGATGGTCACGGTGCCGGGCACGCCCGCCTCAGCGATGATGAACGCCTCCTGTTCGTGATAGCGAGCGTTGAGCACGCTGTGGGGCACGCCAAGGCGCCTTTCCCCGTCATGCTCGTACCTGTGGCTCTTGAGCAGTTCCGACAGCTGCTCGGACTTTTCGATCGAAACGGTGCCGACCAGGATCGGCTGGCCGCGCTTATGGCAGTCTTCTATCTGGCTGATGATCGCGGCGATCTTTTCGGCCGCGGTGCGATAGACTTGGTCGTCCTCATCGATCCGCGCCAGGGGCCGATTGGTCGGCATCTCGGTGACATCCATCTTGTAGATGTCGAGGAACTCCTGCGCCTCGGTGGCGGCGGTGCCGGTCATCCCCGAAAGCTTGCCGTAGAGGCGGAAATAATTCTGGATGGTGACCGAGGCCAGGGTCTGGTTCTCGGGCTGGATGTCGACGCCTTCCTTGGCCTCGATTGCCTGGTGCAGGCCCTCGGAAAGCCGTCGTCCCTGCATCATCCGGCCGGTGAATTCGTCGATCAGCATGACTTCGCCGTCGCGAACGATGTAGTCGCGGTCGCGCTGATAAAGGACGTTGGCGCGCAGGGCCTGGTTGACGTGGTGGACCACCGAGACGTTGGCCGGGTCATAGAGGCCGGCCGAACCGTCGGCCAGGTGACCGGCCGCCTCGAGGGTTTCTTCGACGGTTTCGGAGCCGAACTCGGTCAGGAGCACCTGTCGCTGCTTCTCGTCATGCTCGAAGGTCAGGGGATCCTTGGCCATCTCGCGGACCAGAACGTCGATGGTGCGGTAGAATTCCGAACGATCCTCGGTCGGCCCGGAGATGATCAGCGGCGTGCGCGCCTCATCGATGAGGATCGAGTCGACCTCGTCGACGATGGCGAAGTGGTGACTGCGCTGGACCATCTCGCCGGCGTCGTAGACCAGGTTGTCGCGCAGGTAGTCGAAGCCGAACTCGTTGTTGGTGCCATAGGTGATGTCGGAGCCATAGGCGCGCTGGCGTTCACCCTGCGAGAGGCCATGGACGATGACGCCGACCGACATGCCCAAAAACCGATAGATGCGGCCCATCCATTCGGCGTCGCGCGTGGCCAGGTAGTCGTTGACGGTGATCAGATGCACGCCCTTGCCGGCCAGGGCATTGAGATAGATCGGCAGGGTGGCGACGAGCGTCTTGCCCTCGCCGGTCTTCATTTCGGCGATGCCGCCCTTGTGCAGCACCATGCCGCCGATGACCTGGACATCGTAGTGGCGCTGGCCAAGCGTACGCTTGGCCGCCTCGCGAACCACCGCGAAAGCCTCGTCCATCAGCTGGTCGAGGGTCTCGCCGCCGGCGAACCGCGCTTTGAACTCCTCGGTCTTGGCCGCGAGTTGCTCGTCCGTCAGCGTCGCCATGGCCGGCTCGAGCGCGGTGATCTTGGCCACCCGCGCGCCCATGGCCTTGACCTTGCGATCGTTGGATGAGCCGAAGAGCTTTTTCAGGTCGAGCATGGGGCGAAGGGGAGTCCGGTTGAGGGAAGTCGATGCGCTTCAAGAGGCGCCCGCCAGGGCCCTTGGCCGACGTGTAAAAATCGCGCCCTCTGCGGGCCGGAGACTTAGGGATCGCGCACGCCAGTGTCAACGCGCGCACGGCCTGCGAAGCCCAGTCTGGACTACCCGCGCCGGTCGTTTCAGCGGTTGACGCTGCCCATCATCGCCGCGGGGTAGCGCTCTCCGGCGACCCTGTCGGCGGGGAAGGCGGCGCTGAGTTCCGCGAGCTCGGCCGAGGTCAGGGAAATATCGACAGCGGCGATGTTTTCCTCGAGGTAGCTGCGGCGCTTGGTGCCGGGGATCGGCACGACATCGTCGCCCTGGGCCAGCACCCAGGCGAGAGCCAGCTGAGAGGCGGCGACGCCCTTGCGCCGCGCCATCGCCTTTACCTGACCGACGAGCCGCATGTTCTTGTCGAAGTTCTCACCTTGGAACCTCGGACTAAAGCGGCGGTAGTCATCGTCGGCGAAATCGGCCAGGCTCTTGATCTGGCCGGTCAGAAACCCGCGGCCCAGCGGACTGTAGGGCACCAGGCCGACGCCAAGCCGGCGACAGGTATCGAGAACCTCGCCCTCTGGGTCGCGGGTCCACAGCGAATATTCGCTCTGCAGGGCGGTGATCGGATGGACCTTGCAGGCGCGCTCGAGGGTCGCGGCGGAGGCTTCGGAAAGACCGATGTGGCGCACCTTGCCCTGGGTGACGAGTTCGGCCATCGCGCCCACCGTGTCCTCGATCGGCGTCGCCGGGTCGACCCGATGCTGGTAATAGAGATCGATGGTCTCGACGCCCAGGCGGCGCAGGCTGCCCTCGACCGCCGATCGGATATAGTCCGGCCGCCCATTGATGCCGCGCCGGGCGGGGTCGCTTGGATCCATGACGATGCCGAACTTGGTGGCCAGGAAGACCTGGTCGCGCCGGTCCTTGATCGCCTTGCCGACCAGCTTCTCGTTGGTGTGCGGGCCGTACATGTCGGCGGTGTCGAGGAAATTGACTCCCAGCTCCAGCGCCCGGTGGATGGTGGCGATCGACTCGCCTTCGTCGCGTGGACCATAGAAGGCGCTCATGCCCATACAGCCCAGACCGATCGCCGATACGGTCGGACCCGATTTTCCCAGGCGGCGCGTCTTCATCTGGAGGTTCCTTTTCGTTCAGGCGCTGGCGGCCGCGCTCGGCCTGGCTTTGACCCGCTCGAACCACGCCGCGACGTTCTTGTTTTCGGCGTTGAGCGGCTGACCGACCTGGCTGCCGAAATCGAGAAAGCAGAAGAGCAGGATATCGGCCAGGGTGAAACGCTCGCCGGCGATCCAGGTTCGCCCCGCGATCAATCCGTCCAGCCAGGTCAGGTGCTCCTGGGCGATGACCTTGAGGTCGTCGGCGGCGTGGGGAATGCAGTGGACCCGGTTCTGGAACAGCGGCAGGCCCTGCGAAAAACGAAACCCGTTGGCCATCGGCTCGACGATATTGAGGTCGACCCGTCGCACCCACATGCGCGTGGTCGCCCGCTCCCGCGGCGTGGCGCCGACCAGCGGCGGGTCTGGATGGATTTCCTCCAGGTATTCGCAGATGGCGGTAATTTCGGCCAGCACCTCGCCGTCGTCCAGTTCCAGCGCCGGCATCTGTCCCGAGGGATTCTTGGCGGTGTAGGGTGCTTGGCGGTTTTCGCCGGCCACCAGGTTGACCTCTTCGTGGGCGATATCGAGGCTCTTTTCGGCCATGAACATCTTGACCACCCTGGGGTTGGGCCCGATCGAGTTGTAGAACTTCATGGCTATGTCTCCCGCTGAGGTTGACGGCGCGCCATTTGGCGACCATGGCGCGGTCTCTGGTTTCGACCATCCCTAGGACGGCGTTTCGCATGATGGCAAGGCTGACCGGAGGCGGGCGCCAGAGAGCCGCCCTGCTTTGTCTTTGCGTGGCGCTCGCCGCCTGCAATCACAAGGCCGTGCAGCAGACGCGAGCGCAGCCCGGCGATCGGGCCGTGGCGCGGGTGGACGGCAAGATCGTCTGGGCGTCCGATGTCAATCGCGAGGCGGTCGCCCAGGGACTGATCGGCCAGGGCGAACCGCTCGACGTGACCTCCGATCAGTTTCGCCAGGTGCTCGACGAAGTGATCGACGAGAAGCTCCTGGCCACTGAAGCCATCCACCGCGGGTTGCAGAAAGATGTCACCGTCCAGCGACGGCTCGCCGCCGCGCAAGAGCGGATTCTGGGCGACATCCTGTTGGAAAACTCGGTCGGCAAGACCGTCAACGAGGACGCCGTCAGGGGCCTTTACGCCGAGATGCTGAAGAACTCGGCCCCGACCGAAGAAATCGTCGTGCGCCAGATCGTGCTGGCCAGCCAGCCGGACGCCGACCAGGTGAAGAAGGCCTTGGCCGGCGGCGCGTCATTCGACGCCCTGGCGGCCGAGCGATCGAAGGACGAGACCACCCGGTTCAAGGGAGGCCTCCTGCCGACCATGACCGTCGACATGCTGCCTCCCGCCTACGCGCCGCCGTTGAAGAGCGCCGCCCTCGGCCAGCTTGTCGGCCCGTTCAAGACCGACGCGGGATGGGTTGTCGCGCGTGTTGATGAGCGCCGGCAAAGGCCGCCGCCGACGCTGGACTCGGTGCGCCCGCTGATCGACCGGTTCCTGACCTTCGATCAGGTAAAGGATCTGATCCTCAACCTGCGGCGCAAGGCCAGGATCGAGCCGCTGATCCCGCCGCCGCTGGCCGTCCGGGGTGCGCCGACTGAGCCGGCGTCCGCCCCGCCCAGCGCTTTCCAGAGCCCGCCGCCCGTTCCCGCGCCGCCGCTGCCGCCAGCGGGCCTGCGGCGGTGAGCGGCGCGGGCGATCAGGCCGTGTCGCCCCTGGCTGTGGCATTTCCCGAGATGCCGCCGGTTGCCGGCGTGGACCTGGCGGTGGGCAGGGCCGGCTTCTACAGCCGCGAACGTGACGACCTGCTGCTGATGCGTTTCGCCAAGGGCGCGACCTGCGCCGGAGTGTTCACTCGCCATGGCGTCGGCTCGGCGCCGGTCGACTGGTGCAAGCAGCAGCTCGCCGCCGGCCACGGCGGCGTGCGCGCGCTGATCGTCAATGCCGGCTGCGCCAATTCGTTCACCGGCAAGCCGGGGGCGGCGGCGGTTGGCAAGCTCGCCAAGACGCTGGCCAAGCGCATCGGCTGCCGCCGCCGCGAGGTGATGATGGCCAGCACCGGCGTCATCGGCGTGCTCCTCGATGACAGCCGGATCGAGCGTGAACTCCCGGCCATGGCCGGCGCGCTGGCCCCCGGTGGCTGGGACGCCGCGGCGCGGGCGATGATGACCACAGACACCTTTCCCAAGGGCGCCTGCGCCCGCCCGTCGATCGACGGGCGGGCGGTCAACATAGCGGGCATCGCCAAGGGCTCCGGCATGATCGCGCCCAACATGGCGACGATGCTGGCCTTCGTGGTCACCGACGCGGCCATCGCCCCGCGCGCCCTGCACAGCCTTCTCGATGTCTATGTCCAGAAGACCTTTAACAGCGTCACCGTCGACGGCGACCGCTCGACCAACGACACCCTGCTGCTGATCGCCACCGGGGCCGGCGGCGCGCCGGCGATCGGCCGGGCCGGCGACCCGCGCCTGGCCGATTTCCGGATCAAGCTGGAAGGCGTCCTGCGCGACCTGGCTTTACAGCTGGTGCGGGACGGGGAGGGGGCTTCGAAGTTCGTCAAGATCACCGTCAACGGGGCCAGGAGCCAGGCCTCGGCGCGCAAGATCGCCCGGACGGTGGCCGAAAGCCCGCTGGTCAAGACCGCCTTCGCCGGCGAGGACGCCAACTGGGGGCGGATCGTCATGGCCGTCGGCCGCGCCGATGAGCCGGTCAACCGCGCGCGCATGTCGGTCAGCTTCGGCCCGCTCACGGCCGCCCGCGACGGCAGGGTCGCCTGCGATTATTCGGAGGCGAAGATGAGCGCCTACATGAAAAACGCCGAGCTCGATGTGGCCGTCGACGTCGGGGTGGGACGGGCCAGCGCGGTCATCTGGACCTGCGACCTGACCCGGCGCTATGTCGAGATCAACGCCGATTACCGCTCTTAGGCGATTGGGGGCAGTACAATGACCGCGGCGGCGACAGCGGTGGCGGCCCCCAGGGTCCGCACCTTCTTCGGCCATCCGATCGGCCTCGGCTTCCTGGTCTTCGCCGAGGCGTGGGAGCGGTTTTCCTACTACGGCATGCAGTCGCTGCTGGTGCTCTACATGGGCCAGCAGCTGCTGCTTCCAGGACATGTCGAACATGTCGCCGGCTTTTCGACCTTTCGCGGCATCATCGAGAGCGCCTATGGCCGCCTGACGCCGGCCGCGCTGGCCTCGGTGATCTTCGGGCTCTACGCCGGCGGGGTCTATCTGACGCCCCTGGCCGGCGGCTTCATCGCCGACCGGTGGCTGGGCCGCACGCGCACCGTGGCGCTGGGCGCGATCCTGATGGCCATCGGCCATTTCCTGATGGCCTTCGAGGTCTCGTTTTTGGCCGCGCTTGCCTGCCTGCTGGTCGGCGTCGGCTGCTTCAAGGGCAATATCGCCAGCCAGGTCGGAGAGCTATATGCCCCCGGCGATCTTCGCCGCGCCGACGCCTTCCAGGTGTTCCTGCTGGCGGTCAACGTGGCCGTGATCGTCTCCCCACTGGTATGCGGCACGCTGGGGCAAAAGGTCGCCTGGCACTGGGGTTTCGGCGCCGCCGGAGTGGGCATGCTGATCGGGCTCGCGGTCTATCTGTCCGGCCGGCGTTGGCTACCGCCCGAGCGCGTCAGGCCGTCGCGCGGCGAGGCGCCGGCCAAGCGGCCTCGTCTGGCCCGCGGCGAGGGCAAGACCATCGCCGTGCTGGTCGCCATGCTGCCGGTCCTCGCCCTCTCGGGCGTCGGCAATCAGGAGATCTTCAACGCCTACCTGGTCTGGGGACAGGCCAACTACAATCTGGTGTTTTTCGGCCAGACCATGCCCGTCACCTGGCTGATTTCGCTCGATGCGATCATCAGTTCGGTAACCATCGTGGCCTCGGTCGCCTTCTGGCGGTGGTGGTCGAAGACGCGGAACGAACCTCAGGAGATCACCAAGCTGGCCATCGGCGCGCTGATCGCCGGCCTCGCGCCGCTGGCCCTGACCGTGGCCAGCCTTCGAGAGGCGGCCACCGGCCACAAGATCGGCCTGTTCTGGGGCCTGGTTTTTCACATCGTCAACGACATCGGATTCGCCAACATCTTCCCCGTCGGCATAGCCCTGTTCGCCAGGGCGGGACCCCGCGCCATCCTCGGCCTGATCATCGGCATCTACTATCTGAACATCTTCGCCGGAAACATGCTGGTCGGCTATCTGGGCGGCTTGCTGGGGCCGTTGGGCGGTCCGAAATTCTGGGCGTTGCACGCGGCGCTGGTGTTCGGGGCCGGCATCGCCCTCATGATCTTCCGCGCCCTCTTCGGCAAGATTCTCTCTCCCACCGTCGATCCGGAGGCAGTGGAGGCACTGGAGGCGGGGCAGGCGGCCTAACCGCATCCCCCGGCCTCCATCCTTCCCCGGACCGTCATGGCCGGGCTCTTGGAGTCCCGGCCATCCATCAGTGTTCCGCGTGGAAGTTGGGCTCCCGCGCCCCGCATTCTCGCATCAAGCTTCCGATCCGGAATCCGATGGATGGCCGGGACAAGGAAGAGCCCGGCCATGACGGTCCGTGGGTGGGTGTTGTTATCGACTGGCCGCTGTCCGCCGGCAAAGAAAATGGGCCGGCGCCTTGGCGTCGGCCCATGATCAGGTCGATTGAAGAAGGCGTGGGCCCTTGGCGGGCCCGTGCCGCTTAGGCCTGGAGTTGGCCGGCGGACATCTTGCCATTCTTGGCGTCACGCTCGAGTTCGTAGGTGATCTTTTGACCTTCGCGCAATGTGCCGAGGCCAGCGCGTTCAACGGCGGATATGTGAACGAACACGTCGGCGCCGCCCGCATCCGGTTGGATGAAGCCGAAGCCTTTTTGGCCGTTGAACCATTTGACAGTACCGGTAGCCATTTAGATTTAGTCCTTTAGATCTGAGATTATCGCACCTCGCGGACACCCGCGCGGTCGATCAAAATCGGTGAGGATCGGAAGGCGGGTCCGGGGCCCCCTCGAAAAGGGGCGTGGAAGAGCGGCCGAACCCTATCGACTTCGATACGCCTTGCTAGACGATTTGGCGACAAACGGCAAGGCGAATATCAAAATCGGCGCTGACGCTTTCAAATCGGCTCGCGAAGGCCGATATGAATGCCTGTTCACATCGCGCCGGAGTCCACCGATGAGCCTTCTCGACAGAATTCCCCAGATGGACGATGCGGCGCTGAAGAACCTGCTCGATAACGCCCGGCGCCTCGGGGCCACCGGCAGCAGCAAGCAGCAGAGCGATGCGGCCGAACTTCTTCCCGCGCTCGAGGGGGCGGTCGCCGAGCGCAAGGCGGTCAAGCTCGAGGCCGCGGCCGAAAAACGTCAGGCCAACAAGAAACCCGCCGCGCCAAAAGCCCCCAAGGCCGCGAAGGCTAAGGTTTCGGCTTAAGTCCTTCTCCTCCAAGCGGAGAACGGATCACCCCCTCCATCGCCGCGGCGAATCTTTCGAAGATGTAGAGCGAATCTCCCGGCCCCGGTGAGGCTTCAGGATGGTGCTGGACCGAGAACACCGGGCGGCCGGCAAGCGCCAGGCCGGCGTTGCTGCCGTCAAAGAGCGAGACATGGGTCTCCACCAGTTCCTCCGGCAGGCCCTCGCGCGAGACGGTGAAGCCATGATTCATCGAGACGATCTCGACCTTGCCGGTGGTCAGGTCCCTGACCGGATGATTGGCTCCATGATGGCCCTGATCCATCTTGATCGTCCGCGCGCCCAGCGCCAGGGCCAGCAGCTGGTGGCCAAGGCAGATGCCCAGGAGCGGCACGCCGCTTTCCACCAGCGTGCGGATCTGCGGACCGGCGTAGAGCGCCGTCGCGGCGGGATCGCCTGGGCCGTTGGATAGCAGGACCCCGTCGGGCCGACGCGCCAGGATATCCTCGGGGCTGGTCTGGGCCGGCACGACCGTAACCCGCGCGCCGACGCCGGCGAGTGAGCGGAGGATGTTGCGTTTGACCCCATAGTCGACGACGACGACATGGCGTCCGGTGGCGGGGGGCTTGGTGTAGCCGGCCTCCCACGACCACGGCCCCTGGTCCCACGCGAAGCTCTGCAGGCAAGACGCATCGGTCGCCAGATCGACGCCTGACAACCCCGTCCACTCGCGAGCCCGCCCGGTCAGCGCCGCCAGATCGAAGCGGCCGTCTGGGCTGTGAGCGATGACGCCGTGCGGCATGCCCCGCTCGCGCACGCGCCGGGTCAGGGCACGGGTGTCGATGCCGCAAAGACCGATCACGCCGCGCCGGGCCAACCACCCGTTCAGGTCGCTGGTCGAGCGCCAGTTCGACGCTGGCGTCGGGGCTTCGCGGAAAATTGCGCCGCGCGCCGAGGTCTCGCTCGAACCGGAAACCTGCTCGATATCCTCCTCGTTGGTCCCGACATTGCCGATGTGCGGGAAGGTGAAGGCGACGATCTGGGCCATGTACGATGGATCTGTGAGGATCTCCTGATATCCGGTCATGGCGGTGTTGAAGCACACCTCGCCCACCGCCTCGCCGACAGCGCCGCAGCCCACGCCCTGGAAGACCGTCCCGTCGGCCAGAGCCAGAACCCCGGTGACGCCGGCGGCCAGTTCGTGCGACATTGCGCGGGCCTTTTTGACAATTCACAGCGAGCCGTCTCATGCTCCAGATGCGACCCAATTGCGAGTGTTGAGACATCGACCTGCCCCCGTCGAGCGAGCAGGCGATGATCTGCACCTTCGAATGCACCTTCTGCGCCGATTGCGCGGCGGAGAGGTTCGCCGGCCAATGCCCCAACTGCGGCGGTGAGCTGGTGCGGCGGCCGATCCGGCCCGCGTTGTCGCTGGTCCGTTACCCGGCCTCGACCGAGCGCGTCGCCAAGGCGCATGCGGCGTGCGCCTCGGCGGCCTAGTCTTTACCAGTTGTTCAACTTTCGGCGCCTCGATTCGCCTTGCGCTCGAGAAGCTCAGCCATGCCGCAAGAGTTCTTCTTCGCCCCAAGGCCGCCGCCCTCGCGGATGCTGCTGGTCGCGCGCGCGGCTCTCTCGGTCCTGGTCTGGTCTCTGCTCATCGGCGCCGCCCTGCTGGCCGGCGCCCTGTTGATCCAGTGCCGCTGACCGGCCTCACTCGATCCTAACAAGCTGCACGTCAGGCTGAACCCGGAGCGCGGGCTTCCAGCCCATAGGCGCTAAGATAGGGGATTCCGTCATATCGGTGTTCGTGATTCAAGCTTTGGATGGAACCTGATTCGGGATTT
>Ga0208849_1000290_pt1 | contig 48763 bp, 44 predicted proteins | sample NGESurdeep072012_10_FD_184470 | JGI IMG/M metagenome (GOLD analysis project Ga0208849, IMG submission 184470) | Arctic peat soil microbial communities from Barrow, Alaska - NGEE Surface sample 53-3 deep-072012 (SPAdes) | ecosystem: Environmental > Terrestrial > Soil > Wetlands > Peat ... | reverse complement strand
CCCAAGGTCTGTCGCGACATCGCGCGCGCGGTCTTCAGCACGGTGACCCGTCAGCGCCGATGTGCCGCAGCTCTGCACGACCGCTTCAATACCGGCTGCCTCCAACGCAGCGTGGGCCATCACTTCGGCGAGCGGGCTCCGACAGATGTTGCCGCTGCACACGAAGAGAACGTGCGGTATCGTGTTTGCCATGCGCGAGTGGAGTTCGAAGCGGCGGGCGAACGGACCTACGAAAGCGGTTAGGAGAACGCGCGCAGCTCGCAGAACGCGACGGCATGAGATTGTGCTGCAGCACCGCGTCGTATCGGCGCGCGATCGAATCGAGAGAACTCACGCAGCTCGAGTGGATCGATCGCTGCGCGCGCGATCTGGCGGTCGACGGCATCGAGTTCGACGCGGGCTTCTTCCCGCGCACCGACGACGACTATTTGGCGCAATTGAAAAAGCTCTGCGCCGACCGGTGTCTGACCGTCGCTGGCGCGACCGCGATCGCTAGCCTCGGCGGCGACGATGTTGAGGCGGCAATCGAATCTTTTGTGCCGTGGATCGATCGCGCCCTCGCCCTCGGCGCGCCGCTCTTGCGATTTGAATGCGGCGGCGCGAGCGGTGCGCCCGGGATCGGATGGCGCGAGTTCGTGCGCGCCCTCAAGCACGTGTGCGCCGAAGCGAAGCGGCGCAATGTCACGCTCGCACTTCAAGCCGGCGCGAGCGGCTCGCTCGTCATCACGCCTGCCGACGTTCGGCGTGCGCTCAAAGAATGCGATTCGGCGTGGCTGCGCTTGGCGATGCGCGCAGCGGATCTGCGCGCCGATGCATCCGGCGAATGGCGAGAACTGATGGACGAGACGGTGATCGCCACCACCGAGACCGGCGACCCATCCGAGATCGCGGCGCTCGGCAATGCCGGCTATCGCGGTTTTGTTTCGCTCTGTTTTGCCGGCGAGCGCGACGAAGCCGAAGCCGTCCCCGCGATCATCAAATCGATGCGTCTGTAGACAATCTCATTTGTAGGAGGGCAAGCATCGCTTGCCCTATTTTTCTTACGCGCGTACTAGGGCAAGCATCGCTTGCCCCAAAAAAATGGGTGAGCGTTGCTCACCCTCGTACGGAACGACAGGGCAAGCGATGCTTGCCCTCCTACGGCGCGTTAACATACGAAGGGCAAGCGTTGCTTGCCCTTCATATAACTAGCTCCCCATTGAGCCGTTGCCTGCCGGAGATTCGAACCCGCTTATAGCAGGTGGGTGCTGACCCGAGCGCCGGAAGGCTTCCCTCTTCGAGGAGGGCTTGCTCAAAAGCGCACGGAGTTCGGCTCCCTCTCGTGTTGTTTGTGGTTCAAACACGAGACAGGCTGACGTACACCGCAGGGAGCGCGCTCGTCGCGCTGTGGCCTCCACCCTAACATGCCGCGCGAACGAAAACAAGACTTGACTTTTTACAATCGGGTGGTCTTGGGGACCTACACTTTCCCAGGTTTCAAAGAGAGATTGCCGCGCCGGCCGCTAACTCTGCCGCATGAACCCGCAGCTGCGTTACGAGACGCTCACTCTTCACCTGCGCCACACGTTCACTATCGCCCGCTCCTCGGAAGACATCGCGCAGACCCTTCTGCTACACCTCAAGGCCGACGGCATCGACGCGGTCGGCGAGTCGGCGCCCATCGCGCGTTACAGCGAGAGCGTGGATTTGGTCGAACGTCAGCTCGGCGTGCTGGATTTTCGTGGCTCGAACCTGTGGCACATCGATGAGATGCTCGCCCGCATTCCGCGCGACCAGCGCGGCGCGATGTGCGCGCTGGACCTTGCGCTCCACGACTGGGCCGGCAAGCGCCTGAACATCCCCGTCTATCAGCTCCTCGGCTTGGATCCAGCGAAGGCCAAGCAGACATCGTTCACAATCGGCATAGACGACGTGGACAAAATGGTCAGCAAAACGCGGGAAGCCGCACACTTGCCCATCCTCAAGGTGAAATTGGGCGCCGGCAACGAGCGAGTGATCCTTCAAGCGCTGCGTTCGGTGTATCGAGGCATCATCCGGGTGGATGCGAACGAAGCCTGGACGCCGGAAGAAGCGGTCGATCATCTGCGCGATCTCGTATCGTTCGGCCTCGAATTCTGCGAGCAGCCCATTGCGGCGGGAAACCCGGCGGGACTGCGCTACGTGCGCGAGAACTCGCCGGTCCCTATCATGGCTGACGAGGATTGCCGGACGCTCGAAGACCTCGCGACGTTGAACGGGTGCGTCGACGGCATCAACATCAAATTGGTGAAGTGCGGCGGAATCCGCGAAGCGGTCGCGATGATCCACGCAGCTCGCGCCATGCGGATGAAGGTCATGCTCGGCTGCATGATCGAGTCTTCGGTGCTTTGCACCGCGGCGGCGCACCTGACGCCCCTTGTGGATTACGCGGACGTCGACGGCCCGTTACTCGTGACCGACGATCCGTACACCGGCGCGGAATACGACGGCGCGCAGTTGCGTCTACCGAGCGCACCCGGCCTAGGGGTGCGGCCGCGGAACGCGGCGTAACACCGCGCTATGGATGAGCGCCGGCGATACGTCGTCCTCACCGAAGGATTCATCGCCGACCGACACGCCAAAACCGCGTTCGGCGTCATGCGCTACGGCGGCGACGCTGTGGTGGCGGTGGTCGATTCGACTGCGGTGGGCAAGCTGGTGTCGGACCTCCATCCGCATCTGCGCTGCGATGCGCCGATCGTGGCAACCGTCGCCGATGCGCTCAAGTTTCAGCCCACCTCGCTGCTCGTCGGCGTCGCCAACGCCGGCGGTTTCTTGCCGCCCGCGTTTCGACCGCGCGTTTTGGATGCGATCGATGCCGGCCTCGAAATCGTCAGCGGCTTGCACGAATTCCTCAACGAGGACGACGAATTTTGTGCACGCGCCCGGTCGAGCGGCGCGAAGTTGTGGGACGTGCGCCGTCCGCCCGACGGCATTCCGCTTTTTTCAGGCGCGGCGTATCGCGTGCCGCAAGTGGTGGCGCTAGCGGTCGGCAGCGACTGCGCGATCGGCAAGATGACCGTCATGCTCGAGCTTGCCGAGGCCGGACGTGCCGCCGGTGGCCGGCCGCAGTTCGTGGCCACGGGCCAGACCGGAATCATGATCGCGGGCAAAGGCATCGCGGTCGACCGCGTCATCTCGGACTTCGTCACAGGCGCCGCCGAGCAGCTCGTGCTCGACGTGCCACCCGACACCGATGTGACGCTCGTGGAAGGTCAAGGAAGCATTCTACATCCGGCATACGCTCCGGTCACGCTCGGTTTGATCCTCGGCTGTGCGCCGGACATGTTCGTGCTCTGCCACCGCGCCGGACAGAAGACCGTCGAGGATTTCGATGTTCCCATTCCGGACCTGCGCTCGCTCGCACGCGATCACGAGCGCGTCGTCGCCCACATCAAGCCGGCTCGTTGCGTGGCCCTTGCACTGAACACCGCAGGCTTCGACGACGTCCGCGCGCGCGCCGCGATCGCGACTGCGGAAGCGGAGACCGGACTGTCCACCGACGACGTCGTCCGCTTCGGCGCGGCCAAATTGTGGACCGCGGTCGCGCACGCCGCTGAACTCACCGACAAGAGGCAACCCGCATGACGAGGTTTGTCGGCCGGTTTATCGTCGCCGCGGCCGCCGTATTCGCAATGTTGTTTGTGGCGTCGTGCTCGAAGACGAGCACGGCGCTTGGTCCGCAGGCAAACGGCGCAAATCCGTGGACGGTTCACGGCACGTTGCGTCTGACCGAGGCCGAAGAGCCGAATTCGCTGATCCGCATGTTCTCAAACCAAGAATCGGCCGATGACGTCACCGCATTGCTCTTCGAACCTTTTTTCCGGTTCGACGACCACGAGAATCCGGTGCCGGCCCTGGTCACCGTTTTTCCGACGCAGAAGAACGGCTTGATCAGCGCGGACGGCAAGCGCATCACGTTCAAACTGCGGCCGGGCGTGGTGTGGTCGGACGGCGCGCCGGTCACTGCCGACGATGTCATTTTCACATGGCATGCGATCGTCGATAAGAACAACCCGGTCGTCTATACCCAAGGTTACGATCAAATCGAACGGATCGTGAAAGACAGCCCGCATCAAGTCACCTTCGTGCTCCGCACGCCGCTAGCAAGCGCGGTCTATCTATTCTCCGAAGGCACGTTCATGCCGCTTCCCGAGCATCTCTTGGACAAGTACACGTCGCTCAGCGGTATCGGCTATGACGCCGACCCGGTCGGCGACGGACCGTTCGTGCTCCAGCAATGGCTCCACGGATCAGATCTCTTCTTCGCCGCAAATCCCCGTTATTGGCGAGGGCGACCGCCTATTCACACGATCGATATCAAGATCATTCCTAACTCCAGCTCGCTGTTCCAAGAATTGAAATCGCACGAAGTCGACATGGTCGACGGCGTACCCAAATCGCTCGTGCCCGAACTCGCCACAATCCCCGGAGTCCGCCAGAGCAACACGCTTCAGGCGAACTATCGCCATCTGGACTTCAACTGCTCGCGGCCCATCCTGCGCGATGTCGCCGTGCGGCGCGCGATCGCGCGCGCGATCGACGTCGACAAGATCATCCGCACGGTCTACGGCGGTCTTGGGGTTCGGGCAGTCACGGACATCCCGCCATTTTCTTGGGCGACGAACTTGCTCGCACCGGTTCCTTACGATCCCGCGGCCGCCGACCGCATTCTCGACGACGACGGCTGGCACGCGGGCGCCGATGGGATCCGCGTCAAGAACGGCCAGCGGCTCTCGCTGACCATCTCGACGGCATCGAGCAATCTGCTCAACGAAGACGCGGAACAGCTCATCGCCGGCGACTTGAAATCCGTCGGCATCGAACTGACCGCGAAGAATTACGCAGGTGCGGTGCTCTTCGCGCCGGACGGCCCGATCTACGGCGGACGATACGACATGGCGTGGATCGTGAACACGGAAGGCACCGACCCCGACAATCTCGGCAGTTGGGGTTGCGATTACATGCCGCATCACGGCGCGAACACGCTTTTCTATTGCAACCGGAAAGTCGACGCCTATCTGAAGGACGCGCAAGTGAACTACGATCATGCGCGGCGGCGTGCGGACTACGAGGCGGCTTGGAAGATCTTGCTCGACGACGCTCCCGAAATCATGATCTACTGGGATTACAACGTGATCGGATATAACTCGGATCTAAAGAACTTCAAACCTGCGCCGGTCATCACCGACTATTGGAACTCGTGGGAGTGGCGGATATGAACACCGCTGCGGTGATCGCGGCGTCCGCTGCGGTCTGGGTGCTACGTTTTCCGCAGCCGATCGCGCACGAATACGAATCCCAAGTCCACGCCGTGCCCGCCGGATTCAGCTCGGCGATCGCGTCGTGGAATGCGCTGGCGCCCGGCGGTTCGTGGATCGACGTGGCGTTGCGCGCGCGCGTTGGCGATCGCTGGACGTCGTGGTACGAGATGGGCCACTGGAGCGAAGGCCTCGCCGGCGATCATCGCACGTCGTTGAACGGTCAGCACGACGTTGACGGCCGGGTCGACACCGACACGCTCGTGCTCGCTCATACCGCCGACGCGATCCAGTTGCGCGCTCGCGTTCATGCGGGTGCGAACGGCGCGGCTCCCTCGATCTCGCTTCTCGCAGTGACGGTCGATCGCGAACCCGATCGCGCATTCGCGCCGCTGTCGGCCGTGAGATCTGCGGCATGGGGCACGGACATCGCGGTACCCGAACGCACGCAGCGCATCGGTGCGCAAGGCGGCAAGTTCGGCGGCGGCGGGGATTCGTGGTGCAGTCCGACGAGCGTTTCCATGGTCATGGCGTACTGGGCCGCCGCAAAAGGTCATCCGGCGTGGGATGTCAGCGTCGCCGACGCTGCGGCGGGAACCTACGATCCGGCGTATCAGGGCTGCGGCAACTGGCCGTTCAACATCGCGTATGCTTCGCGGCATGGCCTAGAGGGATGGGTCGCGCGCCTGCCTTCGCTTGCGGCGATGGAAACGTTCGTGTCCGCGGGCCTGCCGGTCATCGCGAGCATCAAGGTGAAACCGGGCGAGCTCGACGGCTCGCCATATCCGAGCACCGACGGCCATCTGCTCGTGGTGCGCGGCTTCACCGCGGACGGCGATGTCATCGTCAACGATCCGTACGGCGAACCGGGATCCATTCGGAGGATCTACAAACGCGCGCAATTCGAGCGCGTGTGGCAAGACGGCTCGCACGGCGCGGTCTATCTCATCGGTCCGGCAGACGTCTTGTAGCAGGGCAACTGTACTAGGGCAAGCAGCGCTTGCCCATCTAGTTGTAGGGGCCGACTTTTATGGTCGGCCCCGCTTGCCCATTCTATTATTGTAGGAGGGTGAGCAACGCTCACCCATTTTTTGGGCAAGCGATGCTTGCCCTAGTACGGATGCCCCAGTACGGATGCCCTCCAAAGGTCAGACCGGTTGGGGGCCGAGGCCTTTGCGCGCGAGCGCCGTGTTCACGATAAGCCCGGGCAGCATATCGCAGAAGATTCTATTGACAGCCGCGATGCGCGCGCGCTCGGTGGCATCGACATCGTTCCCGGTCAAGAGCGATTGACTGAGCGTGAGCCGGTAGGGGAGCTCGTTCGCGGCGGACATGGCCTCGTCGTAGATCGCCCGGCAAAGCGCCGCATAGCGCGGATCGGAAATCGCGGGTTTGCAATCGCGCCACCAAACTTCCAACCAGTCGGGTGACGTGGCCATCGTCCGGTAATCGCCGCTGACGAACGGCGCTCCGGTCACCGCCTTCAGATCTTCGAAAATAGTTCGGACGCGCAGCGGAGCTTCACCCTCCTCTACGGCCGGCATCGCGAGCGTCCGATAGTCGTAGCCGATGTCGTCTGAATCGCCCGGATGCCGGGGACCAGGACTGCCGACGCCGCCGACGGTTTCACCCGCCAATGCGCCGTCGACGGCGAGAGCGACGATCAACAACTTGGGATTGACTTGACGGAACAGATCGGCGATGTCGCGCATCCTGCGAAGGTCGCCTTCGCTGAGATTGCGTGCGTGCAACAGCGCTGCATGGTCGGCCACCGGCCAGGTCGCGATGCCGCTTTCGGCCAGCGCGGCGATCCGCCGCGCGCGTTCGACGAATGACGCCGCGAGAAGGCTCGGCCGGAGGCGGCGCCAGACGACGTCCAAGAATTTCGGTGACGTGGCATACGCTTGGAATATCCCGTTCACGATCGGCATGCGCAGCGATGCCTTCACATTGCGAAAAGCCTCGCGCACGCGCTCATCGTCGACTTCGTTCTCGCGGACGAACCGCACGAGCACGCTCAAGCCGGCGCCTGCGCGCGGGCCGGCACGTCGGTCTTGAGATGAAGTTCGCGTAAGAGCGCCGCCGGTACGGGGGCCGGCGCTTCGACCATCAGATCCTGGAAGCGCTGATTCTTCGGAAACGCTATGACTTCGCGGATGGAATCCGCCCCGACCATGATTTGGATGATGCGGTCCACGCCGAGCGCGATGCCCCCGTGGGGCGGCGCGCCGTAGGCGAACGCTTCGAGCAAGAATCCGAAGCGCTGCTTCACTTCTTCGTCGGTATAGCCGAGCATCGCAAATATCTTCTTCTGCAGTACGGGGTCGTGGATGCGCAGCGATCCGCTGCCAAGCTCCGTACCGTTGAGCACGATGTCGTAGTGCTGCGCGCGAATCGAGAGCGGATCCCCGCTGAGGTCTTCGCTTCCTAGCGCGGGCGCCGTGAACGGATGATGTGTCGACGTGATCGCGCCGGTGTCCGCATCTTTCTCGAACAACGGGAAGTCGAGGACCCAGCAGAACTCGAAGCGATGCGGATCTCGCAAGCCTTTTCCTTCACCGACATGTAGCCGCAGTTTCCCCGCGAGCGATCGCGCCGTGTCGGGCTCGTCGGCGACCAGCAACACCGCGTCACCGTTCTTCGCACCGCCGGCGCGCCGGACGGCTTCCAGCGCCGTTTCGGTGAGCGCGACCTTCGGCAGCGACGACTTCACGCCGTCGTCTGCAAGGGCGATCCATGCCAATCCCTTGCACCCAAGCGCTTGCGCTTCCGTGACGAGCGCATCGAACTCACGGCGAGAACGCGTTGCGCCGCCCTCGTCCACGAATCCGACGATGGAATTGCCGGCCGCCAGCGCCGAGGCGAATACCTTGAATTCGGTGCCGGCAAACGCAGCGCCGAAATCCTCGAGCTCCATACCAAATCGAATGTCCGGTTTGTCGCTTCCGTAGCGCGCCATCGCCTCCGCGTGTGAAAAACGCGGGAACGGAAGCGCGACGGGCACGTCGATCGATTTCTCGAACATGGCGCGCAGCATGCCTTCGACGACGGTGATGACATCTTCTTGCGTCGGAAACGTCATCTCCAAGTCGATCTGCGTGAATTCAGGCTGGCGGTCGGCTCGCGAGTCCTCGTCGCGAAAGCAACGGGCGATTTGAAAGTAACGGTGAAATCCGCCGACCATCAGCAGCTGTTTGAACAATTGCGGCGATTGCGGCAGTGCGTAGAACTCGCCCGGATGCAGCCGGCTCGGCACGAGGAAATCGCGCGCGCCTTCGGGCGTCTGCTTGATGAGCATCGGCGTTTCGATCTCGAGAAAACCGAGTCCGTCGAGATGATCGCGGACCGCTTTGATCGCACGGTGGCGCAGCGCGATATTGCGCTGCATGTGCGGGCGGCGCAGGTCGACGTAGCGGTATTTCATGCGCAAGCTCTCGTCCACGTCGACGTCGCCCTGCACCGGAAACGGTGGCGTAAGCGACCGGTTGAGCACTGCCACGTCCGTTGCGGCGATTTCTATCTCGCCCGTGGCCAGTTTCTTGTTTTCCGTGCCGGGCGGACGGCGTCTGACGAGGCCGCGCACCGCGATCACGTCTTCGGCACGCAACGTCGCGGCGGTGGCTGTGGCAGCAGCCGCCGCGCTCGGATCGAAGACCGTCTGCGTGATCCCGAAACGGTCGCGCACGTCGATGAAGATGAGTCCGCCATGGTCGCGCGAGCGCGCGACCCACCCGCGGATCTCCGCGGTGCGGCCTTCCTGAAGTCCCGTGAGCTCGCCGCAGTGGGCGCGGAGAGCGCTGTCGTCGGTCAAGATCTCGTTGCTCCGTCGGCGTTGCGCAGTGCGCGTTTCACGCCGGTCAAATAGTGATATTGGTATGCGATCTGGCGCGCGAAGTACGGCCACGAGTTCTTGCGCGGAATCTCTTCGGACGCACCGGCACGTTCGATCGCCCTGCGGACGGGCGCGACCGCTCGGAGCAGCGAGTGAAGCGCGAGCGAGACGGGCGTCATGCCGAGATTCGCCATCACCGTGATTTCCGGATGTTTGCGGTAGAAGCGTACCGTTGAGACGCCGGCGAGTTCGCTTCTCCCGATCTGCTCGGCGAACGGCACGGGATGCCAATGATAGTTGACGGCGTCAGGGTCGTAGCGCAATTCGACCCCGCTTTTCTCCAACCGGTAGCCGAGCTCGAGATCTTCGTGCCCGTAACCCGTGAACGATTCGTCGAACTTGCCGACCGCTTCGACGTCGTCGCGCCGGACGGAAGCGTTGCCCGTCAAGAAATAAAGCCATGAGAGGCGCGTGCGCGACCGCGGATGCAGCGGTCGGCGTATTTCTGGTCGCTCTCTCTGGGCACGGTAATCGGCGAGCGAACGCACTTGCAGCTCGCAGCCGACCACCGCGATGCGTTTGCCCTTCGCCGCACGATGGCCGGCGAGGTGGCGCTCCAGCAGTTGCGGGGACGCGAGGATGTCGGCGTCGGTGAACATGACTACCGGCGCGTTCGCCGCGGCGATGCCCGCGTTGCGGGCCGCGGCTCGCCCGGAATACGCACCGGGCAGATGCCGGACACGTCCGGCATCCAGGCCTGCTGAAAGGTCGCGCAGATACGCGTCGGTTCCGTCGGTGCTCTTGGAGTCCGCGACGATGATCTCGTACGCGGAAGCGTCGAGCGTCTGCGCGAGCAGCGTCGGCAACACTTCGGCAAGCGTATCGATGCGGTTGTAGGTCGGTATGACGACGGATATATCCATTCGGCGTTTTGGTTTTATGAAGGGATGGGTGAGCGATGATGGCGGCCGGTCACCGGCCGCGAAGGCGAAGCACCGCGTTGACGATGTCCTCGACGAGCGGCGCAGGGTCTGCGCCATCTGGAGGCTTGCACAAAAGGGCGCTCGGGACCCGCCACGGCGCCCACTCTTGCGAACTCAATCGATAATAACGGTGCTCGAACGCGACCACGACGGGCACGTTCATTGCTGCAGCGACGTGCGTGGCGCCGGTGTCGACGGTCGCGACGACCGAACATCGCGCGATGCATGCCGCCCATTGCAGCACCGTGACGCCGCCCACCCAGGTCACGGCGGACCCCATTTCCGCCGACTGCAGAACACGGGCTTGGTCGGCGACGTCGTCACCAAACGTGATCACAACCGGACTTGCCTCGGCGGCGAGCCGCTCGATGACTGTGCGGGTAGCCGCCAATCCGAAGTTCGGTTCGAACCAGCGAGGCGAAAGGCAGACGCAGACCGCTCCGGCCGGCACGCGCGCCTGCGCGAACGCTTGGTCCTCGGGCCCGGTGATGAGCACCAACTCATCGTTAATCGCCGTGCCGCCGGCGAGCGAGACCAGCGCTTGCACTTGCCGGACTTCGTGAGCGACTGGACGGTCGGGGTAACGATCGGCAAGATCCGGATCCGCATCCGACAACGCGTGCGAAGTCAAGAGAAAGTTCGCCGCGACGCGCGAGATGTAACGGCGCCGATAGACGTACCCTATGCGCTTCGGGGCGCACGTCCACGAAGTCAGCATGTGATCCGGCGCGCGCGGAGCAAGCGCGACCGCGATGTCCGCATTTTCTCCGAGCGTGCGCATGATCGCGCGCGCCTTCGCGGGCGCGACGGCACGGGCCAGTACGTGCACCGCATCCACGTCGGGGCTGTGGCGCATCACCGGTTCGGTGTAATCGTTGACGACTATTTCGATCCGCGCGTTTGGCCAAGAACGGCGGAACGACGCGACGGTCGGCGTCGTCAGCACGAGATCGCCGACCCGATCCGTGCGCACGAGCAGGATCTTTCGGTAAGCCGCGGCCGGCTTGCCGGCGAAGCTCACCGCGCCCGGTCCGCTCGAGCGAGCTCGTCGTAATATGCAGCCCGCGCGAGCCGTGACGCTGCCCAACGCTGCAGCGCTGTCGCCGGTTCGGCCGCTTCGCCGCTCGCGCTTTTGCCTGCGATGCGTTCGAGCATTTGCGGCCACCGTAGCGAGCGGGCGACGCCGCTCCACCAAACGTTCGCCGCCGACTGGCCCGTGGCGAGCCGTACCCGCCAATGCGGATGCTTGCGCGCGAATTGCACGGCGGTGCGCGCTTGCGCGCGCGCCTGCTTGATCATGCCTGCGAATGCCTTCGGCGCCGCCGGCGGTTTGAAGTGGAACACGAGCGCGTCGCGCGCCAGAATCGAAGGCACTCCCATGCGCCGCAAGCGGTAGCCAAGCTCGAGATCTTCCCAACCGTACTCGGAGAAGCGTTCGTCGAAACCGCCCGCTTCGCGCACGAGCGCGAGCGGCGCCGACACGTTCGTCGTCCAAAAATACGCCCCGGAATAGTTGCGCCACGAATAGCGCGCGGGCGGCAGGGAGTCGAACGAGGTGACGTTGATGACGCCGCCGCGGCAGATCGCGCGCGGATGATCGTTGTGAAAGCGCACGTGCGCGGACAAGAGCCCGGGCGTCGCAAGCACGTCGTCGTCCATGAACATGATCACGTCGCCGCGCGCACGAGCGATGCCGACGTTGCGGCCGCGCGCGAGCCCGGCATTGTTCTGACGCACGACATGCAGGGCACACGGCGGCCGAAAGCCGCGTATGACGTGCTCGTAGGTGCCGTCGGTCGAACCATCGTCGACGAGCACGATCTCATAACTGGCGGGGTCGAGGTCTTGCGCGAACAGCGCGTCCATCACCTGGCCGAGCAGCGCGCGGCGGTTGTACGTACAGATCTGCACGGTGATGAGGGGAGCCGCTTTTTTCAATTTCGTCGCGGCGGACTTCTCAACGCCCGACGGATATCCTTGACTCCCGGCTGCTAGTTATCGCACTGCCGAAGAGGTTCAGTCGGCGTCGGTGTCGGCGTTGGCACGGGTGTGTTGAAATTGAAATCGGTGAAGCTCGACGTGCCGAGCGCGTGGATGTGGTGCAAGGTTATCTGCGACATCTGCTTTGTGACGACACGATAACCGTTGACCTTCTCGTAGAGCTGATCGAGGACGACGTGATCGCCGGCATTGTGATAGAACCATTCGATGTGCGGGATTTCTCCCGACTCAGCGACCGTGACATCGATATGGTCCACTTCGCCGCGGATCTTGCGCACCATGTGCAGCAGATGACCGGACGAGCGCTGCTCGACGGCGATGGTATAGCAATGCGGCCAGCGGTTCGCATCGAGGGTCGCCCCTTCGATCTTCGAGATGCCGTTCAAGTACCATGGCACGTGATCGAGATCGACGATCGTGAGGCCCGGGCGCGAATAGTATTGCATCCCGTTCAAGACCGGATGCAGATAGGGGAAATTCGTCTGCCTGATATCGAGCACCGCGTGAGCGGCATACGAAGTCATCGTCGGCTCGCGGCCGACGACCGTTGCGATGATTGCCTGTAACGATTGATCTTTTGCCGGTGTCGCGGTTGGGGCGGCCTTGTCTGCGATCGCCGGCGCGCCGATCGCCACGGCGAGGCAAGCCAGAAATGCGAGGAGCGAGGTCCGGAGGAGACGCGAAACCGCGAGACGATCAAAATTCATCTTCATTATCTAGTTAACGTCAAACGGGGCCATTTGTGTTGAATATTCGTCATTCCTCACTAATCATTAACCGGCCGGCTGGGAACCGACGGTGAGCCGCCAGGCTGCATGGCTCTTTCAGCAGCGGCAACGATGTCCCGCGAATCGAGCGCACGCACGCACGCGTAGTCCGGACACGTTTCGATCAAATCCCGTTTCGGACAACTATACCGTGCCCGTACGAGCGCAACGCGCGGACCTAGCGGCCGCCAACGGTCCGGAAAGTCGACTTGCAATGGGAAGACGCCGACCGTCGGCGCGCCGACGGCGGCCGCGATATGCATGGGGCCGCTATGCATCGAGACCACGTATTTCGCGCGTTTCGCGACCGCAGCAAAGCTGCCGAGCGATGTGAGCCCTGCGATCGTCGGCGAACCCAAATCCTTGGACAGCGCGCGCGCGATCGGCGCATCGGTGGGAGACCCGCACGTGATCACCGGCCAGCCGAAGCGCCGCTGCAGCGCATCGGCGCCGGCGAGCCAACCCTCAAGTGGCCACACCTGGCGTTTCGTCGACCACGAACATGTCGCGTGGAGCAGGGCGAACGACTCGCCGATGCCCGCGTCGGCCAACAGCGCGTCCGCGGCGGCGGATTCTTCCGGTCTGATCGGAAACAGCGGAAGCTCATCGCTCGTCTCGCACCCCAAGGCCAGCGCGTAATTCAATAAGATCGTGCTCCAGTGCGTCTTCGTATCGCCCTGTTCGGAGACGACCGGAACGCGGTGCGTGAACAGCGGCGAATAGTTGCGCCGGCTCTGGCCGACCCGCATTGGAATCCGGGCAAGCCACGGCAGCAATGCGGTGCGAGTGGTCGCCCATGTCACCACGGCGGCGTTGTAGTCCCGTTCGCGGATATCGCCTGTCATTTGAAGCAGCGATCCCTGATCGACCAGCACATCCGAGATGTGCGGGTTGCGGCTCAACACGTCGAGATGCCCCGCTTTCGTCAGCGCATCGACCGTTTCGTATTTGTTCTTCAGCGCCGCGGCGACCATCGAGGCGAGCAGCGTGTCGCCGATGCCGCCGCCCGCGCAGATGAGGAGAGCGCGATTATGCGGCAAGGCGCGAGACCTCGCGCGTCGCGTCGACGATGCGCGCCGCGATCGAGCCCGCGGCCGTGCCTGGCGCAAACGCTAGCGGCACGTACGTCGCGGCCCAAGGCGACCACCGCGTGCGACGCAGTGCGAAATCGCTGAACGGAAAGCAGTCGACACACGGCGTGCCCAGCATTCCGGCAAGATGCGCGGATCCGGTGTCCGGCGTGACGACGAGCGCGGCCCGTGCGATCGCCAGCTTCCACGGCTCGAGCGACGCGAATATTTTCAGCTCGACTGAGGCTTGCGAGGCGATCGCCGACGCGTAGTCCTTTTCGGCATCCGCGGCCACGGCGTGCAGATCTCGCGATGCGAGCGCGCGCATCGCCGCCACCAGTGCCGCGTCGGACACGCCCGACTCCCGCCACTTCGGCGTCACTTGCACGACGACGGACGATTCGCGATCGGGCCGGTCCGCGAGCAAGAGCGGCGCGAGGAGCGCGCAATCGCGCGGCGGAGGCGGCGCGACAAAACCGGCACCTAGTTTGAAGAGTGTCTCGACCTCATGCTCGAGCGCCTGCGACGCCCACGCCGGGCGGTAGATCGTCCGCGTGCACTGCGCCGAGACCCACAGCGATTTGAACGGCTTCTGCCAGCCGTTGTGAAAACCGATCCGCGCCGGAATGGCCGCCGCACGCGCGATCGCGTACGCCTCAGGCTCTTCCGAGGCGATAAGGGCGGCATCGTAGTGGACGCCCTGCAATTCCGCGAGCGTTCTGGCATAACTCGCGGCGGTGGACCCGTGCTTTGGCCACGCGATGCGATCGAGGACGTGCTGCCACGACAGCGCGCGTTCTTCGAATATGCCCGCGTTTGCGTTGGAGAGAACGATGCCGAGCTCGTGCCCCGCCGTTCGCAGCGCGGCGATCAGCGGGGTCATGACGAGTGCATCGCCGATCGCATCGACGCGGATCAAGACGATTTTCGCCACGCGTCAGCTCCTGCCGTCGTCGCGCCGGCGCATCGCGGATCGAAGCGAGTCGATGTACGCGGCGTCGACGAGCGCTTCGCGCGCGAATCTGCCGAGGCGCGACGCCGGCGGCCGTTCGCTCGCCCAGCGCGCGTACAGCGACCGGAAGGGCGCCGCGTTGACGACGGCTGCGCGCATGAAATTCGCGGTGTACGCGCCGGTCGCCAGCTTCACCGCGATCGTCGGCGACTTGCGGACGAAACGCGCCGCCATCGCGCCCTTCTCGCGCGCCAGCGCCATCGCGCGGTCCAATGCGAGCGATTCGGGCGGCTTCACGTGATAGATGTACGCCGCCCACACGAAGATCCGTCGAAGACCGGCGTCGCGCAGGCGGACGCCGACATCGGTGTCCTCCCAACCGTAGAGATCGTAGCGTTCGTCGAAGCCGCCGATGCCCTGCAGCGCGCTCTTCGGCGCGCTCACGTTGCACGTGCAAAAAAAAGCGCGCGAAAAATTCTTCGGTCCGGGCGGCGGCAGGGAACGCGCGTCGGCCACGTTGATGATAGGACCGGACACGACGCGCTCGCCCGAGACGGCGCCGCCTGAGTGCGCCGCAAGGTGGGCTTCGACGAAACCCTCGGGCGGCAACGTATCGTCGTCGCAGAAGATGATGATGCGGCCGGTCGCCGCCGCAAGGCCGGCATTGCGCGCCTTGCCGCGATTGGGGTCGGCGACGTCGACGCCGCGGACCGCGCCGTTCGACGCGAGCGCCGCGCTTGCGATGACGTCGCGGGTCGCGTCCGTCGATCCGTTGTCCACCACGACGACGTCGAATCGGTTCGCTGCGGATTGGCGCGCGAGACACGCGAGGCAATCGCGAAGAAAACCGGCGCGATCGCGAGTCGCGATGATAACGGTCGCGTCGATCATGCGGTCAGGCTATTCCCGCCGGCCTGGCGGCGCGAGTGACGACGCCGAGCGCGTCGGCCGCCATGCGGTCGGCGGCGCCCGCGTGTGCGGCGTAGATCTTTGACAACGTCTCGCCCATCGCGCGCAGATCGTCGGGCCGCGCGAGCAGATCGGAGGCGCGGTCGGCGACTTCGGCGGGCATCATCACGCCTCGCATTTCGGGCGCGACCTCGCGGCCTACATCGATATTCGGCTGCGCCACGAACTGGAAGCTGCGTTCGACCTTGCGCACGAGCCAGCGCTTCAGCGGACGGCCTACGAACGGCACGTGATGCAGATACGAGCCCAGACCGTTCAACGTGACCTCGTCGGGCCGGTTGAGGGGCACGAGCACGAGCATCGGGCGGCCGAGCACCGCCGCCTCAAGACACTTGGTCCCTGGAATCGTGATGACGAGTTGCGCGTGCGATAGCGCGCGATAATCGCCCGACCGGTCGAGCGTCACGCGCACGCCGTCGCCCTCGATGGCCGCGCCGCCGTCGGTGAGCCGGCCTTGTATGCCGCCGTACTTCGAGTCGGGCCGGCGCGCGAGCGCAGCGTCCAATTGCTCGTCGGAATTGAACGGCGAGACCACGAACGTCACCGGCAGATGCGGCATCCGGCGCGCCAAATCGCGCGCGACGGCCAAGAAGAATTGCATCAGGTACTTGATCTCCGCAGGCCTGCTGCCCGGGAGGATGCAGACGCCCTCGCCGACGCCAGGCGGGGACGGCGCTTCATCGAGCGTGCCGAGCACGCTATCGGCCACCAAATTGCCGACGACGCGCACGCGCTCTGCCGGCGCGCCGTCGCTGCGCAGCTTGCGCGCGTTCTCTTCGTCGAGCGCATAGAACCGCTGAAACGACGGGCTATATGCGCGGCGCGAGAACTTGTACGTGAGCGGCGTGAGGCCCAACCGTTTGGCCAACGTGGTGGCGTGGAACAGATCGCCGCCGAGGTATTGGAGCACGCCCGCTCCACGGTGCATGCCTTCGACGCGTTTGTTCACGAGGAAACGGGCGTACGCTTTCGGGTCGAGCACGTGCGCGTTTGGAAACATCGCTTTGGCTTGAGCCGCTTCGCGGCCGGTGGCGTACGGACACGGGACCAGCACGATGGTGATCTCCGCATCCGGCGCGCGCGCGAGCACGGCGCGGAGAAACGGCCGCGTCCAACCCATCAGTTCGCCGGGCCCATTCGTGGTGACGACGACGCGTTCGGCGCTCATACGCGATCCTGCGCGCGCAGCTTCGCGACGATGTCGGTTGTCGACCAGCCGTCGACATGCGGCGCGATGATAATGCGTCCGCCCACTTCGCGCACGGCTGCCGCTTCGGGTAAATCGTCCGGCCGGTACTGAGCGCTCTTCACGTGGATCTCGGGCTTGATCTGGAGGATGGTGGCATCGGGCCGTTCTTCGTCGAAAATGCAGACGAAATCTACACAGGCCAAGGCGGCCACCACCTCGGCGCGCTCGGCCTGCGGCACGATCGGCCGGTTCGGTCCCTTTCCGAGCAGCCGCACCGATGCATCCGAATTGACGCCCACGATGAGCAATCCGCCTAATGCGCGCGCGTACTCGAGATAACGGACGTGGCCGACGTGCAGCAGATCGAAGACCCCGTTGGTGAAGACCACTGGACCTCGTGCCACGCGCAGGTCGGCGGCGCGAGCCGCGGCGTCGTGTCGGGAAAGGACTTTATCAGCCGCGTGCATCGCGTACTCCACGCCGCTTGAGCGGCGCGAACGGCACGGCATCGGCCACGCCTTCGTGAGCGGCGAACGAGCTGATCTCTTTTGACGTCGCAGTGGCGGTGCCGAGCTTCTCCACCACCACGCCGGCGGCTAACGTCGCGAGAGCGACGGCGTGTTCAATGGATGCGCCCGCCGCCAACGCGAGCGTGAGGGTGGAGACGACCGTGTCGCCCGCGCCGCTGACATCGAAGACCTGGCGAGCCACCGCCGGAACCGTGAACGGCCGCGCGTTCTTCGAGAAAAGAGTCATGCCATGTTCGCCGCGGGTGATCAAGACGTGTTTGCACTTGGTCCGGCGCACGAGTTTGGCGCCCGCGCGCGCGAGATCTGCGTCATTCCCGATTTCAATCCCGGAAGCGGCTTCGGCTTCCATCGCGTTAGGCGCGATGCAATCGATCCCGGAGAATGCATCGATGTTGTCGGGCTTTGGATCCCCGGTCACGATCGCTTTGCGCTTGAACCGGCGAGCCGCGGCGACGAGCCGCGCGTCGACCGCGCCCTTGCCGTAGTCGGAGACGACCACCCCGTCGACTCGCCCGTCGAACGCCGCCAGAGAACGGCACATGATGTCGCGCACCCGTTCTTCGAGCGGCTCCGAGCTTTCGCGGTCCGCGCGAACGACCTGTTGATGGTGGGCGACGATTCGCGTCTTCTGCGTCGTGGGGCGCCGAGCCACGCGCGTGATCCCGCGCGTATCCACGTTCAACTTCTTGAACAACGACATGACGCGATCGCCGGCATCATCGCGGCCGACGATGCCGACGACCGCCACTTTGGCGCCGAGCGCGGCCAAGTTGCTCGCAACGTTTCCTGCGCCGCCCAGCGTGTAGGAGTGCGATTGGACTTCGACCACGGGCACCGGCGCTTCGGGCGATATGCGGCGTACGCGACCCCACAGCCACTCATCGAGCATGAGGTCTCCGGCGACGACTATGCGTTTCGCGCGCATGTCGGCGAGCAAGGTCGCGATCCAGGCAGACTTGTCGCGAGCGGTCATGAGTGCGCGATGACGTAGTGCGCGGCGTCGACAAGGTCGCGTGCCCGATATTCCGGCTCTGACGCGCCGAAATCTTCCGCTTCCTGCGACGGCGGAACCGGATCGACCGCGATCGTGCGGCACCCGGCAGCGGCGCCCGCCGCGATGTCGCGGGCGCGGTCGCCGATCGCCCACGACGCGTTTGGGTCGAGCGACAACTCGGCGGCGGCACGGAGGATCAGCCCCGGCGACGGTTTACGGCAATCGCAGTCGACCGCGTACTGCGGCAGTGGTGCGTCCGGCAGATGCGGGCAGCGGTACGATGCAGCGATGGTGACGCCCCGGCCGGCGAGGAGTTGGGCGAGACGTTCGTCGACCGCATCCGCCTGCTTCTCCGTGAAGTATCCGCGCGCGATGCCCGATTGATTTGATACGACGACCAAGACGTAGCCCGCCGCGGCGAGCATCTTCGCGCCCTCGGCCGCGTTTTGGACGAGTTCGACGTCTTCCGCTTTGCCCACGTATTCACGATCCACATTCAAGGTGCCGTCGCGATCTAAGAACACCGCGCGCCGTTTGCGGTCATCGCTCAGGTCTCGATCCACATGAGTTCCTGATTGAGCGTTACGAGATCGCCGTCGTTGACGCAGATCTTGGCGACCTTGCCGTCGAATTCACTGACGATTTCGTTCATCAATTTCATCGCTTCCAGGATGCAAAGAACCTGCCCTTCGGTGACCGTGCCGCCCGTTTCGCAAAACGACGGAGCGCCCGGCGCCGGCGCGCGGTAGAAAACGCCGACAAGCGGCGCGAGCACTTTCTTGATGTTCGCGGGCAGGGCGCGGCTCTGCTCGGCGGAAGCGGCCGAACCCGCCGGCAGCAATCGAGTTCGGTCGGCCGCAGCGGCGGCGATGGCCTGGTTGGGCGCAGACATCCGCAGGTCGATGTCGGTGTCGCCGACCTGTACGCGGATGCGATCGAGACCTTCGCGCTGCATCAACTCGACGAGCTTGTCCAGGACCCTTTTGTCAGGTTCCATGAGGCCTCCCATCATCGAGCCGCCGCGCGATCTCACGATCCGCGCCGGCGAGACGCACCCGCACGCGCTCGCGCGTGCGAAGATCCTGCAATGTCGCTTCGCCGGCGGCAAGTTCATCACTGCCCACGATCACGGCATATACCGCCCCGCGTGCCGCCGCCGCCTTGACCTGCTTGTCCATCTTTCGCAACGTATAATCGACATCGGCACGCAGGCCCGCCATTCGCGCCGCTTGCAAAACGGGCACGACCGCAGCGAGACTCGCATCGTCGAGAGCGACGAACGCGACGTCCAGCGTCCGCTCACTTGCGCCGAGCGTACTGCCGACCGCCTCTGCCACGATCAAGAGCCGGTCCATGCCCATGCCGAATCCGACCCCGGGTGTCGGCGGCCCGCCCATCGTCTGCACGAGATCGTCGTAACGGCCGCCGCCGCACACAGCGCTCTGCGCGCCGAGGGACGTCGACGTGATCTCAAATACCGTGCGCGTATAGTAGTCAAGGCCGCGGACGATGCGATGGTTGCGGACGAAGTCGATGCCCATCGCGCGCAACGCGATCTGCGTACCCTCGAAGTGGGCCACGCACTGCGCGCACAAAAAGTCGTTGATATCCGGCGCGGCCTCGATCAAAGCGCGATCGGCAGCATCTTTTGAATCGAGGATGCGCAAGGGATTGGTTTGCAAGCGCGCCTTGCTCAATTCCGAGAGCTCGTCCGCATGACGATTGAAGTGCTCGATAAGCGCCGCGCGATAAGCCGGGCGGCACGAAGAGCAACCCATCGAATTCAGCTCGGTCGTGACCTCACGTATTCCCGATCGCGAGAGCACGTCGAGCGCGAGCGCGATTACCTCGGCATCCACTTGCGGGGCTGCTGCGCCGAAACACTCCACGCCGAACTGATGCGCCTGCCGGTAACGCCCCTTTTGCGGACGCTCGTAGCGAAAGAAAGGTCCGCGGTAATACAGCTTGAGCGGCACGGCCTGCAAGAGATTGTGTTCGAGCACCGCGCGCACGACGGGCGCCGTGAGCTCCGGCCGCAAGGTGAGGCTTCGACCGGCACGATCGTCGAACGTATACATCTCCTTGTCGACGATGTCCGTGCCCTCGCCGATCGTGCGTACGAAGACGTCCGTGCTTTCGAAGACCGGCGTGCGGATCTCGCCGTAGCCGAAGCGCGCGCAAGACGCGTCGATGATCTCCTCGAGCGCTTGCCAGCGAACCGACTGAGCGGGGAGTATGTCATAGGTGCCCCTGGGCGCCGTCAGGTTGCTCACGTCGCGTTTGTCTACTTGCTTTATGAATGTGGATTGCAGCGAGAGAGGCGAGGCTGCTCGCCTAGCACGGTTGTCCCGCGAAACGAATCTTGCCAAAGATTTTGATGCACGTTCGGCCAGCTCCGGCGCCATCCCCTTTGCCGCTGCGCGCCCGGGTAGTTATCGCCGGCGCTATTTGTTTCGCGTGCGTCAAGACGCCGCCCGAATCATTGCTCGCGCTGTCCGCTGCGATTGCCGATTGGGCATCCATCGTACTGGCGGCGCTGCCGTATGTCGTTTTTGGTGCGCTCGCCGCAACGCTCACACGCCTGTCCGCTTCTCGATGGCCCTCGCGTAGCCATAATGCCATCGCGGTGTTCGCGATTTTTAATCCAGGATGCGATTGCGCGCTCAACGGATTTGCCGGCGCACTCGCACGCGCGCACACGGCTTTGGCCGGCTTCGCGCTGACGTTTGCCGCCGCAGCATCGCCGGCCGCGCTTGCAGTAACCTACGCAGCGTTCGGCATGCACATGACCGCAACTCGCGCGGCCGGCGGCGCCATCGCCGCCGCACTCACCGCCGTGTCGTGGTCCATATTAGCGCAACCCGTACTAGGGCAAGCATCGCTTGCCCAGCGTCGTGATCGTACTGTACTAGGGCAAGCATCGCTTGCCCAGCGTCGTGGTCGTATTGTAGGAGGGCAAGCATCGCTTGCCCATTCTGCCCCTCGCGACATACTACGGCAAGCATCGCTTGCCCATTCTGCCCCTCGCGGCGTACTAGGGCAAGCATCGCTTGCCCAGCGTCGTGATCGTACTGTACTAGGGCAAGCATCGCTTGCCCATTCTGCCCCACGCGGCGTACTACGGCAAGCATCGCTTGCCCAGCGTCGTGATCGTGCTGTACGAGGGCAAGCATCGCTTGCCCAGCGTCGTGATCGTACTGTACTAGGGCAAGCATCGCTTGCCCATGCCGAACATCGCCCCGATCTACCCGGCGAACTGGCCGCTGCGCTGGCCGGCATCGCGTTCGCAGCCGCCGCGGCGGTCGCCGCAAAAATAATCGTTCCTGCCGCCGCTTTCGCCCACTTGTCGCCCGCGGGCGCCGCGCTTCTCGGCGCGCTTCTCTCGCCATGTTCGACCGCCGATCCGTTGCTCGCGGCCGCTCTCACGCAACATGCGCGAGCACAGATCTCATTCATGCTCGCGGCCCAGTGTCTGGACGTCCGCCAAATGCTACTCCTGCAGCGGCACTTCGGCACTGCGCGCATGACTGCCGCCGCAGGTAGCGCAGCGATCGCGTGCGTGCTGGCCACGATGTTCGCGTGAATGTTCGCGCGGCGCTCGCCTTTGCGGGCAGCGCGACGGCCGCGGCAGCGCTCGATGGCGCGGCCCGCGCGCTCACCGCGGCTCCGCCGGCACTCACGTTGTGCGCAGGCGTTGCGCTTATCGTCATCGCCTCCCAAGGCCTCGCAAGGCGAACGTTTGCGCTTGCGCTTCTTGGCGGCGCGTGCGCCGGACTGTGGTTGTCGAGCGCCGCGCCTTCCGGTCCGCGCGACGTCATCGCGCGCGCGCCGCGCGGTCACGTCGCGGCGGACCTCTTCGACGCGTTAGACGCGCTCGACGCCAACCCGGCGGCGTTCGACGCACGCACGATCACGGTCAGCGGCACGTGGACGCCGGCGAGCGCTCGCGGTGCCGCGTCTGTGTCGCGGCGAGTCATGTCGTGCTGCGCGGCGGACGCGGTTGATGTGGGATTCGACGTGGCGCCGAACGCCGCGGCGCACGTTCGGGCGGGCGCTTGGGTGGGCGTCTCCGGCCGCGTGCGAGTCCGGCTGCGCAACGGCGAGATGCGTTACGAACTCGGCGGCGCCGTGGTTGTGCCGGCGCCGCCGCGATGACGCAACGCTAACCTTGCTGCGGTGCGGCGAGCGATAGCGTCTCGCCGCCCTGCATGACGAATGTGGGCCGGGTCATCACGCTTATGTCGGCGATCGGATCGCCGCCTACCGCCATGATGTCTGCAAGCAGACCCGGTGCGATCCGGCCGCGATCGTTCACGCCGAGCAGCTCCGCGGCCGACGCCGTCGCCGACCGAAGTATGTCGACGGAGTCCATCCCCAGTCCGTGCAGAAGCTTGAAGTCTAAATTGTTCTGCCCGTGCGGAAACACGCCGGCGTCGGTTCCGTAGGCAAATTTCACGCCGATTGCCAGCGCGCGATGGACGCCGTCGTTGCGCAGCGCGGTCATCGTCTTCGCCTTGTCAAGGCTATCCTGTGGGATATGGTTGGGGTTGCCCGGCTGGTTTATGGAATCGAGCGCCCATATCGTGGGGACGAGGAATGTGCCGCGATCCTTCATATTCTTCGCGGTCTTCTCGCTCACGCCGGTGCAGTGGTCGATGGAATCGCAGCCTCCGTCCACCGCGAGCGCGATGCCGGGATCTCCGTGGCAATGGGCGCTGACTTTTCGTTGGAATTTGTGCGCTTCTTCGGTCGTGGCTTGGATCTCATCGAGATCCATCTGCGGCAGATTCCACGTGTCGCCGTACGAGAGCACGCCGCCGGTCGCCAAAATCTTGATGAGGTCGACGTGGCGTTTCACGTTCTCGCGGACGACTTCGCGGAAACCGTATGGCCCCACGGCGACGCCATTCGGACGGTCCACGTGCACATCGGCTGGAAGATCGTTCATGTCGCCGTGTCCGCCGGTGATGGTGAGCGGCACGCCGGCCACGAGCATGCGCGGCCCCGGAATCTCGCCGCGCGCGATGGAGTCGCGCATGGCGATGTCGATCCCGCTGCCGCCGCCCACATCGCGGATCGTCGTGAAACCATTGCGCAGCATGCCCGCGGCGTTTTTGATGCTGAAGATCGCCGCTTCCGCCACGCTGTCGCCGGTTTCGCCGGCCACGCCGAACCCGTCGAGATAGATCGACGTGGTTGCGCGCGCGGCGACGTGCGTGTGGCAGTCGATCAGCCCCGGCATGAGCGTCGCGTTGCCGAGCTCGACGACGTGCGCGCCCGATCCGGCATCGCCGGCCATCATCGACACGATGCGCGTGCCTTTGATCACGACAACGCCGGGTGTGTGCATCGTGGTCCCGTCGAACAGGCGCGCCGCGCGGATGAGCATCGTGCCGCCGGTCGCGGCGGCGGCGATGAGCGGCGTCAAGAACATGCTGCTCGAGAGCGCGCCGATGCCCGCAAGAAATGAACGCCTTCCGAAGAGTGACGCCGCTCGATCGTGCAGGTCGGATGAATAGGGCGCGTGCGGACAACGGCAATCGAAGTGCGGCGGCGATGTGCGGTTTGTCACTTTGCAATCTCCCGGCACTAATCCAAGCTGATATGTGCGCCCGATGCGCAGGTAATCGAACGGGGCTTCCCGCAGTCGGTGATGCAATCATCCGCGTCGGTTCACACTGCGGTGCAGAACCTATAAGGTAGAATCGTGCGTCTCTTTCGTGTCCACCGCGACTATTCCGAATCCGCCGACGGGTTCTCGTACGACATCGTCGCGGCGCACACGTGGACACTGCCCGGCGTGCAAGATTGCCCGAAATGTTTTGAGACATGGGCTTCAAGCGTCGCGTATCCCGAAATCGACCTAAGCTCCCTGCCGGGCGAGGAGAGTTACCGCGCGCGGCGGCCGCAAACCCTTTACATCGTGCACCGGATGCGCGAAGCTTTGCGTCCGTTCGTCGCTGCGGGCACTTCGCTGCCGCCGGGCACCGAATTCGGACCGCTGATCGGTCATGGCAAAGGCACGTTCGGCGATTTCGGCTGGCCCCAATGGCCAGGCGTCATGCTCGTGCGGCCCGAGGCCGCGGCGCGGCTCGAAGCGGCCGGCATACGCGGATTGCGCACGGTGCCGGCTCGCATCTCGTATCGCGGCGGCGAAGATCCGAGGTTCCGTGAAGTAGCGTGCACGTATGAGGGCAGCATCGCAGACGACGCGTTGTCGCCGGGCGGTTCGCCCGCGTGCGTCGCGTGCGGCCATCGAAATCTCCCCAGTGGAAAGCGCACGCAGCTCGATCCGGCCTCGGTGAGCGGCGATGTCGACATCTTCCGAGGCATCGATCTCCCTTCGTGCATCTACGCTACTGAATCGTTTGTCAATGTCACGCGCTCGCTAGAGCTGACCGACATCGCATTCGAGGAAATAGCGTGGCGGCAGACTCCCGTCGAGCCGCGGGTCAGCTACCGGAAGTGACAGGTCTGGTCACCACGCCAATTATTTTGAGAGGGCACGTTCATGCGAGTTACCCGGTTTGCGTTAATCGGTTCATTGATCGCGGTCGCAATCGGATTGTCCGGTCAAGCCGCAACGGCTGAGGGCTCGGGTGGTGTGATTTTCTCACCCGCTTCATCGACCAAATTCGTGAACGTGCCCTTCCTCCCGAAGTGCATGGCGATCTCGATAAAGCAAGGAAACCCCACGAAGGGACCATTTGTCACCTTTGCGAGAATCGCGACCGGTTGCGTCGTTCCGTGGCACTGGCACACCGCTAACGTGGAGCTTTATTTCGTTAGCGGTACTGGAACTCACGAGCTGCAGGCAGGACACATCGTCGCACAGGTGCACCCCGGCGATTTTTTCTACCTACCGGCAAAGTCGATCCATTCGTTTCGTTGCACGTCGACTTGTCTCGTCTACAATGTTTCGGATCGTCCTGACATCATCCATTGGGTGGACCGGAACGGGAATGTCGTCTCGCAGGCTGACGCGTTGGTGCTGAACGAGGGCCCGTAGGGCCGCCGACGATACTTGATGACGTTAAGGCGACGCTGTTTTCACGAATATCGCGGCCCGTTTCCGTAGACGATCAAAACGGCACAGCCGCTAGTGCAAGAAGTACCGCCGCGACGCGAAGATCAGCGAGATGCCGGCGGATTTTGCCGCGGCGATGACTTCGGGATCGCGCACCGAGCCCTTCGGGGCGACCACCGCGACGATGCCGGCACGGGCAGCCGCTTCCAAGCCATCGGCGAACGGAAAAAATCCATCGGTCGCGAGCGTCGCTCCGCGCACGGCATCCCCTGCGCGAGCACATGCGAGCTCGACTGCGGCCACTCGGTTCGTCTGCCCTCCGCAAACGCCCAACGTCACTTCGTCCTTGACGACGACGGCCGCGTTGGACCTGACTTGCCGCACTGCTGCAAAACCGAACAGTAGATCTCGCCACGCAAGCGGCGATGGATAGCGGTCGGACACAAGAGTCCATTCATCCGGCGGCGCGGCCGGATCGGGCAATTCCATCAGCACGCCGCCGAGCGCCGAGCGGATCTTCACCGCATCCATGAGCGCAGCGGGTAGTCCAGCGTCGAACTGCAGCACGCGCAGATTTTTCTTGCGCTGCAGACGTTCGAGCGCGGCAGGCGTGTATGCCGGCGCCGAAACGACCTCCAAGAATCGAGACGCCAACACTTCGGCGGTTTCTTCGTCGACTTGTGCGCTGCAGGCGACGATGCCGCCGAACGCCGAGATAGGATCGGCGCCGAGCGAGGCGGTGACGGCATCGAGCGCGCTGTCGCGCGCGGCGAGTCCGCAAGGAACGGTGTGCTTGACGATGGCTGCTGTCACGCCGCGCCGCGCGGGCCCCGCCGGAAATCCGACGGGCTCTTCAATCGGCGCGAGAAGCCGGAGACATGCATCCACATCGAGGAGATTGTTGTACGACAGCGTCTTGCCCCAAAGCTGCGTGGGCTGGGGAACGCCGGCCGGCGCGACGTAGAACGCTGCGCGCGACTGCGGATTTTCGCCGTAGCGCAAGCTGGCCGCGCGCGGCAGATCGATGCGCAGCATGGCCGGCAAATCGTCCGGCCCTTCGGCGGCCGCGAAGTACGCCGCAATCGCCGCATCGTATTGTTCGCAACGGGCGAAGGCGGCCGCAGCCCATACGCGACGCTCGCTCGCGGTGGGTCCGCCGCGTTCGAGCGCGGCGACGTAGCTTGCATATTGCACGGGATCGACGAGCACGGCAACGTGCGCATAATTCTTCGCGGCCGCGCGCAGCAGCGTCACGCCGCCGATGTCGATCTTCTCGACGGCGTCCGCTTCGGACGCGCCTTTTCCTGAGACGGTCTGCTCGAACGGATACAGGTTCACGACGACCAGATCGAACGTGGGAATCTCGTACTTTTCCAGATCCTCGAGATGCTGCGGCCGGTCCCGGTCGGCTAGAATGCCCGCGAAGACTTTCGGGTGCAGCGTCTTGACGCGTCCGTCGAGCAACGGGGGAAACCCCGTCAGTATGCCGACGTCTTCGCACGGCAGCCCCGCGTCGCGCAGCGCGGCCGTCGTCCCCGACGTGCCGAAAAGCGCGAACCCGCGGCTGCGCAGACTTGCGGCGAGCGTTACAAGTCCGGTGCGGTCCGAGACGGACAGCAAGGCGGCAGGTCCGGCCACGCTCTTTAGGCCCCGATCTTCTCCAGCGCAAGCGACAGCACGCTCGATGCGCCCGGCTCGCCCATCGTGATGCCGTACAGACGATCGGCCAACGTCATCGTGGCTTTGTTGTGGGTGATGATGATCGTCTGCGCAGATCGCGCGACGTCCATGAGGGCGCCGCCGAACCGGCCGACGTTGGCTTCGTCCAGCGCTGCATCGATTTCGTCGAAGATGTAGAACGGACTCGGCCGCACACGCAAGATGGCGAAGATGAGCGCGACGGCGGTCATGGCGCGTTCGCCGCCGGACAGCAGATTGAGGCTCTGCATCTTCTTTCCGGGCGGCTGCGCGGCGATCTCGATCCCGGCCTGCGTGGGGTCGCTCGCTTCGGCCAGCCAGATCTTGCCGACGCCGCCGCTGAAGAGGCGCGCAAATGTCTCGCCGAACTCGACGGCGATCTTCTCGAAGGTGGCGTTGAACTGCCGGACGGATTCCGCGTCGATATCGGCGATGACGGCGAGCACGCTCGCGCGGGCCGCCTGCAGATCTGCGAGCTGTTGGCGGAGGAATTCGCGCCGGTCGAGCAGCGCGGTTTGATCCTCGGACGCGCTGAGATTGACGTTTCCGAGACGGCCGAGCTCTTCGCGCAGCCGCCGGATATCGTCATCGGCGTCGCCCTCGAAGCCGGCATAACGTGCGGCGACCTCATCGCACTCCGCCTGCGTGGCCGGGTTTTGCGCGAACGACGATGCGAGCATCGACATCTCCGCATCGATCTCGGCCAGGCGGATGCGGTGGCGCTCCAATTCTAACGACCGCGCCTGCCGTTGCGCGGACTGCGAGTTCAGGCGCTCCTCAAGCGATCGCGCGCGCGCGCTGAGCTCATCGCGTTTGGCGCGAAGCTCGTCCGCCTCGGCTTGGACCGCATTCAAAGCGGTGTCCGATTCCGCCCGAGCGGCGCCGATGGATTCGAGGTCCTCTCGACCGCGCTCGCGTTCGTCGCGAGCACCGGCGAGCGCTGCGATTCGCTCTTCGCGCGTTTTCCGCGACGCGACGACCCGGCTTCGCGCCGCCTCGACGTCGTCTCCGGCCTGAGCAACGCGTTCCACGAGCGCTGCGGCATCGGCGGCGGCCATGCGGTGCGCGTCGCGCAGCGAGCTCAAGCTGCGCTGCAAATCGTCTGCATGCGAAGCGGCGGTGGCCCGCTCGTGTTCGAGCGTGCTCGCGGTGTCGCGGCTTTCAAGGGCAAGCGCCGCATGCCGGTCTGCAGCCCCAGCCGCCGTGTGGAGATCCGCAACCGCGGTTGCAAGTTCGCGGGTCAGCGCGTCGATGCGAAGCGCGAATTGTGTGGCGTCGTCCAGCGCGCGCTCGAGCTCGGCGTAGTCGTCTCTGCGTTGCAGTTGCGCGTCGACGCGGCGCTTGGACGATTCTTCGACGACGGTGGCTGCCGCTGCGACCGACACTCGCGCGGCGTCGAAAACGGCTTCCGCACTTTGCACGTCTGCGTCGGCCGCCGCGGCATCGCGACCAAGCGATGTCAGCGCAGCGCGGCGTGCGAGCGGTCCGGTGTCGGCGTCTCCCTTGCCGCCCGTGATCGACGCGTTTCGAACCACTTCGCCGCCCAACGTCACGATGGTGGCCGGCAGCAGCGACGGCGCGAGTTTCAGCGCGGTATCGAGCGCATCGACGACGACGACATCGCGCAACAGGTGATCGACGGCTCCGCGAACTTCATCGGCGCATGAGACCAGCTCGCTGGCGCGGCCGACGAATCCACTCGCGGCGGAGACGTCGCGCACGAGCGGGAGTGCGACCTGGCGCGCGAGGTCGAGCGGCAGAAACGTGGCGCGGCCGCTTTTCGTCGTGTCCAGCATCGCGATGGCGGCTTGTGCATCCGCGGCGGTGCGCGTGACGACGTCGTGCACGCGGCCGCCGAGCGCGATGTCGATCGCCGCGGCAAAACGGCCGTCGACTTGGATGAGGTCCGAGATGATGCCGACCACGCCGTCGAGGCGTTCGGCCGCATGCTCGGCGACCACGGCCTTCACGCCGGCCGGCACGCCGATGCCGTGCTCCTCGATTTCTCGCAAAGCCGAAAGACGGGCGTTGATCCCGATGACTTTGGATCGCGCCCCTTCCAGAGCGGCACGTGCCCGTTCCATAACAGCTTCAGCTTCTTCGCGTGCGCTCGAGGCTGCGGCGGCTTCGGCTGTGAGGCGCTCGATCGCGCCGTCAAGGTCGGCCACGGCGGAGGCGAGGCTGCGCGCGCGCGAAGTTTCGGTTTCGGCCTTTGCGCTTGCGGTTCGCAGGTCTGCTTCGACCTGAGCGCCGGTCTGCGCGACGCGCTCGCGATCCGTGCGCGCGGCGACCGACGCCGCTTCACTTTCGGCGGCCGCCGCTGCTGCTTGCGCACGACGGTCTTCAACCGCACGCAGTGCGGCGTACGCGGCCTCCCAGCGGCCGGACCCTTCCGCCTCGGCGAGCGCGGCCGCTTCTGCGGCTCGCAACGCCGCATCGCGCTGTTCGCGTGCGGCGGAGAGCTCGCCGCCCAAAGTTTCCACAAGAGTCTCGGCGTCGGCGACATCGCGCGTCGCCGTTTCGACCTCGGTGGCGAATGCGACGCAACGCCGGTCGTTTTCTTCCGAGCGTGCCTGCGCGCCGGCTTGCGCCGTGGCGAGTTCTTGGACGGCTTGAGCGGCGCTCGAGCGCGCTGCGTTGCGCTCGTCGAGGGCGATGGTGGCCTGATATTCGTCGTAACGCGCCTTGGAGGCATCCGCTTGCAGCGTGGCCGTCTGCGCATCCGCCGCGGCGCGTTCGGCTTCTTCAACGCCGAGCACGCCGACAAGTCCGGCGCGTTCGTCGCGCCTCTGCGCGGTCTTGCGGACGTACGAGACGATTTCGAGATCGCGCAGCCTGCCGGTGACCTTCCGGTAGCGCTTGGCGCGGCGAACGGCCTGTTCCATGGCGGGAACTTGCTGCTCCAACTCGACGATCACGTCGTTGATGCGCACCGCATTGGTATCGGTCTGTTCCAGACGGCGCTGCGCCTCACGCTTGCGCGCCTGATATTTGCTCGTGCCCGCCGCTTCTTCAAAAACCTCGCGCCGCGACTCCGGTTTGGCCGACAGGATCGCGTCGATCTGACCTTGCGAGATTATGGCGGACGCATCGGGGCCAAGACCGGTGCCGAGAAGCAGATCCATGACGTCGCGGAGCCGGACTTGCGTTCTATTGAGGAAATATTCGCCATCGCCGCTGCGGTAGACGCGCCGCGTGACGGCGACTTCGTTGTACGGCGTGGCGAGCGCACCGTCGGCGTTGTCGAAGGTCAGGGTGACTTCGGCCATTCCAAGCGCGCGGCGCCGGCTGTTGCCGGCGAAGATGACCTCGTCCATGCGCGCGCCGCGCAATTGTTTCGCGCTCTGCTCGCCCAACACCCAACGCACGGCATCGACGAAATTCGATTTGCCCGAACCGTTGGGGCCGACGATCGCTGAAATGCCGGGTTCGAAAACCAAGCGCGTGCGGTCCGCAAACGTCTTGAAACCGAAAATATCGATGCTCTTGAGGTAGATGAACGGGCTCCTTCCTCAGCGGCGCAATCGGTGAAGCGCGTCCGCGGCTGCCGCGGCTTGCGCCAACTTCTTCGTCGGACCTGCGCCGGTTCCCAGCAAGTCGCTGCCCAAGAAAACGGAAATGGAGAATGTCCGCGCGTGCGCCGGTCCTGCTTCCGAAGTGACGGCGTATGCCGGCGCCCGTTTGAAGCGGCCTTGCAAGAGCTCTTGCAGCGCGGTCTTCGGATCCGCCGCCGCATCCTCGTCAGCGTGCGCGAGATGCTCGCGCATCACGAACTTGCTCGCTGCGGTGAAGCCTTCCGCGAGGAAGACCGCGCCGATGACGGCTTCAGCAGTCGCCGCGAGAATCGACGGCCGGCGCTCGCCGTGCGCCGCAGCTTCGCCCTTGCCGAGCAAGAGAAGCGGTCCCACATCCCATCGTTGTGCCGTCGCGGCGAGAGCGGCCCGCGACACCAACGCGGCTCGCCGGCGCGACAGTTCGCCTTCGGATTCCTTTGGATGACGACGAAAGAGATAGTCCGCGACAGCCGCCCCGACCACCGCATCGCCGAGAAACTCAAGCCGCTCGTTTGAGGCCGGCCGAGGACTCGCCGCTGGCTTGGCGCGGCCGCCTTCATGTGCGAACGAATCGTGTGTCAGCGCTTCGTCGAGCAGTCGCCACTCGTCGGTCGCGGCCGCCTTGAGCCGCAGCCGCACGCCGAACGCTCGCAAGGCACGGCGGCGGCCGATCGACTCCGACACGATGCTAGGCGGCGTACGTCCGGAAAACGAGCACGGCGTTGTGGCCGCCAAAGCCAAACGAGCTCGATAGTGCGACCTCCGGCGACGCCTTTCGCGCCACGTTGGGCACGCAATCGACGGGGCACTCGGGGTCCGGATCGGTGTAGTTGATCGTCGGCGGCAAGATTCCGTCGCGCAGCGTCAAGACGGTGCAAATGCCTTCGAGCGCGCCGGCGGCTCCTAGCGCATGGCCGAACATAGACTTGTTCGAACTCATCGGCAACGTTGGCGCGCGCGCACCGAAAACCGCGGCACATGCCTGCACCTCGGCGAGATCGCCGAGGCCGGTCGAGGTGGCGTGCGCGTTGATGTAGTCGACGTCGTCGGGGGAAGCATCCGCGTCGGCGATCGCCCGCTGCATGGCCATCCGCACGCCCCGTGCGGACGGATCGGGCGTGACGATGTGATAGGCGTCGGACGACTGCCCGTATCCGATGAGCTCCGCGTAGATATGCGCGCCGCGCGCTTTGGCGAACTCGAGCTCCTCAAGGATGAGCGCGCCGCCGCCTTCCGCCAAGACGAAACCGTCGCGGCCGCGGTCGAACGGCCGGCTCGCGGCGGCCGGATCGTCGTTGCGCGTGGACATGGCTTTCATCGAGCAAAATCCGGCGACCGCCAGCGGGGTTATGGCCGCTTCCGATCCGCCGGACACGATGACGTCGACGTCGCCGTTCGCGATCATGCGATAGGCATCGCCGATGGCGTTGTTCGAGGATGCGCACGCTGAGACCGTGGTCTGCGTAGGCCCGTGGACGCCAAGCGCGATGGAGATCTGGCCGGGAGCGCTATTGCCCATCAGCATTGGAATGAAGAACGGGGAGACGCGATCGGGCCCGCGTTCGAGCAAGATCCTGTGCTGATCCTCGAGCGTGAGGATGCCGCCGATCCCCGACGCGAAGATGACGCCGATCCGGTCGCGATTGTCGTCGGTGATGACGAGTTTGGCATCGGCCACAGCCTGTTTCGCTGCGACGAACGCGAACTGCGCGAAGCGGTCCATGCGCCGCGCCTCTTTTTTGCCGATCAACTCGCCGGGTTCGAAGCCGCGCACTTCGGCGGCTATGCGCGTCGGCATGGCGCTCGCATCGAACAACGTGATCGCGCGGACGCCGCTCTTGCCGGCGAGGACGTTCGCCCAAAATTCCGGAACGTTGTTGCCGAGAGGGGTCACTGCGCCGAGGCCCGTGACGACGACGCGTCTTGATGAAGGCATACGTTGGGATTAATCGGCGTCGGTCGCGCGCGGTTCCTGCACCGGAGTGAGTGCGCGCGACGTCGATGACGACATCGCGTGGGCTTGCACGCGATGATCGCGCATCGGCATCTACGCTAATGTGTGTCGCACCACTTGCCGATGGTGAAAGGGAGGACGCTTTTTCGGACAGAAGCGTCCGCGAGTGGACCCAAACAAGTCTCCGCACTCTCCGTCCGCAGGCGATAAGCGCTGAAGCCTCAAGGCCGATAGCGCAAGATGCAAGAGGCGTACAGAAACGCCCCGCACGCGATGGAAGACCCAGGGGGGAGGTGACCACATCATGGCCACAAAGAAGAAGGCAAAGAAGCCCGCGAAGAAGGCAGCGAAGAAGAAGAAATAACCGCACATTTGCGGCTATTTCAATCGTTTAGCATACGAGGGGTGTCGCGGCGCGACGCCCTTTCTTTATTCTACGACGCCGCCAAATTCGACATATTGCGAACGAGCCGCCGTTGCTTCATCGCTTCGCTCGGCAACCGCACGGCAGATGCAAGCCGCAGAGCCGCCAAAATGCGGATCACGACCCACGTCTGATCAAATTCGAACCAGCGCATGCCATGACGAGCCGAGAACGGAAACGCGTGATGGTTGTTGTGCCAACCTTCGCCCCACGCGAGGAGGCCGACCCACCAGCAGTTCGTCGACTTGTCGGTCGTCAGATAGGTGCGATACCCGAACCGGTGAGACGCGCTGTTCACGAGCCACGTGATGTGGTAGACGGCGACGAGCCGGACGAAGATGCCCCACACGAGCCACGGCAATCCGCCGATCGCGAAGAGCGCGACGCCGAGCGCGACCTGCAGCCACACGGACCGCGCCTCGAGAAACCGCAAGAACGGGTCTTGCAGAAGATCGGCGGCATAGCGGGATTTTTCTTCTCGCGACGGCCGTGCTTCGTTCGGCTGATAGAGCCATTGCATGTGCGTCCAGAGCAACCCGCGCCGCGCGTCGTGAGGATCACCGTCTTTGTCGGAGTGCGCGTGATGGATGCGATGCGTCGCGACCCAACTGATCGGCCCGCCTTGGAGCGCCAACGAGCCGAACAGCGCCATGGCGTACTCGATCGGTTTTGCAAGCACGAGGCTTCGGTGCGTCAACGTCCGGTGAAAGCACAACGACACGCCGATGCCGCCGGTGATATACCATAAAGCGAACATCACCGCGACGGCGGACCAACTGAAACTACCCGGCACGAACACCAGCAGCGCGCCCAAGTTGACGGTCCAAAGGCCGATCATTATCGGCCAATTCGTGGTTTTCATAAATGCATGGTGATTTTCTAGCGGCCCGGACAGGCGGACTCGCGGTCAGGCTCATATGAGATTTAATCCTCCGCACGATCATTACCTAGCCGCCGCCGGTAGTACGTACGAATAGTGCCCCATTCTGGATAGCAAAAAAAACGGCGCCTCTGTTTAGAAGCAGCCGCCTATCTTGCCGGTCCCCGCTTATCGCGGATCATCCGCGATCAAGGGCCAGTTTCTATTCCAATCTGGTTGACGTTTTTTTCGGCAAACCAGATGTTGTTGTCGGGACCGGCCGCGATGCCGTTCACGCCGCTCGCTGCAGTCGGCACCGCGAATTCGGTTACGACGCCCGCGGTGGTTATCTGCGCTATCTTATTGACCGTGGGTTCGGTGAACCACAACGCAGGGGCGCCGCTAGTAGGACCGGCGTTGATCCTGGCCGGGCCCGCATTCGGAGTTGTTGTGTTGAAGGTGGTTATCACGCCTAGGGGCGTGATCTGCCCTATCATACTAGGCCCGGATTCCGTGAACCAAACGTTCCCATCGGGACCTGTGGCGATGCCTTCAGGCCTGCTGTTCATCGCGAGCGCGAACTCTTGAAAATGGCCACTGAGGCGGCCGATCTTGTTCGCCGTATTTTCCGTGAACCAGAGCGCGCCGTCCGAACCGACCGTGATATACCCCGGATGCGAATGAGGCGTGGGAATCGCGTAGCCGGTGATGTTTCCGGTTGTAGGCGAGATGCTCGCGATACGATTGGCGTCGAGCTCGGTGAACCAGAGAAGGCCCCCGGGCCCGCTGACGATGCCGATGGGATCGGACTTCGGAAGATTCAACGGAAATTCTGTGATGACGCCGGCCGGGGTGATTTTCCCAATTTTATTGCCGATGGATTCGGTGAACCACAGATTTCCATCCGGACCGGCCGTTATTTGCACGGGCCGCGCGAGTGCCGTGGCGATATGGAAATGTTTGATCTTGTGTGTCGTCACGTTGACGACGCCTATGCTGTTCCGGAAGTATTCCGTGAACCAGATATTCCCGTCGGGCCCTGTGGTGATGGCAGTTGGACCACTGCTCGGTTGGGGAACGGGCAGCTCGGTGATCGCCGTGGCGATCAACGGGTGTAGGCCTCGCGCCGTCGTGGCCGGTTGTGAGCCGCCAAAATTGTTCGTGGGTAGAACGGATTTTCCGCCGCATCCAGCCAGCACGAGCATGCTGGCGGCAAGTATGATGAGTCCGTATTTCATATGAAGCGACTTTCACCTCGAGTGATTCGGCCATGATGGACCTTGATGATAACATCGTCCTGGGCCAACTACTATGCCCAAAATACCCAACGTGCGATTGCGCAATCCGAGAAGCAAAGCAAGCGCACCGCTTGCAAAGCAGCCTTCATCTCGCGTTCAGCTCGACCAACCCATTGCGCCTAACAGTATCCCGTGATTTTTCCCCGGCGCGTTGAAATCGTAGATTCGCAACGCCGACCAATCGAATCTAACGTTTATCTCTTCGAGCGATTGCGGCTCGATCGACTCATAGACTTGGATGACAAAGAGGATCTTGTTTCTTTCGAATATGCTTTCGGTGAGATCGATTATGTCGCTGACCGGAGGTTGGGTGCGTCGGAGGTCCAGCCCCGAATCGTCGCGCAGCGCGTCTCCCGACGGCGGCGCGAGGAAGACGACGATCGACTCGTCGGGCGAAACGACGAGCCGTTTGAGCCCGCTTTCGTAATCCTCGTGCTCGACGTCGATGCCCGCGCCGATTGGGGCGACATTCTTGCTGGTTATCGCGAAGACGTCGTCGTCCAGCTCAAATCCGATCGCCCTCGTCGCGAACACGTTGCGCACGATCCAATATAACGTATTGGCCGATCCTGCGAAGAGATCGATGACCATGCACGCGGATGTCGAGGTCGCGGTCTTGGCCGCGGCGGCCACATCTTTTCTGATCCGGTCGGCCAGCCTATCACGCGTGCATTCGACCGCGGTTCTCGCCAACTGCCTGCCTCGAGCATTCCAGTCCGCCGGTCTTAGCCCGTAGATGCACAGATACTCGGCGTCCGCAAAACTTTCCACTCCATAGCCCCATTTGCGATTCCCCGGTCCATCCGACGTCACAAGTAGCGTGCCCCAGCGATGGAGTTATCGGGCAGTAGATGCGCAACGCAATCGTCTCCGACATCCACGGAAACCGCACGGCTTTGAAGCGGTGTTGGCGGACTTGAAGCAGACTTCTCCTGATCTGATCTTCCACGGCGGTGATCTCGCCAACTCGGGATCGAGCCCGGTCGAAATCGTCGACCGCATTCGCGATCTGGGTTGGCGCGGCGTGGTGGGCAACGCCGGCTAGATGCTATATGCACCCGAATTGCTGACCGCGATTGCGGATCAAGCGCCTGCGATGCAGCCGTTCCGTGCCGCAATCCAGGCAATCGCAGTTGCCACGCGCGAAGCGCTCGGAGAAGAGCACCTAGCTTGGTTGCGTGCCTTACCGCACAAGCAAACGCACGGCCCCATTGCGCTTCTTCACGCAAGCCCCGATAGTTTTTGGCTCGCACCCGCACACTATGTGGTCGATGCCGAACTAGAAGCGGCATTCGCACCGCTGAAGAAGCCCGGCGGTATACGCCCACATACATCGTGCGTTCATCCGGCGTTTGCCGAACATGACCGTCGCGAATTCCCGTAGCGTCAGTCTCTCATACGATGGCGATCGGCGCGCAGCATACTTATTATTGGATGATTCGACGCCGACGATCCGGCGCGTCGAGTACGATTTCGACCGCGACTGCAGGACTCTTTCAGCGTGCGGATATCCACACGCTAATTGGATCGCGAAAATCCTCGATAGCGCGCCTCAACAACGTCCCTAGGTCTTTCGAATAACGCGCTTCATATGGAATCGCCCTCGTGATGCGCATTACAGGATGGGTCTTTTAGGCATGGTAATGGGCCCAGGACGAATGTTACGATGACAACTCAAATGAGCGCTCGTCTAGACGGAGTCGCAATTGAATTCTATGAGAAATGTGTTCATCGCAATCGCCGCTGGAGCTCTGCTTATCGCAGGGTGCGGCGTCAAGTCCGTGATTCCCGCCGGCAATTTCGCGGGATCTCCGAACGGCATCAACGGACGCAGCGTCCACACTGCGGCCATGACCATCACAGAAACGCCGGTTCCGCAAGCGAGTAGCGGTCCGACTGGAATCGTCACCGGACCCGACGGCAATATTTGGTTCACGGAATATTTCAAGAACAGCATCGCCGTCTTCAACGTCACGACGAGCAAGATCAAGCACTTTCATATCACGACGGCCAACGCGCGGCCGGCCGGAATCACTGTTGGCCCGGACGGAAATCTGTGGTTTACAGAATCGATCGGCAACAAGATCGGTAAGATCACGCCGGCAGGTGTGATCACTGAGTTCCCGATCAATATACCGAAATCGGATCCCATCGGCATCACGACAGGAGCCGACGGCAATCTGTGGTTCACCGAGCTCGACGGTAACCGGATCGTCAGCATTTCACCGACAACCGGAAACCTCACCGGCTTCCTCGTGCCGACGCCGCGCTCTCACCCGGCATTTATCACGCTCGGCCCGGACGGCGCGCTCTGGTTCACCGAAAATACCGCCGGTAAGATCGGCCGTCTGAACGGTCACTTCACGGAGTTCGCGCTTCCGATAGGAAGCAATCCTGAAGGCATCGTCACTGGTCCCGACGGGAACCTGTGGTTCACCGATGATGCGCTGAGCCAAGTCGACAAGATGACGACAGCCGGCGCGGTGACCACGTATCCCACGCTTACCGCCGCCGCTGTGCCGAGCAGAATCACCGTCGGTCCGTCGGACCTCGGCCCCGCGGCGCTCTGGTTCACGGAATCAGGCGCCAACAACATCGCAGAGGTCACAACTGCAGGCGTCGTGTCGGAATTCCCAGCTCCGACCCCGGCGAGCGGACTCACCGGTATCACGCTTGGACCCAACAACACGGTCTGGTTCACCGAACACATCGCAAATAAGATCGGGACGGTTGCGGGCATCTAACGCTCGAAATACTCGTCCACGCATCGAAGCGGCCGCGAGCGATCACCCCTAGGGGTGGTCGCTCGCGGCGTTCACAGGGGTTCTTCATTTTGTGTCGGAACGGCGACGCGATGTCGCGCACCCGTCGTAGTTAGGCGAACACACCGATCATCGTCGGCTTCTGTCTGCTGCTCGGCGGTTGCACGGGAAAAAGCGTGCCGGCGGCCATCAACAGATTGGGACTCGCGTCGACCGCCCCAATCACCGCCGTCAGTCTCGGACGTGACGGCAGGGTCTGTTTTGCGATCGCGCATAATGGGCCCGGTCCCGGCGTCTCCTACGGTCAGGGAATCGGCGATCTCGGCGTCGATGCCTATCGAGGCGTGTGGGTGACGATGCCGTGCACCGCGTTTGGTTCGCGGTGCGGCGCCGGATACGCACGTTTCGGCGGCGACTACGGTCCGCTGCACAAGATCCATCCTTTGGGAAAAGCCGATGGCGTGCCGCTCGGCATCGCGATGATGGCAAACGGCGGCGTGTGGATCGCCGAACAAAACACAAACGCGGTCGTCTCCGTTACGCCGGGCGACAAAGCAACTGTCGTCACCGCCCCCCGACCGGGCGTTCAAACCGGTTGGAGCGGAAGCCGACGGCCACGGCGGTGCCTTACTCGCAGGAGAGGAACACGGCAAGATCCTCGACGGCGATAATCGCGGCCGGATCCGCACGTACGTATTGCCGGCCCGAGACTCGCAGATCTCATCGGTCAAAGTGGGTCGCGATGGGACCATTTGAGTTCACTTTGGCGTAATATGTGCGGCCCGGGAATCGCGGTTAATGCAGTTCGCGTTGCGGGACGAAGGCCGGTTTCGGAGCGCTTATCTCCTATCCCCTCGCATATTTGACCCATTCGGGCGCCTTTGATATACTACCGAAGCTGTTTGAATCATCTGAATCAACCGTCGTCCCGAATGACAGACCGGAGAACCTAGTGTCTTTTCTGATCGATCTTCAACGCTTCGCCCACAAAAAGGGCCTTGGATCTTCGCGCAACGGTCGCGACTCCAATTCGCAACGCCTCGGCGTGAAGAAATTCGGGGGCGAAAAAGTCGGTGCCGGCAACATCATCTTGCGCCAGCGCGGCACCAAATTCTACCCCGGCGCGAACGTCGGCATGGGTAAGGATAACACGCTGTTCGCGCTGGCCGCCGGCATCGTCAAATTCGCACGCCGCGGCCGCGACCAGCAGGTCGTGGCGGTCGCTGCCGACGTTTGATCATCGCCGCCCGGGCTGACGCAGCCGGGCTCGTCCGCTAGATGTTCGTCGACGAAGCTCACATCTCGGTTCGCTCCGGCAATGGCGGCAATGGCATCGTCGCCTTCCGGCGCGACAAATTCACGTCGCGCGGCGGACCGACAGGCGGCGACGGCGGCCGCGGCGGCTCCGTCTACTTACAAGCGGATTCGCAGCGCACGACGCTCATCGATTTCCGGCACAAGCGCATCTTCGCAGCCTCAAACGGCGAGGATGGCGCGGGCGACAATTGCCACGGCAAAGACGCCGAGGACATCATACTTCCGGTTCCCTGCGGCACGCTCGTGTATTCGAAAGGCGAATTGCTCGCCGATCTCAACGAACCGGGCGCGACGGCGTTGATCGCGCGCAGCGGCAAAGGCGGCCTGGGCAATCAACACTTCGCCACGCCGACGCGTCAGACGCCGCGTTTCGCGCAAAAAGGCGAGCCGGGCGAAGAGTTCGAGCTCGACCTTCAACTTAAACTGTTGGCCGATGCCGGCATCGTAGGCGCCCCTAACGCCGGCAAGTCCACCCTCCTCGCGTCGGTTTCCGCCGCCCGCCCGAAGATCGCCGACTATCCATTCACCACGTTGCAGCCGCAGCTCGGCGTTGTGCAGATCGACGTTGACGCGAGCTTCGTGTTGGTCGACGTTCCTGGTCTGATCGAAGGCGCCAGCCAAGGTGCCGGCCTCGGCGACAAATTTCTGCGCCACGTCGAACGAACACGCGTCTTGATCCACCTCGTTGACGGCGGGCTTCCGCCCGACGAGGCGCTCGCGCAAATGGCGATGATCGAGCACGAGTTGGCCGATTGGAGCCCGCTATTGCTGCGCAAACGGCGCATCGTCGCCGTTTCGAAACAAGATCTTCCCGATGCCGCCGAGACCCTGCGCGCGGTGCGCGAGAAGACCGGCGCTGAAGTGTTCGGCATTTCTGCGGCGAGCGGCTTAGGCATCAAGAGCCTGATGGGCGCCGCGTACGACGCCATCCTCACGGCGCGCACGGACGACCTCGAAACCGACGCCGGTGCCGTGCCGGTCCTTCATCCAAAAGCGAAAGCGCCGACGGCGGGTGTCAACGTGCTCAAAGAGGGCGCCGCGTACCGCATCGTCGGCACGAAGATCGAGCGCCTCGCGGCGATGACCGAGTTCGATTCGGAAGACGGCCGCGCTTACTTCGACCGCGTGCTGCAGCGCAGCGGCGCGCGCCGCAAGCTCGAAAAGCTCGGAGCGCAACCGGGCGATCGCGTTCGCGTCGGCACCGTCGAATACACGTTTTCGTAGCGACGTGCGCGAGATTCGCCGGACCGGCATACTCGGTGGCACCTTTGATCCCGTGCACGACGGGCATATTGCGATCGCGCGCGGGGTGCTTGAGGCCGCGCCGCTCGATCGTGTTCTGTTCATGCCCGTGGGCGCACCAGCGCATCGCGAAACGCATGCCTCCGCCGCCGACCGCGCAGAGATGGTGCGCCTGGCGCTTGAGGGCGTTGATTCGCGCTTGCAATTCGATGCGACCGCACTCGACCAACCCGCACCCGCTTATACCGTCGATACGCTTGCGCTCGCGCACAAGGCGTTTCCGGACGACTCGTTGTTTTTTATCGCCGGCGCGGATTCGCTCGCGCACAGCGCATGGCGCAGGCTTGACGAAGTGGCAACCGCGGTGGAGCGCTTCTACGTCGTGCCGAGGCGCGGAAGTTCTTGGGCAGACGTCGAGAGAGTGCTCGGTGACCTCAACCCAGCGTTGCGCGCGCGCTTCGTGCCGCTCGACCTCGCCGTAGACGACGTAAGCTCGAGCGAGATTCGGACTCGCGTCGCGGCAGGGCAATCGATCGATAATTTGGTGCCGCATCGCGTGGCACGCTACATAGATCGCCGGGGGCTTTATAAGTAGAGGCTAGTTGGTGCCGAAGGCGGGGAATGCGAACGTTCCCGTCGCAATCGGTCGAGTCGCTCGACGGGCGGCGGCAGCACCGAAACAACCTAGCAGCAAAATGCGGCACTGACCGACGATACGCAAGCGGTACTTGCGCGGCAATGGGTCGCGCGGCGATCTTTCGAACGGCACGGTTCCCATTATAATAGGACCAATGGTTCCCCACAATTCCGAACATGTGGTCGTAGCACCGGTCCGGGCAGGCGCAAGCGTCCTTCTCGGCCTTTCTGTGACGTACGGCACACCACTGCTCGTCATCGACGAGCTCACGCTGCGGGGCGCCATGCGGCGTTTCTCCACGGCGTTCGCTCGCGAAGGCTGGACGGCGTCGGTGACCTACGCCGGCAAAGCGCTGCTCGTCCGGGCGATCGCGCGCATCGCCAGCGAAGAAGGCTTGGCGCTCGACGTCTGCTCGCTCGGCGAATTCGAAACGGCCTTGCGGGCAGGTGTGCCGGCCGCCGATTGCATCGTGCATGGCTGTTGGAAGACCGCGGCCGAACTCGATGCCGCGATTTTGAACGGGGCCCGCCACGTCGTCGTCGATCACCGCGCGGAGATCGACGAATTGGGCGCGCGCGCGAAAGCGGCCGGCACGACCGCCGATGTCCTCGTGCGCGTCAATCCCGGCATCGCTGCGCACACGCACGAACTTATCCGGACCGGCGCGCCGGATTCGAAGTTCGGCTTCGTCTTGAGCGACGGGCAAGCGCTCGCAGCGGTGATGGCGGTCCTTGCTCATCCGAACTTGCGCTTCGCCGGTTTGCACTGTCACATCGGATCGCAGATCTCGGATCTCACGTCGTACGAAACCGAAGTCGACGAACTGCTCTCGTTCGCGCGCGATGTGCGACGGCACTGCGGCGCTCAATGCGAGGTCATCGACGTCGGCGGCGGCCTTGGCCTCGGCGCCGGCACGGCAGAGCTGACGCCCGAGAACTGGTCGGACGCGATCTTCAGCGCATTCGAACGTGGTCTCGCCGACGGCGAGCTTGCGCGCCCTCACATCTATGTCGAACCCGGCAGGGCGCTCGTGGCACAAGCCGGCACGACGCTGTACACGATCGGCGTCCGCAAGCGGTTGCCCGACGGCTGCGAGGCGCTCATCGTCGACGGCGGGATGTCCGACAATCCGCGACCTGCGCTCTACGCGGCTCGCTACGATGTGTCGATCGTCGGGCGCGAACACGAAGCGCCTGACGGTGAGTACACGATCTTCGGCCGGCACTGCGAAACCGACCGGCTTGTCGCGCGCGTACCATTGCCTGCGCCGCAAGCGGGCGATGTGCTTGCGGTAGCGGACACCGGCGCGTATACGTATTCGATGGCGAGCAACTACAACCGGTTTCCGCGGCCCGCGGTCGTGTTGGTCAACGAAGGACGCGCTCGGCTCATCGCACAACGCGAACCGCTCGAACACGTGCTGGATCTCGACGTCGATTGATGCGCTCGCTGCACGTGGCGGCCTGCGCCGCGGCGTCCGTTCTCTGCTGCGCGATCGCGAGCTGCTCGCTTGGCGGCGCGAATCCCGACAATGCCGGAGCGCTCGACGACATAGCGCACGGCAGGAGCGGCGCGGAGGTCACGGTGGACGGCGCGGTCGTCCGCGTGCTAACGACGCAGGACGGCGCGCAAGGCGCCCACGAGCGCTTCGTCGTCGCGGTGCGAGCGGGCAACGACGAGCAAGATGTCCTCGTAGCCGACAATATTTCGATCGGCCGCGCCGCGCCCATTCACCAAGGTGATACGGTGACGGTGCGGGGCGAACTTGCGATAGACCCGAGCGGACCTGTCATCCACTGGACGCACCACGACCCTCGCGGGCATCACGAATCCGGATTCGTGCGCGACAACGGTGTCCTCTATGACTGAGCGGCTCCGCGCGGTGAGCTTGGCATCGAGTTCGCCCCGAAGGCTAGCGTTGCTGCGCAGCGTCGGACTCGACGTCACCCTCTTGCGCAGCGAGTACGAAGAAGTCAACGAACTTGGTCCGGATGACGACCCTCGGGCGCTCGCGCTCCGTCACGCGGACGGCAAAGCGTCGGCGGCGCAAGCCGGCGGTCCGCCCGTTCTCGTAGCAGCCGACACGATCGTGGTCGTGGACGGTATATTGCTCGGCAAACCGCGCGACGAACCTGATGCGCGGCGCATGCTCGCGCTGCTCGCCGGCCGCGAACACGACGTCCACACCGCATTTGTCGTGCTCGACCGGTCGAACGGCTCGCGCGAACAAGGCGTCGAATCGGCGTGCGTACGCTTCGCCGCTCTCGACGATGAGCGGATCGCCCGCTACGTCGCCACCGGCGAGCCGATGGACAAAGCCGGCGCATACGGCATCCAAGGCAAAGGCGCGCTCAACGTCGTTTCCATCAAAGGCGATTTCTACGCCGTCATGGGCCTGCCGCTCGCCCGGCTCGACCAGGCTTTCGCAGCCCTTGGCTACGAATTGCTGTAGGACGAGATGAGCGGCTTTTTTGACCGCCTCTATGCGCGGTACGCGCCCGAGGTTGGCGTAGACTTGGGCACCGCAAATACACCTGTGTTCGTGCGCGGCGAAGGCGTGCGCTTTTCCGAACCCAGCATGGTCGCGATCGACACCGATACCGGCGAGATCATCACGGTCGGCGAAGGCGCGAAACAAATGCTCGGGCGTACGCCGCGCAACGTCACCGTGGTCCGGCCGATGCGCAACGGCGTCGTTTCCAACTTCACCTACACCGAGGCGCTGGTCCGGCGTCTGCTCGAGCGCGCGCTGCGCGGCCGGCCGCTCATCCCGCCTCGCGTCATGGTCGGCGTTCCCGGTTCGGCGACCGTCGTCGAAAAGAAAGCCGTCAAAGAAGCGGCGCTCGGCGCCGGCGCCGGCCGAGTTTATTTCGTCGAGCAAGCTATGGCTGCGGCGGTCGGGGCCGGCTTGCCGGTCCTCGAACCAAATGCGTCGGGCATCGCCGATATCGGCGGCGGCACCACCGAGGTCGCGGTCATCTCGCTCGGCGGCATCGTCGTCGGCAAGTCGCTCAAGCTCGGCGGCGACCGTCTCGATGACGCGATCATGGCGCACATCCGGGCGACGCGCGGGTTCATCATCGGCGAACGCAGCGCCGAACAATTGAAGATCGCGCTTGGCTATTACGGGCGGCCGCTCGGACGGGCAAGCGTCTCTGCGTTCGGTCAGAACGTGCGAACGCGCGGGCCGGGAACGCTCGAGGTTCGCGAGGAAGAGATTGGCGCGGCAATCGCAGAGCCGTTGGGCGAAATCGTCGATGCGATCCGCGCGGTCGTGGAGCAGACCCCGCCGGAACTCGTGCGCGATCTTTCCGAGCGCGGACTTGTGATCGCAGGCGGCGGATCGCAGATCGCCGGACTCGCGGAAACGCTCAGCCTCGTGCTCAGATTGCCGGTACGGCGAGCCGAGAACCCGTTGCTCTGCGTTGCGCTTGGCACGGGCGAGATTTTGCGCGATCGCCGCCTGTTCGACACGTTGTTCCCCGCGTCCGTCTCGCTGATCGGCAGGTGGTGGCGATTCCTTCGTTCTGGGATGAAAGAAAGCTCCTCGTTTTCCTCGCGTTGATCATCGTCGCGTCGGTTGCGATGCTGTTCGAGATCGATGCGGCCCGGCGCGGAGGTCAAAGCTTAGCGGACGAGATCGTCGGCACGGTGGTCACACCGATCGCGCGGGCGATAAACGGCATCGGTCAAGCCATCGGCTCCGAGGCGTACGTCGTCACGCACGCAGGCGTCATCACTGCCGAGAACGCGCGCCTCGCGCAAAAAGCGCGCGACCTTGCATCCGCCAACGAGCGGCTCAAAGCAAGAGGCGACGAAAACACCGAACTTCGGCGCATGCTCGGCGTCCGATTGGCCGCGCCGGCAAAAACGATCGAAGCCGACGTCGTGGGCTACGCGCCCGAAGCCGCGCGCAAAGAAATCGCGATCGACCGCGGCACGCGCGACGGCGTCGAACGCAACGACGTCGTCGTCAACGGCGAAGGATTGGTCGGGCATGTGGTGGACGCGGGCGCGCATCTTTCGCACGTGCTGCTCGTGATGGATCCGTCGAGCGCCGTTCCCGCGTTTCTCTTGCGCACGCATACGTGGGGCATCGTCTTCGGCAGCGGCCCGCACGCGCGGATGAAGTATATCGGCCAGGACGTCAAAGTGCTCGAAGGCGACAAGGTGGTCACCGGCCTCGGCGAGATCTATCCGGCAGGCATTCCTATCGGCGCGGTGCTGGAAGTCGACCGTAAGGACAACGCGCTCTATCAGGTCGCGGTGCTGCAGCCGGCGATCGACGTCACTTCGCTCGCGCACGTGCTGGTGCTGACCTCGAAGTGAGCACCTTCGATCCGGCGCGCGACGCCGATCGCCTCCGCATCGGTCCGAGCAGACAGCCGCGGACCGCGCGCGTCGACGCGGAGATCTCGGTCCCGCCGCGTTTTCCCGCCTTGCTCGCGATCGCGTTCGGTTGTGCTGTGCTACAATCCACCGTGCTCTCCGGCGTCGAATTTCGCGGCGCCCACGTGTCGCTTCTCACCGTGCTCGTCGTGTGGACCGGACTGCGATGCGGCGTCGTCACAGGCGGTTGGCTCGGCTTTTTCGCAGGCGTGTTCGCCGATGCGTTGGGTGGCGGCGGCGTAAACGTACTGGGATTGACGCTCGCGGGATTCGGCGCCGGATTGCTCGCCAATCGATTCTTTTGGGATTCGCTGCCGGTGTTCATCGGCGCCGTCGCGCTCGCGACGATCGTGCACACGCTGTTCGCATGGCTGATCTTGGCGCTCGCTTTCGGAGAACGCGGCGCGTTCACCAGCACGACGCACACGATGGCGTGGGCGGTCCTCATGAATTGTGCGGTCGCTGCGCTCTCGCTCGCGATCATCCGGACGTACGGCGTCGCGCGGACCGGCCGTTCATGAGATACGGCGGCGGACGGCCATTCGCGCCGGAGCCCACGACGTCGTCACGACGTGCGCGGATGTTCGCGTTCGGCGGCGGCATCGCGCTCGTGTTCGCGATCTTGATCTGGCAGCTCGCCGACGTCCAGTTGCGCGATGGCGGCCACTACTCCAGGCTTGCCGATCTCAATCAGCTCCGGACGATACCCGTTGCGGCGCCCCGAGGCGTGATCTACGATCGTCACGGTGTCGTCATCGCGCGCAACCGTCCGTCGTTCGTCGTCCAGATCGTGCCGATGCAGCTGTCGCAGCCTCAAGCCGAAATCCAAGAGCTCGCCGGCATCCTCGGCAAACCAGCGACGGAGATATGGAAGCGATTGCTTCACCAAAACGGCGTCGCGTACAAGTCTTTTGGCGATCTCGCAAGCGCCGTGCCGCTCGGGCCGATCAACGTCGCGGAGGACCTCAACCCTCAAGTGGTCGGGCGGTTCGCCGAACAGGCCGATCATCTGCCCGGGATGGCGGTCGAGCTCATACCGGTTCGTGACTATCCGTTCGGCACGATCGGTTCGCACATCGTCGGTTATGTCGGACAGATAACGGCAAGCGAATACGCCGAACGCAAAGGCAAAGGCTACGGCTCGAACGACGTCGTCGGCAAGGACGGCATCGAGTACCAATACGACCGGATGCTGCAAGGACAACGCGGCGGCCGGCGGATCAAAGTCAACTCCGCGGGCGAAGCTGTCGCCAACGTCGACGAGTTCGTCGCCGTGCCGGGCAACAGCCTCGACCTCACCATCGACTGGCGGCTGCAGCGCGCGGCCGAGACGGCCGTCGCGCAACAGCGCAGAGACATCACCAAACGCATCGGCCACGCGGTCGCGGGTGCGGCGATCGTGGAAGATCCGAACACGGGCGCCATTCTCGCGTTGGTCAGCCAGCCGAACGTCAACCCCAATGACTTCTCGACCGGCATCACCGAGGCGCGCTACGCGTCGTACTTGAGCGACCCGCTCAATCCGTTGTTCGACCGGGCCATCTCCGGGAAATATCCGACCGGGTCGACGTTCAAAATGATCAGCGGATCGGCGATACTCGCATCCGGTCTGATGACGCCGTCATCCACACGCTACTGCGGCGGCGCCTTCGATCTTAACGGGTATATCTTCAACGACGACGCGGCCGGCGGGCACGGCACGCTCGACGTGCGGACGGCGGTCGCCGAATCGTGCGACGTGTTCTTCTATCAAGTCGGCCATGCGCTCGGCATCGACCGGCTCGACAAGTATGCGTCGGCGTTCGGGATCGGCCAGAAGACCGGCGTCGACCTGCCAGGTGAGACCGAAGGCACGCTCCCGACGCCTGCGTGGAAGAAAAGAGTCGTCGGCGACGATTGGTACGGCGGCGACACCGTCAACATGGCGATCGGGCAAGGTTTTGTCGAAGCGTCGCCGATGCAGATGCTGCGGATCGCGTCGGCGATCGCCAACGATGGCCGGTTGTATTCACCGTACATCGTGGCCGACGTCCGCAACGCGCGCGGCAATATCGTGCATACGTTCACCCGGCCGGAACCGCGCACCGTGCCCGTGCCGTCGGAAGACCTGGCGGTGATTCGCGCGGGCATGTTGGGCGCGATCGAAGATGTCGGCGGCACCGCGCATAACGTTGAAATCCCAGGTTTCCACTATGCCGGAAAGACAGGCACGGCCGAGAATTCCGCGACGATCGACAATCCTCAAGGCTACAACCACACATGGTTCGTCTGTTTCGCGCCGTACGACAAACCGCAGATCGCCGTCGTCGTGTTCATGGATCGCACGAATGGATTCGGCGCGGTGAACGCAGCCCCGGTCGCGCAAGCGATCGTCGAAGCCTACTTCCATATCCGTCATGCCGGTCCGAGCGGCACGGGCCTCAGAGATTGACACATTCGCTTGCCCATTCGAAGAAGCGCCTCGCTAAATGAGCGTGATCCTGGCGCTGCTCTCCGCATTTGCATACGGCGCAGCGGATTATATGGGCGGCATCGCGAGCCGGCGTGCGCGCGTGCTCGCGGTGGTCGTCATCTCGCAACTCGTGGGATTGGCCATCCTGCTTGTGCTGCTGCGCGTATTGCCGCCGGCCTTTCCGACGCGCACGGATATCATGTTCGGCGCATTCGCGGGCGTGACCGGCGCGTTTGGCATCGCCTTTCTGTATCGCGGGCTCTCGCGCGGCCGCATGAGCGTCGTCTCGCCGATCACGGCGGTGGTTGCCGCGATCGCCCCGGTCGTCTTCGGACTTTCAACCGGAGAACGACCTTCTGCGCTCGCGCTCGCCGGCGTTGTCATCGCGCTTGTCGCCATCACCCTCGTCACGAGCTCGCCCGGCCACGATGAGCACGGCTCGCCGCTTTCGTTTGCCGGTCCGTGGTGGCGGGAGCCAGGCGTGCTCGACGCATTCATCTCTGGCCTCGCGATCGGCGGCTTCTACATCTTCATCGCGCGGACAAGCCCCGCGTCCGGGCTTTGGCCACTCGTCCCGTCGCGGA
>Ga0208849_1000289_pt1 | contig 48845 bp, 47 predicted proteins | sample NGESurdeep072012_10_FD_184470 | JGI IMG/M metagenome (GOLD analysis project Ga0208849, IMG submission 184470) | Arctic peat soil microbial communities from Barrow, Alaska - NGEE Surface sample 53-3 deep-072012 (SPAdes) | ecosystem: Environmental > Terrestrial > Soil > Wetlands > Peat ... | reverse complement strand
AATTGGTCCCCCTACCTTGACAGTGCGGGGGTCGCTATGTACACTCAGCGTGGTGCTAATACGATTTAGCGCTTCGGGGGTTACACATCGAGGGGTCCCTAGGCCGAGTTGGACAGCCATCTGGTGGTCCGGCGCTCGTCCTGTTCCTTGCGCTGGGTACTGAATGGGAGGGAACAATGCAAGACGCAAATATCTCTAGTGGTCAGGGTCGAGCCAAGAAACGTGGGCCACTTCGTCTCGGCGGTCGGGTCGCTCTCGCCGCGGGTCTGGTGGCAGCGGGCATGGTGGCGATCGCTCCTCTAGGAGCACAAGCGGCGCCGTCAAAGGCGGCGAAAGCGGCGAAGGCCGCAAGTTTTGCCACGAACTGCGGCACGAAGAAGGTCACCTTGCAGGGTTACTTCGAGACCGGATTCAATGACATCGTCGATCTCACGAAACTGTTCACCAAGCAACACCCGACAGTGAAGTGGCACATCCGCGAAGACCAGTTCGCCACCATCACGAGTGACGCACCACTTCTGCTCGCGGGACCGAACGCACCGGACCTTATGCGCATGCCTCAGCTGAACGGTCTCGTGAAGGACCACCTGTTGAAGAATCTCGACGGGTACTTCAAGACGTTTGACTGGTCGAAGTTCCCGGCGACACAGTTGGCATCCATGCGCGTTGCCAAGAGTGGCGCGCCACAGGGCGTGGGCCCACTCTGGGCGATGGGCGCGAACTACAGCATGACGGGCGTCTTCTTCAACAAGGCGCTGGCGGCTCAGGTTGGTATCACCACTCCACCGACCGACTTGGCCGACCTTAACGCCGATATGGCCAAGGCCAAGGCCGCAGGAGTCCAACCCATCGAGCAGTTCAACGGCGGTGGCACCGGAGGTCTTGCCTTCCCGCTCCAGTTCCTCATGGCCGACTACGGCGGCGTGAAGACCATCAACAACTGGGTCAACGACCAGTCAGGCGCGAACATCAACACGACTGCCAACGTGCAGGCCACAACGCAACTGCAGACGTGGATCACTGACGGGTACTTCAACGCCGATGCCAACTCGACGTTGTATCCCCAAATGATGAGTGCGTTCGAAGCCGGAACTGGTCTCTTCATCTTCGATGGCGACTGGGAATCTGGCAACTTTGACACTCTGGACCCGGGCAAATACGGCTTCTTCCTGTTCCCGCCGCTCAACGCCGGCGGCACTCAGGCCGCGATGTCTGCGCCACTGACCTACGGCATCCCGGCCAGTGCGAAGCACCCGGCCTGTGCCGCCTACTTCCTCAACTGGGTTGCCACCAACTCGGCTGCTCGAAAGTTGAACGTGACAGAGGGTGGCTCGAACCCCGGTGGACCACCGAGCCTTCCGATCCCCACGGTCAAGCCTGGTTCCATGACGTCCCAGACGCTCTCCGCCGGACGCACCATTTCCAAGGACAATGGCGCCATGGGCTTCATCGCCAACGCCACCGGCGCGATCTACGCCGAAGCGTGGACGCCCGAGCTCCAGAAACTCTTTGGCGGACAAGAGACGCCGACCAATCTATTGACGACCGTGCAAGCGGACTACGTACAAGAGCTCAGCACCCCGTAACTTTATGAGCAATGAATAGCAAGACGTCGACGAGCCACCCCAATCCCTCGTCGAACGTAGAACCGGCACCGCGAGCCCTTCCCATAAGAGGGGCTCGCGGTGCCGCCTTGCGAGGTTGGATGTTCATCGCCCCAGCGTTGCTCGCGTATGCCGCCTTCGTGCTGTGGCCCATAGTCCAGACTAAGTGAGCCGATGAAAGGATTTTCACGTGGCTTCAATCACTATTGAGGATCTGTCGAAGACATATCCAAATGGCTTCCAGGCCATTGACTCACTCAATCTCTCCGTGGCTGAAGGTGAGTTCATGGTTCTCGTTGGCCCCTCGGGATGTGGAAAGACCACAGCGTTGAGGATGGTGGCTGGACTTGAAGAGATAACTTCGGGAACTCTTCGCATCGGAACGCGCGAGGCCAATCGACTGACTTCAAAAGAGCGAGACGTTGCAATGGTTTTCCAAAATTACGCACTTTATCCGCATATGACGGTGTACCAAAACATCGCTTTTGGCTTGAAACTTCGCAAAATTCCCAAGAACGAAGTAAAGCGGTCAGTGAATGAAGCTGCATCCATTCTTGGGCTAACTGAGGTTCTGGATCGGCGCCCGGCTCTTCTCTCGGGAGGACAGCGTCAACGCGTCGCAATGGGGCGGGCAATCGTTCGCAATCCAGCCGTGTTTTTGATGGATGAACCACTCTCTAACCTTGACGCCAAGTTGCGGGTTCAGATGCGTATTGAGGTACGTCGAATCCAACGTCGAATTGGCGTCGCGACTTTATACGTGACGCATGATCAGACCGAAGCGATGACCATGGGCGATCGAGTTGCCGTTATGCGACAGGGCGTACTTCAGCAGTGTGACGAACCCCAAACGTTGTACGCACGTCCGAAGAATCTATTTGTGGCGGCGTTTATTGGTTCGCCCGCGATGAATCTCTTCGAAGCAATGTTGAGTGACGACGGTGAGTCATTGCAGCTTGGTACACAAGTGATTGGTCTGGGGTCGTCCGCGATGGAACAACGAAAGGGACTCGGAGCATTTCGCGGGAAGAAGGTCGTTGTCGGAATTCGCGCGGAGGATCTGCCAATCCTGGAGAGCGATTCTCATACTTCGATTGGTGTCTATATTGAGGAGGTCGAGGCGCTGGGGTCGGAGCTTTTGGTTCACTTTTCCATAGATGCTGTGCGTGTCACCGGTGATCAGTTGAAGGAAGATGGCTCGGAGGAATTACCCGCGGCCTTCGGTGTGGTCGGCGAAGGCGTAGCTCGAGTTGAACCTCGATCGACGGTGCGCGTTGGTCAAATGACTCGTTTGCAGGTGTTCACCGAACGACTTCATTTCTTCGATCCTGACAGTCAAGATGCAATCGAATAAATCCGTGCGCCATTGAACGAACTAGATGCTTCCCCTGCTTATCTGGTTCGTGTAAATGCCCGCTAAGAATAATTGAGGTTTGCCTAACCGCAAAATTTGATTATCAATTTCTCAAGCTGAGAACGCGAGTTCGCCGGGCGCCGTCACAGCTCACTCAACTACCTGACGCCGGATGAATTTGAAGAGTTACAACTAACCCAAAAGCAGACTGCACTCTCATAAACGCAGTCCACTGTTCGGGTTCTAGGACACTTCGTGGAGGTACGGGGATTCGAACCCCGGACCCCTTGCATGCCATCGACAGTAAGTGTGTTCGTTGCCGTTCGCACCCAGTCGATTTCCAATTCGTTACTACAGTTCAAGTTCGGGTTGAGCCGATGCGATACGCCTTCAATCGCTGGCGTTGCTGAAGGCGTTGCTGACGTAGGAATCATGACCAAGAATCTAAGTGGAGAGTATCGTGCGATCTTGGACCTGTGGGAGATAATGGTCGCATCGATCGAATCGGGGAGAAATTGCCAACTCGGAGAGGTATAACAAGTGACTTTAATCTCGGGGGAGAGCAGGCCGAGGCTGACCCGCTGTTAGAAGAGGCGTTCTATGAGTCGTCGATGTTTCGATCTATCTCGTCGAGGCGAGATAGGCACTGCTTCTTGATTGGGCGAACAGGAAGTGGCAAGTCTTCTATTTTACAGAGGCTCGAGGAGTCGGAACCCGAACACGTAATTCGGATTAATCCTGAAAATCTGTCGCTTCCTTACATCACTGACCTGAATGTGATGCGGTACCTGGATAGTTTGGGCGTCCATCTCGATCCTTTCTTCAAGGCATTGTGGAAGCATATTTTCTTAGTCGAGATTATTCGGCACCAGTACCGCATCAATGATGTCGGCGCGAAGCGACGGTTTCTTGCAGAACTTATTGAACGCGTTAAGCGGGATCCTTCAAAAAAACAGGCTCTCGAATATTTGAACGACTTTGGTGAGAGCTTCTGGTGTGAAACGGATGAACGGGTTAAGGAGATAACAACTTCATTCGAAACGAGAGTTAACGGCGCGGCAGAGGCCACTGTGGGGAATCAGGTGCTTGGCAGGTTTGGGATCGGTGCTGGAGCCGATGCGACTACCAGGAGTGAGATTAAGGCGGAGGAAACCCTGAGGTTTCAGCGGGTCGTGAACGACACACAGTTGCCACGCCTGAACAAAATGATTGAAGTGCTGCGTGACGAGATTTTAGGGTCGGCTCAGGACTTCACTTTTGTCGTTATCGACGATCTTGACCGTGGTTGGATCGACGACAGGCTCACAAATGACTTGATTCGCTGCCTGTTCCAAGCTGTGCTTGATCTTCAACGAGTGAAGAATCTGAAGATTGTGGTTGCTCTTAGAACAAATATTTTCACTCATCTCAATTTTGGATCGGGAACTGGTGGCCAGGAAGAGAAGTTCAGATCTTTAGCGCACTTTGTGACTTGGTCAGATTGGGAGTTGAAGGACCTCGCCAACAAAAGGGCCGTTGTAGCGGCAGCGCAAACATCGATTGGTGCTGTGTCCGGATTGGAAGCTTTGCTTCCTCCGACTACTAAGAAGCGAGGGCATCCCTTCAACTACGTTCTGGATCGAACACTCATGAGACCGCGAGACGTAATCGCGTTCGTAAATGAAAGTTTCTCGCAGAGTTCCGGAAAAAAGAGATTGACGTGGGCCGACATGGATACTGCAGAATTGCGATATTCGCAGAATCGATTGCTGGCTTTGAGAGATGAATGGAAACCAACTTTTGCAGGAATCGGTGACGTGTTCGACGTATTTCGGGGTGCGCCGCCGTTAATGAGTCGAGACGAACTAGGGGAGATTCTTGATGACGTTGCACTCCTTCCCGCTGAGATTAATTTTCAGGGATCAGTATGGTTGACGCAGATGACCGAACCACTTTGGGACGGAGTGGGGCGCACTGAGTGGGCGGAGCAATATTCGAAATTGGTGCAATTGCTATATGACATTGGCTTCATCGGAATCCGGAATCGAGGGGAGCGAGTTCATCACTCATACGATGATCCGGGACACGCTGATTCTCACAAAAACCTTGGCCCGGCAGCGAGATTTGAGGTTCATCGATGCTTTCGACCAGCTCTGGATATTTCGTAGTTGCACTGACATTCATGGGCCGAGTGAGTCGGCGGCGTTGCGATATAGGTCTTGAATCCTGCGATAACAAGAGACTGTTGAGACGCGGAAGCTTACAATCGCTTGGATGGCGGATGATTCAGTGCTTGCTGAACAATTTGAATATGCGTACAGCAGTTCGGATTCTTATTTGTTAGAGAGCGAAGGTTCGGGTCCATTCATCACGTTGCAAGTGAGGGACAAGAGCGTCGATCAAGATGGCTTAACAATTGAAGTCAGTGACGCCGAAGGCTTTGTTGGAGCAGTACTTCGTCTAATCATCGATGAAATCGGCTTTCCGAATTCCAAAAAGCTCGGTTGCCTCTTAGTTGTAAATAACGTATCTGGTGGTTTAATGCCATTTGAGGCGGACATCGAAGTGACTTCCCAACGTGATCCCATTGTGGTGACATTCAATGACCGAAGCGCCGTTCAAATTGAAAATCCGAGCGGAATGATAAGCATCGTGGAAAGGCCTGGGGATGTTGTCTGGGCCGAACAATGCGAGTCCGGAAAAGTGCAGATCGCCGTTGAGTCAGTCATTGCTTTGGTCGGTGAACTGGACGTTAAAAGAGCGCTCAGTCTCGATGATCGGTTGAATCTGGAAGCGGCGCTTTCCATTTTGGAGACATTGGTTAGGGCTTCTAAACCAGACAAAGGGCTCTTGCGAGCAGCTGCTTCATGGATTGGATCAAAGCTGGACATGTTTGCGACGGAGTTTGCAAAAACTGGGGGCAAAACTTCGGCCTACGTGACGGTGGCTGTAATTGAAATTGTGCTGAGCAAACACTTTGGACCATTGAAGGAACACATCGACGAATTATTGAAACTTAGTCAGAGCTGATGCGGTGTGGTGTGCTGTGCAACCCTAGGCGCACATCAGGCTGGGTCGGTCATCGTATATTCTCGAGTCGCCAACATTGACTCAACAAGTTGGATCACGATGTACTGATCCCGGTGGTTCAAGCGATTGAACCGCACCGTGAAGCCTCCGGCAGCGAATCTCTCGATTCCTTCGGGCGAGTCCTGCCCAAGCATTTCGAATAGTCGTTCGGGATCAATTTCCACAGCTTGCGCGGCGGCGACCAGATTCGCCGGTCTGGGGTTCGGTACGAAGAGTCCAGGTGTCAACATTGCGCCACCACCTTCGAGTTGACGCCAAAGAGCTTCAGAGATACCGGCGCGCCGCGCTGCTTCACGTTTGCTTATTTGGAATCGCTTGCGCCCGAAGTAGAGAAGTCGTCCGACTTCTGCCCAGGCCCGACGCTCGACATCGGTTTCGAGTGCCTCTGACCCCTCGGGTGTGTATTGCCATTCCGCGGGATCGTCATCTTCCGAATCCCTGCGTACGCGCCTGACCATCCGCGACCTCCCCGAATCTTCCAAGGAGAATTGTATCGGAGAATTCGCACACGTGCGCATTCTCGGCAGTACCATGGGATACGCAGAGGTGCGCATTCTCAGTATTCGTAGTTGGAAAGGACCAATATGACCATTCATCGTGGCGACAACAGGCTCACCAATCCTGGCGAAGGAATTGGGGATGCCGGATGCGGCGCGGGCCCCCGCAAGGGGGTGCGCCGCGACGGCGAACCCTTCCCTTGTCAGAGTGACATAACTGTTGGACCTTACAAAGCGTCGATTGCTCTCGACACCGGTGAGGCCACGATTGTCTACGGCTACGCGGGTTCACAGGCGAACTCGTGGGAGTCCTTCGATGATGGTTGGGACTGGCTGGTGAGTGACGCTGGTGAGCTCTTGGCAAAGCGGCCGACTTTGACGGAAGAAGAACGCGATGCTCGGAATTTATTAAGGGCAAATAAGCGCGCCATTGTCGCGTTGCGTCGTTACTGCGTTCGCAATGAGTTGCAGAAGATGCTCACGTTGACCTATGCCGTTGAGGTTTGGGATCGATCGGCAGTCAAAAGGGACATGAATGCTCTGTTCGTTCGATGGCGTCGTTTGAAGGGCGGCAACGCTTTTCCATACGCATACGTATTGGAGTTACATCCATCCGGTCACGGTCTTCATGTGCATGTCGCCGTGCCGCTTCGATATATCGATAAACACTGGCTACAAGAAACTTGGGGACACGGAATCGTGCACTACCGAGATCCAAAGCCATTGCGCGAGCGAAATTCGCGTGAACGTTCTCGACGACTCTCGGGTTATCTGGCTAAGTATGTGTCTAAGGACTTGAGTAGTGACCATGTCGCCTACGAACAGCGTTACAGCGTCGCCCAAAACTTCAATGTCGAAGTGAAGAGACGGACCTTCAAAACGTTGGTGGAAGCGAAGACATGGATTCTCTTGTTTCGCGACGAACGTTTCGACGAAGTGTGGTCGTACGCGGACGATGAGAAATGGGACGGCCCTCCGGTCTGGGTCTTTCGGTCTCCCGGAAAATTAGAAGGGAGGTGAAGAAATGAGTAGTGAATCACAGGGATTTGATCCAGTGCCCTTCGGCAATCCCTTGTTGTTGACAATCAATCAAGTGGCAGGTTTATTGAATCTAGGAAGAACAAAGACGTATGAGATTGTCCGTAGTGGCAAGATCAAGAGCTTGAAAGTCGGAAGTCGTCGACTAGTTCGACGTGAAGACGTTGAGCTTTACGTTAAGCAAGTTGCGGAGGATCAGAGTGAAGATTGGAATTGAATGATCTTTTCCACGTGTGCGAGGTGCGCGGCGTCATGAAAATTCGTCGCGCACTTCGCACAATCAGTGGAGACAGCTCCGACCAGCGATGAACAGTGGGTGTGTTATTAATAGCGGATAGTCATCACAAGCCGAGCTTGAGACATGTGCTCGGACCGGTGAATCTGACGCCAGGCGGAGCGAAGAAGTTCAAACTCAAAAACCCATCAGTCCCGGTTTGCAGATATAAAACGCCGTCCGAAAGGTTGAATTTGTAGAACTGGGGATTGTACGCCCATGACTGCAAATAGGGGCCACCCTGTCCTCCGCTGACGAGTGCGGATTCGGTTGGGTTGAGGTCCGGATTCTCAGCCTTGAACGCTGCGATCGCGGTTTCAATAGTTGCACCATCAGCTACGCAAGCTCGATACGCCTTCGCTAGCGGGTCAGTCGTCGTAGTTGTTGCAAGTGGCGGCAGAGACTTTTGTGCAAACGCATAGTGATTTACCAATACGGCAGCTGTAGCTATGACAACCATCGCGAGCAAGATAATCGACATGTCACTGCGCTTCACGTCGTGATGGTACTGCGTCGGTTCGTTCGCTGCTTTGTTCGTAGCTACTTCGCTACCTACTGATATTCATCCCAAAGTAAGGATCCCATCGCATCTGCCGCAGTTTGGCGATCGGGAGCAAGGATGTGCCCGTAGACGTCTGACGTCATTCGGATGGATGAGTGTCCGAGTACTTCGCTGACGACTTGAATTTTGACACCTTGCGCGAGCATCAAACTGGCCGCAGAATGGCGGAGTTCATGAGGGTGCCAGTCTCCAATACCTGCGACCCGACATAGATTCCGAAACTCGCGATACATATTGCGCGGATCGATAGGCGTCCCGACGGAAGTAGTAAATATGTGTCCCGAGTTCGCCCACGCCCTGCCTAGTCTGAGACGTTCGGCGTTTTGCTCCGCTCGGTGTGACTTCAATTGTTTCAAGAGGGTTGAAGGAAGGTTGACTGCCCGACGGCTCTTTAAGGTCTTGGTGTCCCTGGTGATGAGCGCACCGTCCTCGCGGGTGAGTGTTCTTCGGACAAGTAAAACTCCACTGTCTTCGTCAAAGTCCTGCCATTGAAGACCGAGGGCTTCGCCTCTCCGTAGTCCGGTTGAGAGCATAAGCGCGTAGAGAGCTTCGTTGTGGTGGCCGCGCAATGCGTTCAGGAGTTGTCGTGCCTGCTCTGGTGACAGAGACCTTCCTTCAGGTCGCACACCTCTGGGCGATCTAGAAAGCTTGGCAACATTTCGAATCACGAGATCCCAACGGATTCCTTGATCAAGCGCCTGAGAAAGAACATTGCGAATTCGACGGACGGTCGAAACTGACAGGCCGTCGTCGGTCTTCTTCGAGAGGAAGCGATCGACGTCGGCAGTCGTTAGATTGGCAACCTTCTTTTTACCTATCGCGGGTTTGATGTGGTGCTCAGCCATCGCTCGGTAATTGTTAGTTGTGCTCGCTGATACCTGATGGCGATTGACGTCGTCAAGCCAACGGTCTACAAGATGGGTCACGGTCATGGATGTATCCGGGGCTGGGAGTCCATCATCAAGTTGGCGCTGCAATTTGCGCATCTTTTGTACTGCTTCAGCGCGGGATTTAGCGCTCACAATCTTGCGCTTCGGTCGTCCATTGGCGTCGACACCAACGGTCACCGCTCCTAGCCACCGCTTATCGGAGGCGCGCTGATATATGGATCCTTCACCGTTTGCTCGCTGCGCAGGCAATGCCCCCCCTGACAATTCGTTGCTGAAGTCGTTGCTGACATCGACAGATGAAAGCCTACTTCTGGAATCGAGCGCCAGAGGAAATACCGGTTAATCAGGTACTACGTTTGTGGAGGTACGGGGATTCGAACCCCGGACCCCTTGCATGCCATGCAAGTGCTCTACCAGCTGAGCTATACCCCCAAAGGCCTACCGATGTTACCAGTTGTCATGTGTTGGCTGAATTCGACGTGCTGGTACAGAGTTGTTAGACCGATGCGTCAAAGTGGCGCTGGAGTTCGTTGGCGTACGACAGTCCGAGCGTCGATGCATGCTCGGCCAACCAATCCGAGAGCGCAATTGAACCAGTGGCGGGTCCTTCAGTGTCGGCCAGTCCGTCCGCCATCGCACGGTACTCATCGCGGGTTAAGAGGACGTCGCGAAGGGCCACTCCCACGAATCGAGAAACGAGGGGTACCGCACTTCCCGGCATGTGAACGATAAGAGTATGACTCCCGGTCGTTGCCTTGATCGAGTTCACGAGTTCCAGGAACGTCGGTCGTTCTGGGCCTACCGCATCAATGACGCTGTCGTCGCGCTCGGCACCTTTCGTGAGACAGAGCTGCGCGAGGTCGTCAATATGAATCCCTCTGATGCGATAGTCACCGCGCCCGCCAACCGCGAACACCGGAAGACGCCGCAGTAGCCAGGCAATGTTGTTCAGCAATACTCCGTCGCCGCCAAAGAGAATTGCCGGGCGCAGCACGGCGTAGGAAACGCCAGTCTCGGCGAGCGCCCGCTCAACGAGGGCCTTGCCACGAAAGTATGGAAGCGGCGAGTCAACACTCGGATGCGTGATGCTGACGTGCACGATTCGCTCGACCCCCGCGCGTTTCGCGGCCTGGAAAAGTGCCCGAGAGTTCTCGACAGCCAGTTCGTGGTCGATTCGATCATGGGCGAACCGGACCCAATACGTGTTGTAGAGCGTCGTGGCACCCTCGAGGGACTTCACCAAACCAATCTGGTCATCAAAGTCGAGTGGTCGAATCTCGATGGGGGATTGCGCGCTCGCCCTCCGGGGGTGTCCCGTCAGTGTCCGCACTCGGCGACCGGAATTCATAAGTGCGCCACTAATGGCCTTACCTGAGTAGCTGAATGCGCCCGTGACGACGTCCAGTCCCGTGTCCGTTGCACTGGTCGTTGGAATGTGAGTGATGGGTTCGGGTGTCATGTGGTCGCTCGCGGCGGCATGAATGCGCTGAGACTACCGAGCAGGCCGACCAGTCGTTGGGCGTCGGCAAAAACTCGCAGAGCTGGCTCGCGGTCGCCGTTCAAGTGAGTGAGCATTTCAATTCCGAGATAGAGAGCAACGATCACGTACGCGACGTCACCTGATGGCATGAGAGAGGCGAGAGGCGAATCGCCGAAGGAACTGTCCAAAGCTTCTTGGGCGAACGCGAACCACGGTTCCAGTCGAGCGGCGACTTCGACTCCGAGTCCGGGAACCGACGAGGCGCCGGCAATCATTTCGGCGAGAACTGTCACGTGTCCGGAATCAAGGTCGTCGCGAAAGATCTGCGCCGCGACGTCGGTGAGTTCGGTGGGCGAGGAAACGTTCTTGAGCGCCGCAGTGAACTTGACCATGCGGGCATCGCTCACGGCGTCCAGGGCGACCAAGAGCAGATTGACCACCGAGCCGAAGTGATAAAAAATTAGGCCCTGATTGAGCTGTGCACGTTCCGAAATCGCTCGAGCACTGGCTCCGGCGAAGCCCTCCTCTTTAAGTGTTTCGATCGCCGCTTCAGTGAGCAATCGCCGCGTATCCGCGGATCGAGCGGATCCTTTTTCGGTCACGCTGCTGGGGGCTCCAGACTTCGCCATATTGCTTCATCGCCTTCAATTGATTAATAACTTTGAGCATACACTCAATTTATTTCGAACGTTCACTAGAGGTGAATTCGGCTGATCCGCAATGGTGAAGTGGGGCCTGAGCGGCGTCACATGGGCGCTCCGTCGATGCTGAGTGCGTCATTGATTCAGAACGCTCGCGAAATCTCGCGATTACTTCAGAATCTGGGGACGTCGCCGATAAATATCTGTTACGCCTGACTGCCTAATTCAATCCGAGAACAGTGCTCAAGGCATCATCGACGCTCCACATTGCTTCGCCGTGAAGTCGCGCCACGTGATCACCGAGACGTCCGATGTCCAGCGCCGCAACCTGTTCGACCAGAACCTTGGTTCGCTCACCAAGGATGTCGACTTCGGGGCGAAACGTTGAGTCCTTAGCGCTTGTCGACGTTGGTGCAATCAATACGACAGATCGAGGTAAAAGCGCGTCGGATTGCACTACCACTCCATAGCGATGGCCACGCTGCTCGTGCCCGACACCTTTGGGTAGGCGAAGCTCAACGACGTCACCCCTCTGCACGAAGAGCCTCCATGAAAGCGGCCACTTCAAGCATTTCTCGACGGTCGTCCTCATCAGCTTCGAGTGCAACCACCTCCGCACGAAGGGCCTGACGGCGGCGCGCACTAACTGCGGCACTCAAAATGGCCTCTCTAATCGCCTCAGAACGGCTGAGTCCTGTGGCCTCGAGCAGTGTGAGCGCTCGCTGCGTTTCTTCATCGAGTCGAACTGAGACGGCAAGTGTCATTTGCCGATTGTACCACGATCTGTCATACAAACGATTGGCAAATCACCCGTTCGAACGGTTCGAAGTCTGTAGATATTTTGTCTAGAGTTCGCAGGAAGATCCAGCGAGCTTTGAGAGAGCTTCGCCAGTGAGACGAAACTCTGTCCATTCGTCCAATGCCTCGGCCCCGAGAGAACCGTAGAAGTCGATCGAAGGTTGATTCCAGTCGAGTACGGACCATTTGAGGCGGTGGTATCCCTTCGCGACGCATTCCTGCGCGAGGTGGACCAGAAGGGACGTGCCGTATCCACGTCCGCGAAACTCTGGCTTGATAAAGAGATCCTCGAGGAAGATGCCGTGCGTTCCGGTCCACGTGGAGTAGTTGAGGAACCACACCGCGAATCCAGCCACCTCGCGCTCGTCGGTCTCTACCAAGTCACAAAAGACGTTGGGGGCGTCAGTGAAGAAATTCTCGCGCAGCTGTTCGGGCGTGGCTTGAGCCATTTCCAGTGCTCGCTCGTAGAGTGCGAGGTCCCGAATGAGTTGGTGAATGGTTGGCAGGTCCTCGGATACCGCCCGTCGGATTCTCATTTCGACGGACTACCGAGTGACGACGAGTAGGGCGAAGCCGTCGTAGCCTTTGCTCCCAACGGTTTGGATCGCAGTTCCTTCGATGCGGTCATTCGCGGCCGCCATCTCGAGAAACATACGAACACCCTTGACACGTTCGTCCGCGCTCGTTGAATTGGCGACCTCGCCGTCGCGAATCACGTTGTCGGCAACAATGACCGTGCCCGGTCGAGACAGTTGAACTGACAGTTCTAAGTACTTCGGATAGCCCTCTTTGTCCGCGTCAATGAAGATGAAATCGAATGGTTCCGCGTCTTCGTCGATCAAGTCCTGCAACGTCGTCGCCGCCGGGCCAATTCGAATGTCAACCAGTGGTCCAAGACCCGCTCGGTCGATGTTCTTGCGCGCCACCTCGGCGCGCAATGTCTCCCGTTCCAAAGTCACCAGGCTGCCGTCACTGGGAAGCGCGCGAGCTAACCAGATTGTGCTGTAGCCCCCGAGAGTTCCAATCTCCAGGATTCGTCGAGATCGCTGCATCTTCGCGAGAAGTTCCAGTAACTTTCCTTGGTTGGGAGCGACGCTTATTGGTGGGAGATCCGCCGCGGCACTTTGATTCAGCGTCTCCTCGAGCGCACTATCTGAGGGCAAGAAAAGACTGACAAGGTACTCATCGACATTGGTCCATAGGATTTCGCTCATTGACAAAGTCTTGCACCCCTGAGACTTCCATCAGTTGAAAAAAGTCAAACGACGTGTGATGGAGTTCGGCCTCAATAATCCTCAACTGACACTCAGTTGAGGATGACGTCGCAAAACTGAGATGGGTGTGAGAGGAACGGTGAATGATCACTCTCCAAACTCATTGCAAAGTCGCACTCTTCAGACATCAACTGCTGGATCCGCGGATCTACCGCATGATCGCTCGTGCACCGTATATAGATAGTCTCAGTTCTCGCATTCTCGGACTCTCGTTGGCTTCGAAAACTTGCGAGAGTCTGAGTTGTGAGTTGATTCACCGCCCACTGTGCGAGGTCAGTTGCGCATTCGTTGTACAGGGCGTCAGCAGCCTTGTCCGGATGCAGTCGAACGAACTCCCCGTCAACTTCGATGGCGTCGTCCAGCTGTGTCCGAACTCGAATTCGTCTGTTCGCGTCCGTGGAGCTCTCACCGGGACTTGGCACCAAGGCGGCCACATAGATACAGCGCTGGAGATTCGCAATCCGTGCAGCGACCTCCGATGCCACGGCGCCTCCGTAACTGTGGGCGACGAGCACATACGGTCCTTCGTCATTCGCCAGTGCCGCGACGGCCGCCGCATCCTCGGCGAGTCCCGTCGTTGGATCGGCACCAATCCTCGAACTTGGCAGGTCGACGGCTTTCCACACGACGCCTCGCTGGTCCAACTCCGTGGCGACGTCGCGCCAACACCACGCGCCACCCCACGCGCCGTGCACGAGGATGTACGTCGGAGAAGTCATAGTGCCATCTTTCTCGACCAGGGGAGTGACTATCAAACCCTAGAATGTCTAGATGGCGAGGCCTTTTGACGTAAAGAAAATCGAGAAGAAGTGGCAAGACCGCTGGCTCGAAGACGGCACGTACGAGGTCGACAACGACGATCTGCGCGAGCGCTACTACGCGTTGACGATGTATCCCTACCCGTCGGGATCGGCCCACCAGGGGCACGTTCGGATCTACACCTTCGGCGACGTCAACGTGCGCTACCGGACCATGTTGGGCAAGGCGGTGCTCTCGCCCTTCGGGTTCGACTCCTTTGGCCTGCCGGCGGAGAACGCCGCCATCAAGGCCGGCACCCACCCACGGGTTTTCACCGAGGCGCGCATCATCGAACTGAAGTCGTCGCTCATCCGACTCGGCGCGGTCTACGACTGGCGACGAGAGGTCCGCAGCCACGATCCGTCCTACATTCGCTGGTCGCAAGCGATCTTCCTCGCGTTCTTGAAGGCCGGCCTCGCGTACCGCACCGAAGCGCCGGTCAACTGGTGTCCCGGGTGCGGCACGGTCCTCGCCAACGAACAGGTCCTTCCCGACGGAACGTGCGAACGCTCCGGTGACCTCGTGGAGCGACGGAACCTCGAACAGTGGTTCTTCAAGATCACCGACTACGCCGAGGAGTTACTGAACGACCTCCCCACGCTCGAATGGCCCGAACGCGTGAAGGCGATGCAGCGCAATTGGATCGGGCGCAGCGAAGGTGTCGAGTTCGACTTGGCGTTCGTGGGCGATCGCGCCAGGGCCATTCGCGTCTTCACGACGCGACCCGATACGGCCTTTGGCATCACCTACGCCGTCGTCGCCCCCGAGCACCCGTTGCTCGAGGAACTGACGACCACCGACCAGCGCGCCAGCGTCACCGCGCTCGTCGAACGCGCGTCCAAGGAGAGCGAGGTCGTACGCGCGGCGTCCTCGGAGGGCGGTGCCGCGCTGGAGAAGCGAGGCGCGTTCACTGGCAGTTACGTCGTGAATCCGCTCAATGGAGAATCAGTGCCGGTCTACGTCGCTGACTACGTGCTCGGCACCTACGGCACGGGCGCGATCATGGCCGTGCCCGGAGAGGACGAACGCGACCACGCCTTCGCGCTGGCCTACGGTCTCCCGATCGTGCACACCACACAGGTGCCCGAAGGATTTGACAGTGGCGCGTACAACGGCGACGGCGAGAAGATCAACTCCGGCTTCTTGAACGGGCTCGACACAGGCACTGCGAAGCTTCGCGCGACCGAGTTCCTCGCCGAGCACGCCCACGGCGACGTCAAGGTGAACTACCGAATCCGTGACTGGTTGATCTCGCGTCAGAGGTTCTGGGGTACTCCGATTCCGATTATCTACTGCTCGAACTGCGGCATCGTGCCCGTACCTGACGACCAGTTGCCCGTCCTCGCGCCCGATGACGTGACGATGGATAAGACGGGTCAATCGCCGCTCGCGACGCACGCGGAGTTTCGTAACACGACCTGCCCGGTATGTGGCGCGCCAGCCTTTCGCGAGGCCGACACGATGGACACGTTCTGTGACTCGTCGTGGTACTTCTTGCGCTACACCGATCCCTGGACGCCGAACATGGCGTTCGATCCCGTCGAAGCAGCCAAGTGGATGCCCGTCGATCAGTACATCGGTGGCATCGAACACGCGATTCTGCACCTGCTCTACGCGCGCTTTTATATGAAGGCGATGGTCGATATCGGCTTGGCGCCGGGACTCCCTCGCGAACCGTTCAAGCGTCAGTTCTCCCAAGGCATGATCCGACTCTCGGGTTCGAAGATGTCTAAGTCCAAGGGCAATCTCGTCACGCCCGAGGAGTATTTCGACACCGTCGGCGCCGACGCACTTCGACTCTTTCATCTCTTCGTGGGCCCACCGGCTGACGACAGCGACTGGACCGACCAGACCGACGAGGTCATTGACGGCTGCGGACGATTCCTCGACCGCGTCTATCGACTGAGCCAGTACCACGAGGTCAACTTCCACGACGGCGTCGATGACAGCGACGAAGAGGTCCGGCGCGCCGTGCACCGAACGATTGAAAAGGTCACGAACGATCTCGAGCATTGGAGTCATAACACCGCAGTTGCCGCGCTCATGGAGTTACTCAACACGATTTCCAAGTGGGCGCGAAGCGATCAAGGGGCCGAGCGCGCCACGTTCGATAAGGCACTCGACGTGCTCGTGATGTTGTTGGCTCCGATGGCACCACACGTGACGGCCGAGATCTGGGAGGAACGACACCCCGGTGAAAAGAGCGTGCATCACCAGACGTGGCCCGTCGCCGATCCCGTATTGGTGAAGCGCGCCAAGGTCACGATGGTCGTGCAGGTCAACGGGAAGGTTCGCGCGCGCCTCGAAGTACCGCCGGACATCTCGATGGCGGACGCCGCCGCCGAGGCCCTCGAGGACGCGCAAATCAGTGCGGAATTAGCCGGCGCGACGCCCGAGAGGATCGTCTCTCGACCACCTCGACTGGTGAACATCATCGTCTGATGGGTAAACACTCCGAAAAGGATTCCGACACGACGATCACGATAGAGCCGCCTCGCTTCGACCGTCCCGAGGTCGAGATTCGTGCCTCGACGAGGCGCAAAAAGACCGGCACGGCGCACTGGTCGGGGAGTCGCATCGTCGTGCTGATTCCGGCGCGGATAAAGGGCCGAGAACGCACGAGCTTCGTGGATGATCTCGTGGAGCGCCTCATGACCCAGCGACCCCAGAATTCCACCGGCGACGCGTCCCTCGAGGATCGTGCGAAAGAGCTCGCCGAGCGCTACAACGACGGCGTCGTGCCGAGTTCGGTTCGATGGGTGAAGAACCAACAGGCCCGTTGGGCGTCATGTTCGCCGGCGTCCAAGGAGATTCGCCTGTCCAATCGCCTTCGTCAGTGCCCCGAATGGGTCATCGACGCGGTCCTCGTTCACGAGCTGGCCCACCTCCAAGAAGTCGGACACACGGTTCGATTCAACGAGATCGCCGATCGCTTCGAACGTCAAGGCGAGAGCGGTCTGTTTCTCGAAGGCTACGCGTTAGGCCTCGGACTCCGAATCGAAGAGGGCGACGTCGACGTCATGTCCGTCGACTGACCGAGGTTCGTTAGCTCGACGAAGTGAAATCAGTCGAAGTGATTCAGTTAGCTTCGCCGCGAAGGAATTTTTCAAGTTCGGCCGCCAATTCGTCGCCACTGGGCAGTTCGGCGTCGAGTGACACGCCCTCGACCTCGTCCGCGGCCTCTTCGAGCTGTGCGACCATCGAGGTGTGATCGGGATTGTTCGTGATGAGGTCGTCAACTCGTTGACGGGCCTCTTCGGCCGAAGCGCGAAGTGCGCTCGCGTCGAGGGTAAGCCCGGCGATGCTCGCCAATCCATCGATCAACGCGGCCGAGGCCTGCGGGTAGGGCATCGAGGCCACGTAATGCGGCACCCGGGCCCAAAGGGTGACGATCTCCATGTCGACCTCGGAGAAGCCCAGTTCCAGCGCTGAGCTAATGCCCGCGGGGACTTCGAGTTCACCCGACACGGTGCCCACTCGCGCGAGCAGATTGGCACTCGTGGCGGGTGCGGTCCCGATAATGCGCACCGGACGCGTGTGCGGCGTCGGCGCAGGAAAAGCGCCGAGCCCGACCACGAGACGCACGTCGAAGCGACCGGCGGCGTCGGTCACGACGTCGACGAAATCGCTCCAGTGAAAGTCTGGTTCCGGTCCGACGAGGAAGAGGATGTCGGCGCCGTCGCCGTCACGACCAAAGCGCAACTGAATCTCGGGCCACGTGAGTTCAGTCGTGACGCCGTCGACGATGCGCGCAATCGGTCGACGGGCGCGCTGGTCGATGAAGTACTCGGTGTCGAACGTGGCGAGCACTTCGGTGTAGATGGTGTCGAGCATGGTGCCGATGGCGTTACTCGCGCCGAGTCCGGCGTCAATCCAGCCTTCGAGCGCGATGACGAGGACTGGCTCGTTGAGATCGGGGTCGGCGAGGAAGATGATGTGGTCGTAGATCTCGTCGTCCATCAATTCACCTCCAATATCATCTTCGCACTTTGCGCGAGCATCAAAATATGCTGCGGGTATTCCGTGACGCTGCCCTGGTCACCACCGGCCGCGCCGGCGCTGTAACGAGCGAATACTCCTTGCATGATGCAGGCCAACTTCCAGTATCCGAAGGCTTGATAGTAAGCGACGTGACTGAGATCGAGTAACGAGTGCGACGCGTACACCTTGAGCACCTGATCACGACTGGCGAAACCCTTTGCGGTCGTCGGCGCGACGCCGAGCAACGACGCCGTCGGGTCTGACGGCTCGGCCCAGTAGACCATCAAAAGTCCGAGGTCGGCGATCGGGTCGCCGAGCGTGCAGATTTCCCAGTCGAGGATCGCGCGCACTCGGCCTCTTTCGTCGAGGACCGTGTTGTCGAGGCGATAGTCACCGTGGACGACCGACACACGCTGCTGGTCCGGGATTTTTGCACTCAGTTCATCGCCGACGGCTTCGATGAGGCCACCGTGATCGACCCCCTCGACGTACATTTGCTCGTACTGGGTGCGCCAGCGACGTAGTTGGCGCTCGATATAGCCGTCGTGGCGCGCTAGGTCCCCGAGTCCGGCGCTCTCGACGTCGACGTCGTGCAGTTGAGACAGGGTTGCGGCGAGGTGACCGCCGATGACACCCCGGATGGTCTCGTCAAAGGTCGCTTCGGCTTGGGCCCGGTCGCGCAGAATCGCGCCGTCGACGAACTCCATGACGTAGAAGGGCCGTTCGTTGACTTCTTCATCGACGCAGAGTCCCAGCGGCTCGGCGACCGGTACGCCGAGTGGAAACAGGGCCGAAACGACGGTGTGTTCGCGCACCATGTCGTGGGCCGTCGGGAGCACGTGGCTCGTCGGCGGACGGCGAAGCGCGAACGCCGTACCGCTGGCGTCGACGACTCGATAGGTCAGATTCGAGCGGCCGCCGGCAATCAGTTCGAAGGTCATGGGAGCAACGGCGCTGACGTGTTCGCTCATCCAGGCTGAGACGCTGGCTTCGTCAATTCCGACGACGACACTGTTCATATTCGGCGAGGCTAACAAAGCTTTGTGACCTCTTCATTCACGCGAACACGCCGTTATGCTGACCGACGTGACTGACGTAACTGACGCGACATTTGGAACCGCCGTAATGGAGCGCTCGATGAGCGTACCGGTCGTCGTGGACCTCTGGGCCGAATGGTGCGGGCCGTGCAAGACGCTCGGACCGATCATCGAAAAGGTCATTGAAGAGACCGGTGGCGCCGTCGAGTTGGCGAAGGTCGACGTCGACACCAATCCGCAGATTGCCCAGGCGTTCAACGTCCAATCAATACCCGCGGTCTTCGCGATTCACGAGGGCAAGATCGTGGATTCGTTCGTCGGGGCTTTTCCCGAGTCGACGATTCGCGAGTTCATAGAGAAACTCGCACCCGGAGCCTCGAAGGTCGACCAACTCGTGAGCGAGGGCGACGAGCCGTCACTTCGCGCCGCGCTCGAACTCGACGCCACCAACATCGACGCCGCGGTCGCGCTCGGCGATCTCTTGCGCCGTACCGATCGACTCGACGAGGCCGACGCAGTCCTCAAGCCGTTTGAGAACGTCCTGGCCGCAAAGACCGTCCTCGCTCGAATACGACTTCAGCGCAGTGGCGTCTCGCTCGAAGGCGACCTTGATCTCACGCTCGAACACCTGTTAGAGCAGTCCTCGAGCGAGAACAGCGCCAAGGATTCGCTCCTGGAGATCCTTGACGCGCTGGGACCCGAGGACCCGCGCTACGTGTCGTACCGGCGAAAACTCGCCAGCCGTCTCTACTAGTGCGGGTTTATCAACCGTCGGCGCCGATTTCGCTACGGCTCGGTGCGACGACATTCGATCTCACGTCGCGCGCACTGGTGATGGGGATTCTCAATCGCACCAAGGACTCGTTCTACGAACCGGCCGCCACCTTCGACCTCGATGCACTCTTTGATCGGGCGCAGCGCCTCGTCACAGGGGGTGCGGACGTCTTGGACATTGGGGGAGTGAAGGCCGGTCCCGGCGACGCAGTCGACGAGTCGGAAGAGCTCGAGCGGGTCGTGCCGGTCGTCACCGAATTGGTGCGTCGATTCGATATACCCATAAGCATCGACACGTGGCGGGCGTCAGTCGCCAAAGCAGCGTTCGCTGAAGGGGCGTGCATCGGCAATGACATCAGTGGTTTTGGTGACGACCAGTATTTGCCGGCCGCGTCCGAAGCAGGAGCCACCGTCGTCGCGACGCACATCCGTCTACGCCCGCGCGTCGCTGACCCCACTCCCCACTACGACGACGTCACGGCGACGGTGGCCGATTTTCTCGTCGATCGGCGTCAGCGCGCGCTCAACGCCGGCGTGAGTGCTGACCGCATCGTGGTCGACGCCGGTCTCGACCTCGGCAAGACGGCCGCCCAGTCGTTGCAGTTACTTCGAGACTCCGAACGACTGGCCGGACTCGGGGCGCCACTCCTACTCTCGGCCTCGAACAAGACCTTCCTGGGCGCGCTCTTTGACTTGCCCGTGACCGGTCGTCGCGAGCCGTCGCTGGCGGCGACGGCTCTCGGCATCGCGGCCGGGTGTCGTATCGTTCGGGTTCATGACGTCCAGGGATCCGTACGGGTGCGCGACGTGATCGCACGACTTATCGAAGAAGAGCGATCGTGAATTCGAGCGTGTGTGTCGTGGGAACCGACGCGACGATGGTTTATGACGCCGTGCACAACGTCATCGCCGAAGCCTTGGGCGAACTCGATCCCTCCTTCGCCCTCCAGGACTTCACCGCGAAGGACGTCACGTCCTCGGGGGGCGAGCCGGTGACACCGCTGGTGCTCGAAGCGCTCAACACGCCGCCATTCCTGGTCGAGCGTCGCGTGGTCGTCGTGCGCGACGCGCAGTCACTGGTGGCCGATGAAGTCGCTTACGTACTGGCGTGGATGAGTGATCCGGCACCGGACGTGGTCTTGGTCCTCGCGGTGGTGGGCACCAAGGCCAACAAACTCGTGAAGGGCGCGAGCAGCGTCGTCGAGGTCAACGTCGGCTCGCGAACGGCCGACCGCGTCACCTTCGTCGAAGCCAAATTGGCCGAATACCGCGTGAGCGTCGATCACGAGACGGCGATCAAGATCACTGACCGGCTGGGCGATGACGTGGCCCGCGTCGACGCGCTTGCGCGCACTCTCCAGACGATCTACGGAACGGCGCCGCTCAACTTCAATCACGTCGAGCCCTATCTCGGCAACGCCGGGGACGTTCCCGAGTGGGACTTGACCGACGCGATCGACGGTGGTGACGCAGCGAAGGCGATCGTCGTCGCGCGTCGGATGCTCGATTCCAAGGGCCGCGCCGGACTGCAGATCGTGAACATCTTGCAGCGTCACTATCTGCGGATGACCAAACTCGAGGGGAGCGGCGTGCGCTCGGCCGACGAGGCGGGGGCGCTCTTAGGGGTGAAGGGATTTCCGGCGACCAAGGCGCTCCAGATGTCCCAGCGATTAGGGACCGAACGGATCTCGACGGCCGTGCACTGGATCGCCGATGCGGACGTCGCCCTAAAGGGCGGTGTCAGTTACGGCGGGAAGGACCTCAATACCGATATGGACGTGACGGAACTGACCGTCGTAGAGATACTGGTGGCGCGATTGGCCAAGATGACCCAGGGCGCCCGGCGCCGCTAGGAAGTCGCGCAGTACTAGGCGTTTTCTTTCAGCGCCGCGATTCGCTTCATCAGGCCGCTCTTCTTGTTGGCGGCCTGGTTCTTGTGGATGATCTTCTTGGTGGCGGCCTTGTCGATGCGCTTGATGGCCAGGCGCAATGCTGACTCTTCGTCCTCGGTGCCAACGGCGGCGACGGCGTTCTTCACGCGGGTACGCACCTCGGACTTGACCTTCTTATTGCGCTCGCGGTCGACCGCGCTCTGCTTGTTGCGCTTGATCTGGCTCTTGATGTTTGCCACGAAATTCCTCGTTCTAGTGCACGGACGTTGCGTCCAGTGGGCTTGTTAAGAATAGCAGCCCGGTTCTTAGCGGCTATCTGCAAAGGATTGCGGGCGAGGGCCGATAGCCTTTATGGACCGTGGCAACTCCTTCAACGACCGTCGATTCCTCCAAAATCCGTACGATCAGCATCATTGCGCACATCGATCACGGCAAGTCAACGTTGTCGGACCGAATCCTGGAGATTACTGGCGCCGTCGATCCGCGCCTGATGCGTGCGCAGTACCTCGACACCATGGACATTGAGCGTGAGCGCGGCATCACGATCAAGGCCCAGAACGTCCGGGTCAACTACGACGGCTACATCATCCAGCTCATCGACACGCCCGGGCACGTCGACTTCGGCTACGAAGTGTCGAGGTCGCTGGCTGCCTGTGAGGGAGCCGTATTGCTCGTCGACGCCAGCCAGGGGATTCAGGCCCAGACACTGGCCAACTGCTACCAGGCGATCGAGCACAACCTCGAGATCATCGCGGTCCTCAACAAGATCGACCTTCCGGCCGCCGACCCCGAACGTTGCATCGAAGAGTTGGAGCGGGTCCTCGGACTCCCGGGCGACCAGATCCTGCAGATCTCGGCCAAGACCGGTGAGGGTGTGCCGGCGTTGTTGCACGCCGTCATCGATCGGATCCCGGCGCCCAAGGGCGACCCGGATGCCGCGCTTCAGGCGCTCATCTTCGACTCGTACTACGACCAGTACCGCGGCGTGATCAGTTCGATCCGCATCGTCGATGGGACGTTGCGCGCCGACGCGCGCGTGCGCATGTTGCAGGCCGCTGAGAACCACGAGATCGAAGAGATCGGCATCCGTACGCCGGACATGATCCGCGTCGCCCAACTCGGTCCTGGCGAAGTCGGTTTCATCGTCGCGGGTATCAAGGACGTCGGCGGCGCTCGCTCCGGCGAGACGATCACCGAGACGGCCCGACCGGCGCCACCCTTGAGCGGCTATCTCGATCCCAAGCCGATGGTCTTTTGCGGGATCTACCCGATCGACGGCGACGACTTGCCGGACCTGCGCGACGCGCTCGACAAATTGAAACTGAATGACGCCTCGATCACCTATGAACCAGAGTCCTCCAAGGCGCTGGGCTTCGGCTTTCGTTGCGGTTTCTTAGGGCTCTTGCACATGGAGATCGTGCGTGAGCGACTCGACCGCGAATTCGACCTCGGCATCATCGCAACGGCGCCGTCGGTCGTCTACCGGGCCTTCCTAACGGACGGTACAGAACTGCTCGTCGACAACCCGACCGAGTTGCCCGACCTCAGTCGCCTGGATCACATCGATGAGCCGATGCTGTCAATAACGATCCTCACCCCCTCGGAGTACCTCGGGGCGGTGATGGACCTCGCTCAGAGTCGCCGCGGCGAGATGATCAAGATGGACTACATGTCGACTGACCGGGTCGAACTTCGCTACACGATCCCACTCGCTGAGGTCGTCATCGACTTCTTCGACGCACTGAAGAGCCGCACCAAGGGCTACGCCAGCCTGGATTACGAGCCAAGTGGTTACATCACATCACAACTCGTCCGTGTCGACCTCTTGATCAACCACGAGCCGGTCGACGCGTTCTCGACCATCGTGCACAAGTCCAACGCCGACTACTACGGACGACGGATGGCCGAGCGTCTCAAGGAGCTCATCCCGCGCCAAATGTTCGACGTGCCGATCCAGGCCGCAGTCGGAGGACGGATCATTAGCCGTGAGACCGTCAAGGCCCGTCGAAAGGACGTGCTCGCCAAGTGTTACGGCGGTGACATCACTCGCAAGCGCAAGCTCCTCGAGAAACAAAAAGAGGGCAAAAAACGAATGAAGAATATTGGACGCGTGGAAGTCCCCCAAGAGGCGTTCGTCGCCGCATTGAAGCTTGAGGACTGAGACATCAATCTCTTCGAAGAGCGAGAGAGGATTACATGTGAGGACCTGTGAATGTCAGGCGAAAAATCCGGACGACGCCGTCTACTGCGCCTATTGCGGACGGCGCCTCCCAGCGATGGAGAGTCCTCACGTTGCGACCGCGCCTATCCACAGCACGGAAACGGTCACTGCGAAAGCGGCCCGTCAACGACGAGTCATGGTCATCGCAGCGGGATTCGTTGTGGTCATTCTTGTCGTCGCCGTCGGTCTCACGTTTGCGCTCCGGAATGTTCACATCGACATCACTTCAAACAGCCTCGTATCCGTACAACTCCCGCTGAACGTATGCCCGACGTCAGTGGGAGACACGAGTGCGACATCTACGAGCCTGCCGTCCACGGTCCGCGTTGAAATCAACAAGGTTGATTCAAGCAAGCTTGCTTTTTATTCGGACAATGAGGGTCTGACGACACTCTTGGCCCCGTCAGGTTGGACGTGTACGTCGGCCATCGGCGCCAACGGTTCGAGTTCGGTGCAAGTGTCACCGTCGGGTCAAACTGTCGCGGCGAGCGGGGCGCTCGGTGCTGGTTCTACAGCCCAGGTGATCAGTGCGTCACAGACGAGCGCCTGCGTTGGTTGTCGTGAATCGATCGCGTGCCCCTTGTTCGACAGCGCGGCGAACGACTACCAACGCGCATTTCAGAAAGCCTGCCCGACAACGCGGCCGTCATCTGAGGTTGAGTCAATGCACACGGGTAACCTCGCCGAATTCACTGACCCGCCAGGCGTCAATGGAGACGCCACTCCCTCCGGTGGCGAGTATCCGGCAATGGGAGTGATGACCTATTTCGACGACGTCAAAAGCGATGGAAGTTGGACGGAGACGTGTGTACTTCCGGCCACGGACAAGTCACTGTGCAAAGTGATACTCGGAAACTTTGTCGCACGGTACGCAAAGCGCTGACCGACATTCTTGACATGGAAAGACTCGTGTCGATGCCGTGAGGCTTCGAATCTCGTGAGCTACTGACCGAAGATGTCGGTGATCGAAGGGGGCGTTTCGGTAGCGCGAAGGCGCTAGTACCCGGTCGTGCCGTCGATCAGCTCGCGGATGATGTCGGCGTGACCGCAGTGTCGCGCGTACTCCTCGATCATGTGGATATATATCCAGCGAAGATCGACCGGTTCACGGTTGGCGCCCGGTCGTCGTACGGGATCGTCGAGGTTGTGGCCCCGGGCTAATTCGTCTGACGTCTCACACGCGTGCTCGAAGTCGGCAACGACCTGATCCAGCGTCGCACTGTCAAGCTCGGTCCAATCGGCCTCGCGATCGTCGGGTTGTTTGTAGTGCTCGGCGACGTCGTTCCCGGCGAAGCGTGCGTCGAACCAGACCTGTTCCACGAACGTCATGTGGCGCACCATGCCGAGGAGCGACATCGACGAGGTCGCGACGGGACGTCGACAGAGATCCTCGAAGGCGAGGCCCGAACACTTCTTCAGCAGTGTCGCTCGGTAGAAGGCGAGCCACGACACCAGTTGGTCTCGTTCGCCGCCTGACAAAAGCGGTTTCGGTCGTTCGATTTGGGGGATTTCCTCCATGGATCGACCATACCGAACCGGCGTGGTGGTATTGGCACTCAGTAGAATTGAGTGCTAACAAGGAGAGGCATGGCCCGTCGCGTAGTGCAGAAACCCACGAAGGTCGTCGTGGACCTGGACGACCGAAAGGCCACCATCCTTAAGGCGGTCGTGGTCGAGCACGTCGACACCGCCCAGCCGGTCGGCTCTTCCGCCGTGGCGGCCAGCGCCGACCTGGACGTCTCCTCAGCGACCGTGCGCGCTGAGATGGTCGCCCTGGAACGCGAGGGGTATCTCGCGCAGCCCCACACGTCGGCCGGACGAATTCCGACTGACAAGGGCTACCGCTACTTCGTGGATCATCTGCAATCGGGAGTTCTCGGATCGGCCCAACAGAAGCAAGTGAAGGATTTCTTCGCGAGTGTGCGCGGCGAGGTCGAAGAAGTCCTCGAGCAGACCTCGACGTTGCTCAGCCGGATGACGAGTTACACGTCGGTCGTCGTCGGGGCGGGTCACGCCCACGCCACCATCTTGAGCGTGCAGTTGGTAAGTCTCGACGCGCGCCATCACCTGCTCGTTACGGTCTTCTCGGACGGCTCAGTCATCAAACACAGTCTCACGCCGAATTTCGAGGCGACGCCCAAGGAAGTGATGGAAGCGTCGCGCCAATTGAATGCGTTGCTTATTAGTACGTCACTCTTGTCTCGGGTGCAGGTTCCTTCGCGCCATGACAACGAAGCGGCGCTCGTGCGCGAGGCCGTCAGCACCCTGCACGCCCAACAGCCGGTCATGGAAGGCGAGCAGGTCTTTATCGGCGGCTCATCCAGAGTGGCTGAGGTCTTTGATGGAGTCGAAACTGTGCGCCAGGTGCTCGCGATATTGGAACAGGAACTCCTCGTGGTCAGTCTCGTCCAGGACATCCTCGACCAGGGTCTCTCGGTCGCCATCGGCTCCGAACACGGCTTCGCGCCATTGTCGACGTGTGCGCTCATCGTCGCGCCGGTCACCATTGACGGCCAGCCAGCCGGTGCCGTCGGACTGCTCGGACCGACGCGCATGAAGTACCGCGAGGCCATCGCCGCCGCTGAGGTCGTCTCGGCCCAACTGACTCGTCATTTCGCTGGAGTCGAAGACCGTGGCTAACACCGATCTCTACGCCGTGCTTGAGGTCGATCACAACGCGACCGAAGAGGAGTTGAAGAAGTCGTACCGACGACTCGCTCGTCAGTACCATCCCGATACGAACGACGAACCCGGCGCGGAGGCTCGCTTCAAAGAGGTCTCTCAGGCCTACGAGATCCTCTCGGATCCGGAGCGCCGAGCGAACTACGACCGCTTCGGATCCGATGTGGGCGCCGGCGGTAATCCCTTCGGAGCCGGGTCCGTGCAGGACATCTTCGACATGTTCTTCGGGGGATTGGGCGGACACGCGCAGCAACGCCGCGGACCCCAGCCCGGTCCGGACGCCGAGATCTCACTCGACATCACCCTCGACGACGCCGCATTCGGCGCGACCAAAGAAGTGACGGTGACGCTCGCGCACCGGTGCAGCGCGTGTGACGGCTCAGGTTGCGCGCCCGGTACGTCACCCATTACGTGTGTTGAATGCGCGGGCGTCGGCGTCGTACAGCGCGTTCGCAACTCCATACTCGGCCAAATGGTGACCACCACGCCGTGTACGCGCTGCAACGGTATGGGATCACGAATTGACACGCCCTGCGCCGACTGTCGCGGCGATGGTCGTCGCAACGAGACGACGACCTTGACGGTCCAGGTGCCGGCCGGCGTGGAAGACGGATCGACGATGCGACTCAGCGACCGTGGTCCGGCCGGACTTCGCGGCGGGGGCAACGGTCGACTCTTCGTGCACCTGCGAGTACAGAACGACAGTCGATTCGTGCGCAACGGCGACGATCTGCATCACGAAGCGCACATCGCCTTTACTCAAGCCGTACTCGGCGCGACCATCGAGGTGCCCGTGCTGCGTGACACCGTGACGGTTGACGTGAGCGCGGGCAGCGCGAACGGCACCGTGCACCGACTACGGCACCAGGGCATCGAGCACCTCCACGGACGAGGACGCGGTGATTTGTACGTGCACCTCGTCGTCGACGTGCCCACGGAACTCGACGACACCACCGAGGACCTGCTTCGTCAATTGGCCGAACATCGCAACGAGCCGGTGCTCGAGGCGAGCGGGGGACTCTTCCATCGACGAAAAGCGAAGAAGTGAGCCTCCTCGAGTGGCCGCGTCGAGTCGCGGCGATCGCCCAGTTTCGCGTCGACGATCCGAACCAACCGACGTTGAGCGCCACTGACGAACACCACCTGCGAACCGTGTTGCGAGCGAAAAGCGGCGAAGAGCTCGTGGTGACCGACGGCGCGGGCTCGTGGTCGTTGTGTGAAGTGGGTGACCTCGCGCTGCATCGCGTGACGCCGGTGCACATCGATCCGCCGTCGCCGTCGACGACGTTGTACCTCGCGCCGCTCAAGGGCGACCGCAGTGAATGGACCGTCGTCAAGGCCACCGAGCTCGGTATTAATCGCATCGTGCCGCTGATGAGCTCGCGAGTGACCGTCAAGTTTCGCGGCGACGTGCGCGACAAGATCGTCGCACGCTGGCGCCGAGTGGCGAATGAGGCCAACGGCCAGAGCCGCCGGACCTACGACGTGATCATCGACGAACCGTTGGGCGTTCGTGAAGTCCCGGTGAACGTGGCGTTCACGCATTTCGACGGCGCCAGTGACTGGAACGGCGTGCACAGTGTGTGCGTGGGCCCCGAAGGCGGTTGGGAAGAGGGGGAGTGGGGCGAACATCCACGGCTCTCACTCGGACCGACCGTGCTGCGCGCGGAGACCGCCGGCGTGGTCGCGGCGTCACTCCTCGCTTTCGGCGCTGGTGGATGGGGATTTACCCTCTCGGATGAGCAAACTCGGTAATGATGAGAGCAATACATGAGTGATTGCCTGTTTTGCAAAATCGTCGCCGGGGAGATCCCGTCGAAGCCCGTGGCCCAGAGTGAGCGGGCGTACGCGTTCTACGACATCGCACCGCAGGCGCCGGTCCACGTACTGGTCGTCTCGAAGGAACACATCACGAGTGCCGATGAGATCGCGAGCAGCCACGGCGGCATCGTGGACGACATGATCCTGTTGGCCCAAGAAGTGGTGGAGCTCGAGGGCATCCGCGAGAACGGCTACCGCCTCGTGTTCAACATTGGCGACGACGGCCAGATGACCGTTGCGCACCTGCACATGCACGTCCTGGGCGGACGTCGAATGGAGTGGCCCCCGGGATGACCTTTGATGCCACGGCCCAAGAGGCCCTCACGGCGACCACCTTCGTACCGAATACGCATTTGATGTCGGGTCTGCTCGGACCCCGCGACGAACACCTGCGCATCATCGAGAGTTCGTTCCCGAAATCCAAGATCCGCGTGCAGGGTAATCAGATCGCGGTGACCGGACCGGACGCGGCGAAAATACTGCGCCTGTTCGACGAGTTGGTGTTGGTCTTGGAGAGCGGCCAAGCCCTCGACAACACCAAGATCGCCCGAACCATCGACATGGTCGACGACGACCTTCGACCGAGTGAGGTGCTGCGCCACGAGGTGGTGCGCGGCGCCAAGGGTAAAGCCGTACGTCCCACGACGGCCGGCCAGAAGCGCTACACCGACGCCATCGACACGTCGATCATCACCTTCGGCATCGGCCCCGCCGGCACCGGCAAGAGCTACCTCGCGGTCGCCCAGGCCGTGCAGGCGCTGCATCGACGTCAGGTGCAGCGCATCGTGCTGACCCGACCGGCTGTTGAAGCGGGCGAGCACCTCGGCTTCTTGCCCGGTGACCTCATGGCCAAGGTCGACCCGTACCTGCGACCGCTCTACGACGCCCTCTACGACATGGTCGGACCCGAAGGCGCGCAGAAACTCATCTCCAATGGCACCATCGAAGTCGCGCCGCTCGCGTTCATGCGTGGACGCACGCTCAACGATTCGTTCATCATTCTCGATGAGGCGCAGAACACGACGCCGGAACAGATGAAGATGTTCCTGACGCGTATCGGCTTCAACTCCAAGGCGGTCATCACCGGCGACGTGACCCAGGTCGACCTCAACGGACGCCACAGCGGACTCGCGACGATCGAGAAGATCCTGTGGAACATCGAGGGCATCAGTTTCATCCACCTCAGCGCGAAGGACGTCGTGCGACACCGCATTGTCGCCGACATCGTCGCCGCGTACGAACAACAGACGTCATGAGCATCGATATCTACGCTGCCGATGAGCAGCACGACGAGACCATCGACCTCGACGCCTGGGTGGCGCTCGCCAACGGCGCGCTGACCGACGAGGGCGTGCGCGGTCTCGCCGAGGTCTCCTTGATCTTTCTCGACGAGCCGGCAATCGCGGCGCTCAACCAGCAGTTCACGGGAAAAGAAGGTTCCACCGACGTCCTGAGTTTTCCGATCGACAACGAACCCGAACCGACGGGGCGCGTCCCCGACGCCGGCGGCAGCGGACCCGGTGAGCCGCCACTCCCGGAGATTCCCCAACTCGTCGGGGACATCGTGATCTGTCCGGCCGTGGCCGCGCGTAACGCTGTGGAACACGAGTGTCCGTTGGACGACGAACTGGCGCTCCTGGTCGTGCACGGCGTCTTGCACCTGCTCGGCTGGGACCACGCCGAAGACGATGAGGCGGAGCGGATGGAGGCCCGCGAACGCGAGTTGTTGATGCGTCACTATAAGAAGGTCACGAAATGATCGCCGCGACCTGGTCCATGAGTGACACCTACCTCGGCGTCACCGTCGCGGTGTTGCTGGTCCTTTCGGGATTCTTCGCCGTCGCCGAGACCTCGCTCGTGCGCATGAACAAGTCGCGGGCGAGGTCGCTGCGCGACCAGGGCCGCCATGGGGCCAAGGCCCTCGTCGAGCTGTCGGAGTCACCGGAGAAGTTCCTCAACACCATCTTGTTGCTGGTGCTGATCTGCCAATTGGTCTCGGCGACGATGGTCGGGGTACTCGCCGGTCGGCTCTTTGGCGCCGCGGGACTCTTCATCGCCACCGTCGGCGAGGTGCTCGTCATCTTCGTCGTCTTCGAGGCGATCCCGAAGAACTACGCGGTGCAACACCCCGACTCCGCGGCACTCACCGCGGCGCCGGTCGTGCGCCGGATCTTGAAGTTCTGGCCGATCAAGTGGATCTCGCACTTTCTGTTGGCCATCGCCGACACGGTGATCGGTTGGTTCGGACCGACCGGACGCACGTCGCGCGTGACCGAGTCCGAAGTGCTCGCCATGGCCGACGTCGCGCACGAAGACCAGGCAATCGAGTCCGAGGAGCGCAACTTCATCCATTCGGTCATCGAATTCGGCGACACCATCGTGCGCGAGGTGATGGTGCCGCGCATCGACATGGTCGATATCGCCGACTCGGCGACGATCCGCGAGGCGCTCGATCTCTCGGTGCAATCGGGACGATCACGACTGCCCGTCCTGGGCGAAGGGGTCGATGACGTCGTCGGCATCGTGAACCTGCGTCACTTAGCGGACCTCGTCGCCAACGATCTCGGCCACGAGTTGCTGCGCGAACACATGGGAGTGGCCCACTTCGTGCCCGAGACCAAGCGGGTGGCGGCATTGCTCTCCGAGTTTCGACGGGCCAAGAGTCACCTCTTCGTGGTCGTCGACGAATACGGTGGCACCGCCGGTCTGGTCACCCTCGAAGACGTGCTCGAAGAGCTCGTCGGTGAGATCACGGACGAGTCCGATCCGGTCGAAGAGGAAGACGACGACGAGCAGTCGATCGAACAGGGCCTGGAGCTGAGCGGCCGACTGAACATCGATGACGCCAATGTGGAGTACGGACTGGCCCTGCCCAAAGAAGGATGGGACACCATCGGGGGATTGGTCATGGACCTCGCGGGCGGCGTGCCGGACGTGGGCGACGTCTATTCGACGAAGCACTACCGCCTGACGGTGCTGCGTCTCGACGGACGGCGAGTCGAAGAAGTACTCGTCCAGCCGCTCGTGGAAGTCGAATGACCCGTTCGGGCTTCGCGGCCATCATCGGTCGACCCAACGTCGGAAAGTCGACCCTGTTGAATCAGGTGGTGGGCACCAAGGTCTCCATCACCGCGGCCTCACCCAATACGACCCGTCAGGCGATTCGCGGCATACTCACCGAAGGTGACACGCAGATCATCTTCGTCGACACCCCGGGCATCCATCGACCTCGCACGACTCTCGGCGGTCGACTCAATGACACCGCGCGCGCCGCGGCCGACGGCGTCGACGTGATTCTCGCGGTCATCGAGGCGGGCGCCGCCATTGGTCCCGGCGATCGCAACGTCCTGGCGACGATGCTGCGCAACGCCCGAGGTCGCAGCGCGCCACTGCCGGTGGTCGTGGTCAACAAAATGGACAAGTCCGGTCGCGAGGCGGTCGTCGCGCAACTGGTCGCCGCGACCAGGGCCGTCGAAGAGCTCGCCGAAGAGATGGACCTGGGCGACGTCGTCGAGCGAGTGGAGTTCTTTCCGGTCTCGGCCAAGACTGGTGAAGGCACGGCGGAACTCATTGCCTACGTGCGAAAGGCGATGCCCGAGTCACCGTTCCTCTTTCCCGAAGATGAAGTCTCCGACGTTCCCGAAGCCATGTGGGTCGCCGAATTGGTGCGCGAGCAACTGGTTCGCAAAACCAAGCAGGAACTGCCGCACTCGATCCATACGCGTGTGACCGAGTTCGAGTGGCCCCACATCACGGTGGAGATTCTCGTGGAACGTGAGTCCCAAAAGGGGATGGTGATCGGCAAGGGCGGGGCACTACTGAAGGACGTGGGCATCGCCGCGCGACGTCAACTCCCCGAAGGGTGCTTTCTGGAACTAAAGGTCTCCGTCGAGCCCGGTTGGCAGAAGCGTGACGACACCCTCGACCGTTTCGGGTACTGAGGCCGCGAGCTCGTCACGAGTTCGTTGCCAGTGTCGAACGGTGAGGAATGTGATGAGCACGATCTCGAGACCGCCGACGACGCCCAACCAGTCCGTCGGCACGCCGACGTACTTCAGTCCACTGAGTAGGACGACACCGGTGATGACCCGACGAAGCAAGTAGCCGTTCGAGCGAGAGGACAGGAGCGATCCGACGACGACCGCGGGCACGCTGCCGATGATGATCGAACTCGTGAGACCCAACTCCACGTGACTGAAGAGCAACGTGCCGAGCGTCGCGGAGAACGTGAGGGGGAGTGATTGGGCGAGGTCGGTGCCGACCAATTGCTTGTTGCTCAACGTCGGATAGACCATCACCAGCAGCACCAGGATCAGCGACCCGGCACCCACGGACGTGAGTCCCACCATGAAGCCACCGACGAGGCCGATGATGATCGTCGGCAGTCGTCGCACCTTGACGTGCTCGTCGCTCGACGTCGGCGCCTCGACGAAGATCGATCGAGAAAAGATTGCGACCGATCCAATGATCAATGCCGTACCAAGCACGATCTCCAGTCGATGTTCGGCGACGGCGCTCTGGCCGAGGAGATGCATCACGTAGGTGCCGAGGAAGGCCGCGGGCACCGATCCGTAACAGAGGTAGCGCACGACGCCGGTGTTGACGGTCTTGCGACGCCAGTGGATCGCCACCCCGGCCGGTTTCATGAAGAGCGCCGCCATGAGGTCCGAAGCGATCGCGGCCGAGGGCGTCACGCCGAAGAGGAGAACCAGCATCGGCGTCATCAGCGCGCCGCCGCCCATGCCAGTCAGCCCGACGAGAAGTCCGACGACGGCACTCCCCATGACGAGATAGATGTCAATGTGCACGACGCGACTCCTGTGATACTTTTTCGAGTGAATTAGTAGTTTATTGCGAAATCGTCTGTCTCGCCCTGATGCGGCGACAGCCCTTTGGGTAATGGACTATCCGCGCAACTCTCGCAGAAATCCGAGTACCTGAGCGCGGTCGCGAGTGCGCTTCATGGGCGGGAGCTTGCGAAACATCGCCGATCGGTAAGTGGACTGGGCCAGTCGCGTGTCGAGGACGGCGACAACACCGCGGTCGGTGTTGTTGCGAATCAGTCGACCGACTCCCTGGGCGAGGAGCATCGTCGCTCGCGGCAGATCGACTTCGTAGAACGGTCGCTCGGAGTTGGCCCGACGGGCCTCGGCCAGCGGATCGTTCGGCACGGCGAAGGGAAGCCGATCGATCGTGACGAGGCTGAGCGAGTGGCCCGGCACGTCGATGCCCTGCCAGAAACTCGCCACGGCAAACAGGCTCGCTTCGGCGTTGTCGCGGAACTCCTCAATGATGCGCTGACGCGAGCGCGTCCCCTGGACCAGGACCTCGGTCTCCAGCCGGGGGGCCACGGCGTCGGCGACACGGTTCATCACCGCGCGATTGGTGAAGAGCGCCAGTGTGCGACCACCGGCAGCTTCAATGAGCGTGACTAATTCTTCGACGATGGCTTCTTCGGCGCCCGCGTCGTTGCGCGCGGGGAAGTTCTCCGGCACGTACAACAGAGAGTTCGCGGCGTAATCAAAAGGACTGTCGAAGTGCTCGATCACCGTGCCGTTCAAGCCGAGACTCTTGGGTAACGTGTCGGGAATCGTCGCACTGGTGAGAATCGCGGTGACGTTGCCCCACAGGTCGTCGGCCAACCGTGGTCCGACGTCGACGAGCGAGATCTCGACGTCGACTTCGCGGTCGCGCTTGGAGATGAACAGCAACTCGCCGGTGCGGACATTGTTCACGCGTGCGAGGTCGTTGGCTAGATGAATCGCCGGACCGAGGGCCCGGATCTTTCTCGCTTCGGCGTCGGCGCCGCTCGTCGTCGTGGAGCGCAGTCCTTCGACGAGAGCGACCAGGAGTTCATTCGCCCGACTCAGTTCGCGAGAACAGTCTTCGTCCAGACCGGTCAGTTCGTTTCGGTCGTATTGGATCTGCAACGACGCGGCAAAACGGTCGGCCACTCTCACCAAGTCGAGACAACGTTCCAGGAAATCGGCGCCGAGCAGGGGTCGAGCGACAGCGGCCAATGCGCGCAGTCGGGTGGCGTTGAGCGACGTACCGAGGAGGGAAGCGAAGATGTCGACGATTTCGTGCGCCTCGTCAAAGACGACGAACTCGTGCGCGGGCAATATCGTCGAACCCGACGCGAGGTGTGATGCGTAGAGGTGGGTGTTGACGATGAGGATCGACGACTCGGCGGCGCGGTCCTTCGCCAATTCGGCGAAGCAGTTCTGGCCCTGGGGGCAGTTGACGCGATGGAGACATTCTTGTGGCGTCACGGATAACTGGCGCCACGCGCGCTGATCCACTTCAAACGGCAGTTCGTCGCGGTCACCAGTCTCGGTCTCATTCGACCACTGCAGAATTCTTCGCATCTGATCGGTGACGCTCTTGGGAACGTCCGAACCGTCATCGAAGCTGAGTTGGGCGTCCCCGCTGACGCTGTGCGCGCGATTCCGACAGAAGTAATTCTGTCTGCCCTTAAGGACTGCGACTCGTACCCCTGGAGCGTTCGCCGCGACGGTCGGCGCATCTTTCATGGCGAGTTGGTCTTGCAGATTCTTCGTGGCTGTAGCGACGATGACGCGCTGTCCGGACATGACCGCTGGAATCAAATAGGCCAGTGATTTGCCGATCCCGGTGCCCGCTTCAATAACGGTGGTTCGGCGTCGCGAGAGGGCGACCGCGACACTGCGCACCATCGCGCGCTGACCGTCGCGACTCTCGCCACCGCCCGGTAGGTCGTGCGTGATGCGGTCGAGCAGCGCCAAGGCCCGCTCGGCGTCAATCGCGACCACGTCGTCGTCGAGCTGCACGCCCTCGCCGTCGTCGGGTTGGACATCGGCGCTTTCCTCGTCGGGATCGAAACCGTGCACCAAATGACCTTAAGGGTTTTGCCTGATCGTTTCGTGAGTTCAACGAACTAAGTTTTGTACGTGCCCGATCCGCATCCGCGACCGATTCCGACGTCACTCGACGCCTCGAGTGTGCCCCGTCACGTGGCCATCGTCATGGACGGCAACGGTCGCTGGGCGCAGCGTCAGGGATTGCCGCGAACAGTCGGACACGGCGCGGGCGAGGTGTCCCTCCTCGACACCACCTACGGCGCGCTTTCCATTGGCGTGAAGGTCCTCACGGTCTACGCCTTCTCCACGGAGAACTGGCGAAGGCCGGTCGACGAGGTCCGCTACCTCATGAACTTCAACAGCGGTCTCTTGCAACGCCGCCAACAGGAACTGCACGAACAGGGCGTGCGGATCACGTTTTCGGGACGACGCGACTGGCGCGTACCCAAAAAGGTCCTCACGAACATGGAGAATGCGTCGGAACTGACCAAGAAGAACAGAGCCCTGACGCTCAACATCGCCTTCAACTACGGCGGCCGTGCTGAGATCGTGGACGCGGTGGCCCAATTGGTGGCCGACAAAGTTCCGGCCAACAAGGTCGACGAGAAGGCGCTGCGCACTCGGATGTATCACCCGGAGTTGCCCGATCCCGACCTCGTGATTCGCACGTCGGGGGAGTACCGGATCTCGAACTTCTTGCTCTGGGAGATGGCGTACTCCGAACTGGTCTTCACCGATGTGCTGTGGCCGGATTTTCGGCGCGAGAATCTCTTCGAGGCGATCGAGGAGTACCAGCAACGCGAGCGCCGCTTTGGGGGTCTCGACAAATGATCATGACCAAGACGATGCTCGTCGTCGGCGTGCTCATCTACGCCTTTCTCTGGGCGCTCTACGCCTACGGCGACTCGGTCCTGCTCGCGCCGCTCCTCATCCCGGCGATCATCGCGATCATGGTCGCCCTCGGTGTCGCCCTACAGCGATTCATGGGCATGGAACCGCGCAAGCAGCACTTCGACGACGGGACCGACGAGACCAAGCAGTGAAGGAGATTCGCGACGACGCCGTGGTGCTGCGCACCTATCAGTCGGGCGAGTCCGATCGGGTCGTCGTGCTCTGGACGCGCAACTTCGGCAAGGTCCGGGTGCTCGCCAAGGGCATTCGCAAGACCACGAGTCGACTGGGCGGGAACTTAGAGACATTGGCCTACGTGAACGTCGACCTCGTGAATACCCGTGGCGAGTTCTATATCGCGCGCCACGTCGCGCACCGCGAACGACTCACCACGTTGCGCAAGTCCTACGCTCGGATCAACGCGGGCTATGCCGTCGTGGAAGTGATGGACGCTATACCCTCGGATGACGTTGCCGACCAGGACATTTTCGAGCTCTTGACGCGCGTGCTTCTGACGCTCGACGACGAGACCTACGACCCGATGCTCGTGCCGACGTCGTTCTACTTCAAACTCCTTGCCCTCGACGGTTCGGGACCAGTCGTCGACGTGTGCGTCAACTGCGGACGCGACGTGCCACTGGTCGCCTTCGACGCTGTAGTCGGGGGCACGCTCTGCGCCGACTGTCGCTCCGGCACGTCGATCTCGCGCGACGCGCTTCTCTTGATCCGGCGCATCATGAGCGGAGACTTGGCGTCGGTGTTGCGCGAGGAGTCACCCGCCGGCGCTGGTGAGGTCATGGCGATCGCGCTGGATTCCATCGAATCTCATTTCGGCAAACAACTGCGCGCGGCGCGCTCAACGCCGCCGCTCTCGCCGCTCTCGCCGCTCTCGCCGCTCTCGCCGCTCTCGCCGCTCTCGCCGCTCTCGCCGCTCTCGCCGCTCTCGCCGCTCTCGCCGCCATCGCCAGCCCGGTAAAGTGCCGGAACGATGACTATCGCTACGGACATCTTCGGTGTCTACGTCCACGTGCCGTTCTGTGCGCATCGTTGTGACTACTGCGCCTTCGCGACGTACAGCGACCGTGACCACCTTATGGAGGAGTACGTCACGTCAGTCATCCAAGAAATCCAGTGGGCGCTCGACGACGGTCTGCCCATAGCGACGTCCGTGTTCTTCGGCGGGGGAACGCCGTCGCGTCTCGCGCCCGAACAGTTGCTGCGAATCCTGGATGCGATTCCCAGGACTGACGACGCCGAGATGACCGTCGAATGCAACCCCGAGGACGCCTCGCTGGAACGACTCCGCGCCTACCGCGCCGGGGGAGTGAACCGGATGAGTTTCGGCGTCCAGTCGACCCAGCGAGCCGTACTCGCTGACCTCGGACGCCGCCACGGCACCATGGCCCACGAAGAGGTGTCGCGCAACGTCACCGCGGCCGGATTCGCCACCTGGAACATGGACCTCATCATCGGCTCTCGCGCCGAGTCACTCGACGATGTTCGCCACACGTTGGACGATTTGCTCGGTCTCGAATCGCCGCCGCCGCACATCAGCTGTTACGTCTTGACCCCCGAGCTCGGCACGCCGCTGGGTGACGATCCCAAGCGACACCCCGACGAGGACGAGTCGGCCGACGCGTACGAAGTGGTGAGCCAGGTGCTCGAAGCCAGCGCCTATCAGTGGGAGGAGATCTCGAACTGGGCCAAGCCCGGACACGAGTGTCGCCACAACCACGTCTATTGGGACCAAGACGACTATGTCGGTTTCGGATCGGCGGCGCACTCCCATCGCCACGGGCGACGCTTTTGGAACGTGCGCACGCCCGACCGCTATATCGCCTTGGTGCGTGACGGCACGCGCCCTCTCGGAGGCGAAGAAATCCTCGATGAACGCACGCAGACTTTCGAGCGTGACTCGTTGGCGCTACGCACCGCCAAGGGCGTGCCGCTCGAGGCCTTCAACTCCCTCGATGAGGTCGCCCACCTCGTCTCGGTGCGCGACGGACGCGTCACCTTGGCTCCGAACGGGCGACTCCTCGCGAACCAAGTGATCCTCCGGCTGGGAAGCGCCGACTGACCCGGTAGCCTTGCTTGATGAATTCGACGCCGGAAACCACTCCCGACCTGCTCGACAAGGTCACGAACCTCGCCAAGCGCCGCGGGTTCATTTTTCCCTCGGCCGAGATCTATGGCGGATTCCGCTCCACCTACGACTACGGCCCATTGGGCGTGAACATGCTGCGCAACGTGAAGCAGGTCTGGTGGCAATCCATGGTCCAGATGCGTTCGGACATCGTCGGTCTGGACGCTGCCATACTCGGCCCACCCGCAATCTGGGCCGCCTCGGGCCACTTGGAGACGTTCACCGACCCGTTGGTCGACTGCAAGAAGTGTAAGGAACGCTGGCGCGAGGACAAGATCGACGGCGTCTGTCCGAACTGTGGCTCGACCGAGTTCACCGAGCCACGGGCCTTCAACCTGATGTTCAAGACCCAGGCCGGTCCCGTCGAAGGCGAGGGCGCGACGGCGTACCTGCGCCCCGAGACCGCTCAGGGAATGTTCACGAATTTCGCGAACGTGCTGTCGACGGTGCGAAAGAAGCCGCCCTTCGGAATCGCCCAGATCGGTAAGGCCTTTCGTAACGAGATCACGCCGCAGAACTTCGTCTTTCGCACGCGCGAGTTCGAACTAATGGAGATGGAGTACTTCGTCCCACCGGCCGACGCCGACGAGTGGCACCGCTACTGGATCGAGGCGCGCCGCTCCTGGTACCTCGACCTGGGTATCGCCGAAGATCAACTTCGTTTGCACGAGCACGCCAAAGCTGACCTCTCGCACTACTCGCGCGGCACGACCGATGTGGAGTTCGCCTATCCGTGGGGTTGGGACGAGCTTGAAGGTATCGCCAATCGCGGTGACTACGACCTGACGCAGCACGCGAAGGCTTCGGGCGTCGCGCTCGACTACTTCGATCAGACGACGAACGAGCGCTACACGCCCTACGTCATCGAGCCGGCAGTCGGTGCCACGCGCGCGATGATGGCCTTCTTGCTCGCGGCGTACCACGAGGACGTCGTGGAGGGCGAGAGCCGAACGGTCCTGCGTCTCGACTGGCGACTGGCGCCGTACCAAGTCGCCGTTCTGCCCCTCTCGAAGAAGTCGGAGTTGGAGTCGGTCTCCCGTGAAGTCCTCGAGTTCCTCCAACCCCACTTCATGTGCGACTACGACATCACCCAGTCCATTGGTCGTCGCTACCGCCGCCAGGACGAGGTCGGCACGCCGTACTGCGTGACGATCGACTTCGACTCACTCGAGGACCGAGCGGTCACGGTTCGCGACCGCGACACGACCGAGCAGGTGCGCGTGCCGATCGCTGAACTACTGGCGTCGCTGCGCGAACGAACGGGACAGTCCTGACGTCCTATGACGGTCGAGGCCTGCGCTTCGGCACCGTCGCCGAACAGTACGACCTTTATCGCCCGGCACCACCTTCGGAGATAGCGGCGGTCCTCGGCGAACTGCGCGGTGCTTCCGTACTCGAAGTCGGCGCCGGCACGGGCAAGTGGACGCGGCTGCTACTGGAGCTCGGCGCCCTCGTCACGGTCGTGGAACCGGACGACGACATGCGCGCGGTGCTGGTTCGCCGAAGCCCCGACGTGCACACTCTGAAGGGCGTGGCCGAAGCGCTGCCGGTTGAGGACGCGACCTTCGACGCCGTGGTGATCTCCTCGGCGTGGCACTGGTTCGAACAGCCGGCGGCCACCAATGAGATGGCGAGAGTGTTACGCGACGGCGGCTCGCTCTTTGTCATGTGGAATGGATTCAGCCGCTGCGTTGCGTGGCTCGCGCCGATCATCGCCCTACGCGAGAGTCCCGACGACGACGGGAAGCGACCGCGGGGATGGGCCGCCGATGTAGGAAACGAGAGTGGCTTCGACATCGAGTCCCAGGTCGAAGTGGACTGGACCTGGACGCGGAGCGTCGAGGAACTGGTCGCGCTCTTCGGCACGTACTCCGGCGCGATCATCCGCACCGATGAACAGTGCCGCGAGATGGAAACGGAACTGCGTGCGCGTTTGGACGATGTCGCCGTCCATGGGGTACTGGAAATACCGATGACGGTGCGCGGCACGATCGCTCGGCGACGCGCGCGCACTTAAGTCGTCGAGATCGGTTCGCTCCACGTCAGCGCGAGCACGAGGATCACGAGCCCGGTGCCGCCGCCCAAGAGACAGTCACCACGCCATTCGGCGTGCGCGTAACACTGACCCGCGGCCAAGGAACCACAGGCCGCGCCGATGAACGAACACACCATGTAGGCGCTGTTGATCCGGCTGCGCGCGTCGGGGGCCAGTGAATAGATGATCGACTGGTTGGTGATCTGGAGGCCCTGCATCCCGGCGTCGAGCATGATGATGCCGATCGCCAGCACTACCACGACGTTGCGTCCCACGTACAGCACCACGAAGGAGAGCACGATCAACGTACCGCACGCGATCGTCGTGAGATGCGAGCGCTGTTTGTCGGCGTATCGGCCGGCGACGTTGGCCGCGAGCACCCCGGCCGCGCCGACCACGCCGAAGAGTCCGATCACCAGATTGTCGTAGTGGAACGGCGCGGCCGAAAGGTGGAAGGCCAGCGTCGTCCATAGGGTGGAGAATGCGGCAAAGATCAGGAAGCCGTACAACGCCCGTCGACGCAACATGGGAAAGGCGGCGAACATACCGAGCGTCCCGGAGAGGAGCCGGCGGTACGAGACGTGTGCGCGAACCGGCTCGCTCGGTAGCACGCGGTACAACATGACGGCCATGAGTGCGAGGGCGATGCCGGCGGCCACGTACACCGTGCGCCATCCGGCGACCTGGGCGACGATCCCCGAGAACGAACGCGACAACATCAGTCCCATCAAGAGGCCGGTCATCAGACGCCCGATAACGCGTCCGCGCTGGGCCGGATCGGCCATGTCGGCGCCGAGCGGAAGAATGACCTGCCCGCCACACGAGGCCAGTCCAATGAAGAACGTGATGGCGGCGAACAAGACGAAAGAGTGAGCGGCGGCGCCGGCCAAGACCACGAGACTCGCGACAGCGAAGACCAGCACCGCCAATCGACGTCGGGGGATGAGATCGCCGAGCGGCACTACGAAGGCGAGTCCCGCGGCGTAGCCGGCCTGAATGAGCACCAAGAGCAACGTGGCCTTGGACTCGCTGATGCGAAAGTCCTTGGTCACCTGGTGGAGGAGCGGCTGCAGGTAATAGAGGTTGGCGACGATGACGCCGATGGCGATCGACATCAGCGTGATCAACGTGCCCGAGAGTGGTTGCAACTCCTCGGTTTCGCTCGGGGAGGCCTTACTCACAACGCGAGGTTAACGGGTGAGGATTAGTTCTTGGGCGACGGAGGGATGGAGTACGTGACCTGCGACTTCGCGACCAGTTCGCTCTGGCCACGCGAGTACAGGTCGACGTCGACGACCGCTAAGCGACGGCCGAGTTTCAACATGCGCGTCCTCGCCATCAGATCGGTCAGTTGCGGTTTGCGCAAGAAGTCGATGTGCAGACTCGTCGTGACCGCCAGAACGACCGGACCGATCTGGGACATGATCGCGACCCAGGCCGCCGTATCGGCCAGTGACATCATCACCGGACCCGACAGAGTCCCGCCCGGTCGACCATGGCGGTCAGTGACGGCGTAGCTCACGATCACCGATTCGTCGGTGACCTCTTCAACGTGCGGTACATCCAACTCGGGGAAGGCGTTCGCGAGGATCGACTGCAGTTCATCGACGCCGAGCACGGTCATGCGAACTAGGCGACCTTGCGGAACTGATTCACCGCCAAAGGCGCAAGCACGGCGATGATTCCTGCGGACCAGATCAAAGCCATCCACACGTGGTTACCGACCGGATATCCGAGCATCAGACTTCGAACGGCGTCGGTCGCTTGACTGACCGGTTGATTGTTCGCGAAGCCCTGCAGCCAATGCGGCAGTTTGTAGAGCGGTATGAAGATCGTCGAAGCGAACGTCAAGGGGAAGATGAGAGGAAACGTCATCGCTTGCGCGGTCTCGGAGTTCGGCGCGGCCAGGCCGATGTAGGCAAAGCCCCACGAGAGGCAGTACGCGAAGAGCAACATCACCAAGCACGCGGCGACGTAGTCAAAGAATCCACCGTGGGGGCGGAATCCGACGAGGAACCCGACGCCGGTGATAATGAGTAGCACGATGACGTTGCGGGCGGTATCGGCGAGCGTTCGTCCGCCCAGCACCGCCATGCGGGCCATCGGGAGTGCCTTGAATCTTTCTATGAGCCCGCGCTGCAGGTCTTCGGCGAGACCAATTGCGGTGCCAATAGCACCGAAGATGGTCGTCTGCACCAGAATCCCGGGCACCAGATAGTTGACGTACAAGCCGCCCGGTACCGACGAGCCCAGAGCACCGCCAAAGACATAACGAAACAAGAGCACGAACATCACTGGCTGAATGATCATGAAGACGAGTGCCGTGGGTATTCGAATGAGCGCAAGCAGATTTCGTCGGGCCAGCGTCAAGACGTCGCGCACCGCATAACGAAGAGCGTGGTGGGGCGTCGTAGTCGACATTGTGAGGGGAGTCGTGGTCATACCTGGGCCCTCCGACGGACGCGACGCGATATTTTCTCGGTGACGACCGCCGCTTCGTCATCAGTCTTGTGACCCGTGAGGTTCAAGAAGACGTCGTCGAGGCTCGGTTCGCGGAGCTGAAGTCCCGTGACGATGATGTCGGCGGTGTCGAGGCGGCGCAGAGCTTCGGCCGCTGCAGCTGGACCCTTGTCCACCGTCAATTCGATCACCGTGCCATCAATGTTGGCGGGCTTGGACGAGATGGTGGCGATCAGATCGAGGGCGCGTTGCGCGTCGCTGGTCGTGGAGAACGTGAGCACCAAGACGGTGTTCCCAAGTGAACTCTTCAGCTGGGAAGAAGTTCCTTCGGCGATGATCTTGCCGTGGTCGAGGACCACGAGTTGTTTGCAAAGTCGGTCGGCCTCTTCGAGGTACTGCGTCGTGAGAAGTATGGTCGTCCCTCCTTCCACGAGACCCTCGATGATCGCCCAGAGGTCTTGTCGGCTTTGAGGGTCGAGACCGGTCGTCGGTTCGTCAAGGAAAAGGATCGGTGGGCCCGCGACGAGCGCAGCGGCCAAGTCCAGTCGGCGTCGCATGCCCCCGGAGTAGGTCGAGGCCAACTTGTGGGCGAACTCGGCCAGGCCGAAGTCGGCGAGTAATTGACGTGAACGAGCAATAGCCGTGGGCTTCTCCATGTGATTGAGAAAACCCACCATCCGAAGGTTCTCGAACCCGGTGAGGTTCTCGTCAACCGCCGCGAACTGCCCCGCGAGTCCAATGACGCGTCGCACTTGACCCGGCTGTTTCACCACGTCGTAGCCCGCGACAATGGCCCGGCCTGACGTTGGCGACAGGACCGTTGAGAGGATGCGCACCATCGTGGTCTTGCCCGAACCGTTGGGTCCGAGCAGGCCGAAGACCTGACCGGTGGGTACCTGCAATGAGACGCCGTCCAGGGCTCGAAAATTGCCGTCGTTGAACGTTCGAACGATATCGGTGGCTTCAACCGCGAACTCAGACATGGGGGAGAGTTTAGGCAGACGGCGTTACGTGGCCGATGTAAGTCGGGGAGAGAACCGGTACCTTCTTGCTATGACCATATCGGAGAGCGAGATCGCGCAAGTCCGTTCGGCGACCGACATCGTGGCCCTCATCAGTGAGACCGTGGCCCTGAAGAAGTCCGGCCGTCGCTGGACCGGCCTGTGCCCGTTTCACGGCGAAAAGACCCCGTCCTTTTCGGTGAACGCCGAAGAGGGTCGCTACTACTGTTTTGGCTGTCGCGCGTCGGGTGACCAAATCACGTTCGTGCGAGAGATTCAGCACCTGGACTTCATGGACGCCTTGCGACTCCTCGCCGACCGCGCGGGCATCGAGTTGCACGAGGACGCCAACGCCGGACCGGCCCGCAAGGAGCGCCAAGAAGCGATGGCGGCGATGGAGAAGGCAGTCACCTGGTATCACGAGCGACTGCTCAACTCACCCGACGCCCGAGCGGCTCGCGAGTACCTCAAGTCGCGCGGCATTGGTGGTGACATCGCTCGTCAGTTCAAACTGGGCTGGGCCCCCGATGAGTGGGACGGACTCGCCAAGGGACTCAAGCTCATCGAGAAGGTACTCATGGATACCGGGCTGGGATTCGTCAACAAGGGCGGCCGCCGCCAGGACGCCCTTCGGGCGCGCGTGATCTTTCCGATCCTTGATTCCAGTGGCAAGGCGATCGCCGTCGGCGGTCGCATCCTGCCGCCGCCCTACGGAAGCGCCCCTCGTCCCGACGGCCGCGTCGAGGCGAAGTACAAGAACTCACCTGAGACGTCCATCTATTCCAAGCGCCGCACGCTCTACGCGCTCAACTGGGCCAAGGACGAAGTCATAAAGTCCGACGAGATCATTGTCTGCGAGGGCTATACCGACGCCATCGCCTTCTTCATGGCCGGAATGCCGCGCGCCGTCGCGACGTGCGGCACGGCCCTCGGCGAGGATCACTTCATAGCAATGAGCCGTTTCGCCAAGCGGATCGTGCTCGCGTACGACGCGGACAAGGCGGGACAGAGCGCAGCCGCCTCGGTCTATCAGTGGGAGCGTAAACACGAGGTCGACGTGTTCGTCGCACGTTTGCCGAAAGGTCAGGACCCGGCTGATTTGGCACAGAATGACCCTCAAGAACTTCAAAAATCGGTTGGTGGCGCAGTTCCATTTTTGCGATTCCGACTTGATCGAGTCCTGGAAAGTGCGAATCTCGCCACCGCCGAAGGTCGTGGACGGGCTGCCGAACTCGCGATGGAAGTGCTTGCCGAGCATCCCAGTGAACTCGTTCGAGATCAGTACATCATGCAAGTGGCCAGCACGTTACGACTCGAAGAGTCACTACTGCGCCCGCGAGTCGCCGAGCTCGCGCGCAACCCCAAGCCTCGAACTACGAATGAACCTCCTCCGGTCGCGGCGAGCCAGCCGCGCGCAACACGACTCCCGATGCCGCGTCCCGGACTTGAGGCCCTTCGACTCCGCGTGCATTTTCCTCACGACGTGACGGATCGACTCATCGCCGCCTACTTCGTCAACGACGTACAGCGCGAGATCTTCGAAGGGCTCTCCAGTGATCGCTCGCTCTCTGAGGTCATCGATGAACTCGATCGACGCGGTGAAGAAGAGGCCGCGCACGTCCTGAGTCAACTCGCGGTCGACGAACTCGACCGCGAATATACGGTCGAAGACGTCACTGCGGTCGTGTCCCAACTCATCCGTAGCGCGGTTACCGTCGAATTGAAGAACGTGGCGCGAGATCTCAATGACGGAATCATGACGCCCGAAGTCGCCGACGTGACCGTACGCGACGTGAAGGAACGACTCGTTCTGCTCGACAGTGCTTCCGGTCAGCTCGCCGAGAACGAACTTCGAGGGTGGCTGTTAGAGCGAACGTCGTCAAGGTCGTCGTGACGCGACCGTCGCTCGGCGTCATCGGCGGGCTCGAGATGACCGCTCCATTGAGTGTCGAAGAGGAGCGCAGCCTGTATCCCGTCATCCAGCAAGGTCGTCGGGCCGAGCAACTTCTCGAGCGCGATTCGTCCGCTACGACCGAGCGACGACGTCTGCTACGTGTGCGCCACGCGGGACAGGAGGCCGAGGCAACACTGCTGCGTGCGACGCTGGGTCTCGTTCGAACGCGAGTCGTCGAACGCGGGTATCGATTCGGCAACGACGAATTGGAGGCGGCCGGTGTCGAGGCGCTCGTCAACGCGCTCCACCGATTTGATCCGGAGCAGGGGAACCGATTCTCCACGTATGCCAACTATTGGATAATGAAGCTGGTCAATCAAGCAGTGCAACAACAGGCCGGTCTCACGGATTCTGAGATGCGTCTGATACTGAAGTTGCAAAAGTTGACGCGAGCGAATCCTACGAAGCACTTGACCAAGCGCGATGTGGCCCAAGGGCTAAGTGTGGTGCAGTCGAAAGCGCAGGAGACGATGCAACTCAATCGCGAACTTCAGTTTCGCCGCTACGGCACGACCGAATTGGATGACGACACCGACTTCAACATGCGACGGGATTTAAGTGATCCTCCCTCGTGGGTCATCGACGCACTCCGACGGATCTGTGGCAATGACTTTGACGCGTTCTGGCAGTTCACGTTCAAGACGATGTCGATCGATGAAATCGCGCGCGATCAAGGAATCTCGCGTCAAGGAATGACGAAACGCATTGCGCGATGTCGACGCCTCGTTCGCGAGAGTCCCGACGCGGAGGGTCTCCTGCAGTGGTTCGCCCAACAGTGACTCACCGTAGCGAGTGATAAAGTTTCCCTGCTTTTCATATTCCTTTCCCAGATAGCTCAATTGGCAGAGCAAGCGACTGTTAATCGCTAGGTTGCAGGTTCGAGTCCTGCTCTGGGAGCGTTAGCCCGTCATTTCCTAAAGGGCCGTAGCTCAGTGGTTAGAGCAGGGGACTCATAATCCCTCGGTCGTGGGTTCGATCCCCACCGGCCCTACCATAATACCTCATCAAGGTCCTTATCTGTTATCAAGACTCTCATATGTGGTCTAACACATAATGTGGTAGAGTGCATTTCGTGGAGATCATCTATCAGAAAGACTTCGAGTCGTGGTGGATGGAGACGGCCAAATCGGACGTCGAAGTGGCGGGAGAGATTCAGGCCCTTATCGATGAGCTTGAGAGACACGGAAAGGATCTTGGGGATCCCGAGGCGCACCCAGTAGTGATGTCGAAGCAAGGGCTCAGAGCGTTGAGGAGAACGCCACCGACAAACGTAACTCCATACGCCGACGGACCTCCAGTAATCCGAGTGCTGTACGGGTTTGTCGATAAGGGAGTTGGACAATTGGCGGCGGTGTTGCTACTCGGCAGCGACAAGACGAAGCGACAGAGTGACTGGTATCCACTTAACGTCGCAGAAGCTGAACGCCGACTGACAATCCTGGCCAAGCATAACGGATGGAGGATCGTTACCCGGCGACAGGTCCACATCAAAGGGATGGAAAGCAAACAACAAGAGTGTGAACGAGAGTTAGAGACAATCAAAACGAAAACGAAAACGAAAACGAAAACGAAAACGAAAACGAAAACGAAAACGACAAAAGACAAAAGACAAAAGAGGACGAGATGACAGACAGAAAGATGATTCCAGTTGATGAACGCAAAGTGGACGAAAGTGATCCAGCGGCTGGCGAATATGAAGATGCAACAAGATCGGGCCGCCAAATTCGCGAAATGATTTTGTCAAACCCTTTAGGTCGAAAGTCATATGAAAGGGCCGTCGCGGAGATCGAATCTCATCAAGCAAACTTGGCCCAAGTGAGGAAGCTTCGATTCTTGGCCCAATCAACGGTGGCGGAATTAATGGAAATGGATCAGAGTGAGATATCTCGCCTTGAACGAAGATCAGATTTGCTTCTCTCGACACTTCGTAGATTCATTCAAGCCACTGGTGGAGATCTTCATCTCGTAGCTCATTTTCCTGAAGGTAATGTCGAACTTTTGATTGGAAACGAATTCTCAGACGATCTTGCTGAAGCAAGCGACGCCAATGCTTAGGGAAGACAGTCTGACGCAAGGGCCAAACGGGAGAGATATGGATTCTGAATGGAAGCAGACACTAACTGTGTACATCGAGATTCAACAGCGATTCGACGAACTGCGCAAGGCAGGTGTGCTTCGAGCTGGGGAGATTCACGCCCCTTTTGACTCGGTGCGAGAACAGTGGGATGCAAGTGGCCCACACAACATTGAAGACTCGAAAGCAACGATCATACCGTTGAAAGAATACGGTCGACGAAGACGCGAGCACGGATTGAAAATGGCAAACTTAGCGGATTCAATAATCTTGCGCAGCGAAAAGTACCGCGTGGATAATTTGGCAACGTGCCATGAAAATGGATCCGAGCCGATTGAAGTCGTTCGGAAAATGCGCGACCAGATTCAAGAGCAGATGGAGTTGTTCACGTCAGTCGAAGAGACGATCTTTGAGTACGACGAGTTGGTCGACCGGTTCAATGAGTTGATGGAGAAACGAGAATCTGTGAAGGACCCGAAACCGAAGAAGAAATCAAGGTGGCGATAGAAATCCCACGCTTCATCCCACATACCAAACCGACACCACCGGACCAAACCGACACCACCGGACGAAGTTTGTAGACAGTCTCGGACATATCCGACACAATCGGACCAATCCGACCGCTTGCCTCCACCTCATAATCCCTCGGTCGTGGATTCGATCCCCACCGGCCCTACTCGTTCCCTATCAGAACTTTGGCAGGCGTCACTGACCGGCTGAAGCCGCCCAGCCCTCCCGTTGCGAAAAGTGCGATTGCCACC